>ERZ1026850.169-NODE-169-length-42415-cov-7.684112_pt1 | contig 42415 bp, 39 predicted proteins | sample MGYA00380155_ERZ1026850 | MGnify/ENA primary metagenome ERZ1026850 (study PRJEB33269, sample SAMEA4719791) | human gut metagenome | biome: human-associated habitat; feature: organic feature; material: feces | place: Cameroon | collected 2013-10 ... | reverse complement strand
CCAATATATACTCTGAAAATGTAACTGCACTATTCATAGCCAATCGTGCTTCAGCTTCTTTTATTGCTATTCTGTTGTGTCCTACTCCATGTGAATCACTATTAATATTTCGCATCTCTGCTACAGATTGAACAATTTTCTCTAACCCACTAAGCAAACTATTTACTCTTCCATCATAACCTTTGTCTTGTCTCATATTATAGATTCCTTTTACCTGGTTATATATCCGATTTAAATCTCCTTTTGTTTCTACCGGAATCTTATTACTTTCTAATATGAAAATCAGAACCTCTTCTATCATTGTCCTAGACTTGGTTATCACGCTGTCATAATTTCCACTTATTAAATCTTCTGTACATCTTTCTCGCAATCCTTGCACATAAGACAGATTTATCGATTTAATGTTCGTTGCTTCAATAACAGGTTTCTTCCCAATTCCAACAACATAATAATGTCCCTGTATACACTGTAGTTCATGCCTTCCCAAATATAAATCAACATTTATTCTATTAATAACTGCCTGTAATGTATATTCGTAAGCACTATTAATATCTTCTGGTGTTCTCAGTTTCAAAAAATCCCTAAACCTATCTCTGTCAAACAGATAACGTAATAACTCATCACATCTATTATTAGCAATGGCATGTCCCAGTAATTCATCCAGATACACCCATCTGCTTTCATTTCCATATTTTCTAGACAGTCCAAATTTATTACAGATTTCAACCAACTTTGGTCCGGAAAGATACGGCATTTTAACAGTATAATTTTCTTTTTCTTCGATTGTAACATCCCCGTCTAAAATAGAAATAATTTCTTTGCTTCGCAGCAATTCATAATTATCTGCCATTTACCATATCTCCCCATTTTATTTCATACTATCCAATAAAGTTATCCCTACCAGGGTAAACATATTAATTATAACATTTCCACCTACAAAAAACAGTACCTACAATCACGAATACACTCACCTTTTATGCTAATAATAAAACAGGACTGTCTTTTCTCGACAATCCTGTTCTCTACTCACTATTGCTCTGCAATTCTCGCAGCTAATTCCTCCAGATATTCCCATCGTTCCATTTTTTCTTCCAGAAGCTTCTCTGTCTCTTCCTTCTCCTTCGTCAGCTCATTCAGCTTCACAAAATCAGTCGCCGCCTTCAGGATCCCGGCCTCCAAAGTTTCTATTTTCTCTTCCAGTGCGGCAATATCATCTTCTATGGTTTCATATTCCCGCTGCTCTTTATAACTGAATTTCAGCTTTGCAGACGGCAGCTTCCAGGATTTTCCTGATTCTGTTTTTACCTTACCTGCACTGCCGGTATTTTCACTGCTTCCCGTCTGTTCTGAAAATCCTTCCCTTTCCATCTGAACCCGGTCACGGTAATCCGTATAACCGCCCTCATACTGCCTGATATTTCCACCTTCCTCAAAGGCAAAGATCCTCCTTGCACAGCGATCCAGAAAATATCTGTCATGGGACACCATGATCACGATTCCAGGGAAGCTGTCCAGATAGTCCTCCAGGATCGTCAGTGTTTCAATATCAAGGTCATTGGTCGGTTCGTCCAGGATCAGGACATTCGGTGAATCCATCAATACCCGGAGCAGGTTCAGTCTCCGCTTTTCTCCCCCGGAAAGCTTCTTTAGAAGTCCGTACTGTGCTTCTCCCTCAAATAAGAACCTCTCCAGCATTTTAGCTGCCGAAACCGGTCCTTCTTCAGTCTGTACAAATTCTGCCACATCTCTGATATAATCGATCACACGCTGCTCTGGCGGCATCTCCTTCTCTGTCAGCTCCTGATCATAGCAGCCGATCTTCACCGTCTGTCCAATCACAATACTGCCCTCATCCGGCTCGATGCGCCCGGTGATCAGCTTTACAAGTGTTGTCTTGCCACACCCGTTTCTGCCAACGAAGCCAACTCTGTCACCCTTTAAAAAGATATAGGAAAAATCCCGGATCAGCACTTTATCCCCGTACGCCTTGGAAAGATGGCTGATCTCCACAGTGGTTCTGCCAAGTCTTGTGGCACTGCTGCCAATATCGATCTGGCTGCCTGCTGACAGTGTTTCTCTGTTTTTCAGCTCCTCATAACGCTGCAGCCTTGCCTTTTGCTTGGTGCTTCTTGCCCTGGCACCACGCTTCACCCATTCCAGCTCTTTACGCAGAATGGTTTTCCGCTTTCTCTCTCCTGCTGCCAGTGCTTCTTCCCGCTCCGCTTTTCGCTCCAGATATCCGGAATAATTCTCATCATAGGAATAAATACTGCCTCTGTCGATCTCTATGATCCTTGTAGCCACACTGTCCAGGAAATATCTGTCATGGGTCACCATGATCAGCGCTCCCGGCAGCTTTTTCAGCTCTTCCTCCAGCCATTCCGCCATATCATTGTCCAGGTGGTTCGTGGGCTCGTCCAGGATCAGCAGATCCGGCCTTGTCAGAAGAGCTGCTACAAGTGCCAGCTTCTTACGCTGTCCTCCGGAAAGGATCCCACACTTTGCCGTGAAATCTGTTACGCCAAGCCTTGTCAGCATCCGCTTTGCCTCTGTCTCCAGCTCCTGGTCTGTATGCCCTGATCTGCTGCTCTCCCGGCATTTCTGGAGAACAGCCTCTATAACAATCTGTTCTTCCGGGAATATAGGATGCTGCGGCAAAAAACTGATCACCAGATGCGAGGCTCTGGTGATCGTTCCACTGTCTGACTCCTCCAGTCCTGCGATCATTTTCAGCAGCGTGGATTTTCCCGTTCCGTTGATCCCGATGATGCCGACCTTTTCTCCTTCCTCCAGATAAAAGGAAGCATCCTTCAGAATTGTTTTTTCTCCAAACGATCTGCTGATTTTAGAGGCTGTCAGTATATTCATAAATTATCCTTCTGTCTTTTCCTGTATTTCCGCAATGGTTTGGGCAATGATCTGTTTCATTTCCTGCTTTTCCCTGCCAATGGCAAAAGCAAGCTCTGAATACAGGCTGTCCTCCGCCAGTTTGAAATATCTCTCATCTGTAGAGGTGCTTTTCTTTCCCTGCGCTCTGCGGATCTGCTTTCTACTATACAGGTTTTTGATGATTCCGACAAGCTCTGTCGGATTGCAGCTCTGGATAGCCGCCTTATACTCCTGTTCCCGCTGCTTGTCGTTAGTACTCCATTCCTTTTCTGTTTCCGGTATTTTGCGGATGATCTCCCACGCTTCTTCTTTGCTCAGCGCTTTCCGAAGGCTCCTGCTCTCCGCATCAACCGGCACATACACTTTCGCGCTTTGGCAGTCCTTCGGGATCAGCAGATAATATAATCTGTTTCTGTCCGTCCCTGGCATGTCCAGGTGCATGATATCTTCCACTCTGCAGACACCATTGTTAAATTTGATCACATAATCTCCGATCTGATACAAAAAAATCACATCCTTTCCAAATTTTCCGTCATTTCTTACGTTTATACTATTAGTGTACCACTTTTCAGCGAAAAATTTCAAAGGACATTTTGTAGTAAAAAAAGCACAGAAATCCCGCTTTGACAGGAATTTCTGCCTTATCCCTCTCCTGTCTGCCGGGGTTTTCTGTGCTTATTATATTATACAGGTGCTCCTTTTACAGGAAGATGTACTTCAGAATAAACAGTACTGCCAGTACCCACATAAGTGGGGTGATCTTCTTTGCCTTGCCTGCAGCTGCATGAAGAACTACATAGGAGATAACGCCAAATGCGATACCTTCTGAAATAGAATACATGAACGGCATAGCAAAGATACAGATAAATGCGGGAATTGCTTCCAGCATATCATTCCATGCAATCTTTGCTACCTGCTGCATCATAAAGAAACCAACAACGACAAGTGCCGGTGCTGTTGCAAAGGAAGGAATTGCAAGGAAAATCGGGGAAAAGAACAGTGCCAGCAGGAACAGTGCTCCTGATACAATAGAAGTAAGTCCGGTACGTCCGCCTTCTGCAATACCTGATGAAGATTCTACAAAGGTTGTAATTGTAGATGTACCAAAGCATGCACCTACAGTAGTACCTACTGCATCTGCCATCAGAGCGCCCTTGATTCCGGGAAGCTTGCCATCCTTATCCAGCATATCAGCCTTGGTCGCACATCCGATCAGTGTCCCAAGGGTATCGAAGATATCTACGAACAGGAATGCAAATACAACCACCAGGAAGTTCAGTGATCCGATCACAGAGAAATCCATCTTGAACAGTGTCGGTGCAAGGGAAGCCGGTGCAGATACGATGCCACTGGGGATCAGGCTGTAGAAGCCTGCATCCGGTGCTGGTACATATAATCCGGTAAGCTGGCAGATAATTCCCAGTATCCATGTGATCAAAATACCAAGGAGAATATTTCCCTTTACATTCTTGATAACAAGGAATGAAGTGATCAGAATGCCAAGCAGTGCCAGTACAACAGTAATTCCTTCAGAATTAAAGGTTCCTGCCTGAATAGATCCCTTAAAGGAAAACAGTCCAACCAGGGTAGAGCCGTCTACTACGATGTGTGCATTCTGCAGCCCGATGAAGGTGATGAATAATCCAATGCCAACGGAAACTGCTACCTTAAGGCCTCCTGGAATTGCATTGAAAATTGCCTCTCTGACATTGGTCAGGGAAAGCAGGATGAAAACAATACCTTCAACAAATACGGCTGTCAGGGCAACCTCCCAGCTGTATCCCATTCCCAGCACAACTGTGTAGGCAAAATAGGCATTCAGTCCCATTCCTGCAGAAAGTACGAAAGGCAGGTTGGCAAACAGTGCCATACAGATTGATGCAAGTGCAGATGCTAATGCGGTTGCTGTAAAAACTGCGCCTGTGTCCATACCGGCTGCTCCCAGAATACTGGGGTTAACGGCAAGGATATAGGCCATTGTCATGAAAGTCGTGATACCGGCAATAAACTCTGTCCTTACGTCAGTTCCACGCTCTTTCAGCTTGAAAAATTTGTCCATTTCTATCTCTCCTTCTCATTTTGTTAACAGACAAAACCAGTGTATCATATATTTCATATCTGTGGGATTCTTTTTTCCTTTTTCAGTTATTTTCAGTTATTTTTCCTTCTTTTCCTGCCTGTCAGTCCTGGTTTTTCTCCTCTTCTCACAGTTTTTCCCTGCCTGCGGGGCATGATGACTCCTTTTCACTCTCTCATGCCCCGCTCGGCCATGTTTTATCTCTTTTCCTCTTCACTTTTCCCTGCCCGCGGGGCATGATGGCTCCTTTTCACTCTCCCATGCCCCGCTCCGCTCTATTTTTCCTCTTTCTCTCTTCACTTTTCCCTTCCCGCGGGGCATGTTTGCCTCTTTTCTCACTCTCATGCCCCGCTCGGCTCTGTTTTCCTTCTTTTCCTCTTCACTTTTCCCTGCCCGCGGGGCATGTTTGCTCCTTTTCACTCTCCCATGCCCCGCTCGGCTCTGTTTTCTCAGATTGCCTCCTCAGTGATTCTTGTCAGGAGTCCTGCTCCGCTGTATAATACCCGTGGTAATATAAGTTAGCAGGGAAAGGAACACAGATGAATACAACAAATACAGCTATAGATAAAAGAAGTACTGCAGCTCCAGACAACAGAAGCAACGCAGATTCAACATACAAAACAGAGGCTGGCAGGCACTGGTGTGCCATTTATGGAAATGCCATGTCCATCACAGACCACAGGGTAGAAACCTACAGCAAAGATCTCACGCTGCGCTATCCTGTCAAAGTTCCTTTTGCAGGAAGTGCCCTTCGATTTACCTTTGATAATTTCTGTGGCACAGAATCTATTACGATTTCTGCTGCTTTTGCGGCCATGACCGGAAACACTCCCGAATCCATAATAAAAGAAACCTCGAAGCAGATTACCTTTGACGGTAATGTCTCCATTACTATTCCCGCCGGGAAGCGTATCCTCAGTGATCCTCTTCCTTTTCCTGTCAGCCAGGGTGATTCCATCTCTGTCAGCTTTTATCTGAAAGAATTTACCCTGATGCGTTCAGGTGTCATTGCAACCGGGCCTTTTTCCAAAGGCTTTTATTCAGTTCACAACCACTCAACTGCTGAGGTTCTTCCTCTGAATGAAACAAGAAAGACAAACTGCTTTTATTTTTTAAGTGACATCATCCTCTATACAGACAGCTGCAATCATGCAGTTATCTGCTATGGTGATTCCATTACCTCACAGGACTGGCCAGATTACATGCTGGCAGAATGCCTGAAGGTACCTGATAACCATACTGCCATTATCCGAAAAGCCGCCAGCGGCACCAGGATCCTGCGCCAGTATGACAATATCACTTATGAATCCTATGGACTGATGGGAAAGGTCCGTTTCCCTCACGAGCTTCCTGTTGCCGGTGCCGATACGATCATCATCCAGCAGGGAATCAACGACATCATTCACCCGGTAGGCACAGACGTGAATCCCTTCCGTCCCATGAGCGATCTGCCAACCATTGATGAACTGACCGAAGGACTTATCTGGTACATTCAGGAAGCCCGTAAGCTGGGTTATCACATTTTCATGGGTACTCTACTTCCCATTGAAGGCTGGCGTACCTATGCTCCCTTCCGGGAAACATTAAAAAATCAGGTCAATGACTTCATCCGAAGCACAGACCTGATCGATACCTGTATTGATTTTGACAAAGAAGTACGTGATCCTGCTCACCCTGCCGCTTTCCGTGCAGGGTATGACAGTGGCGATCATCTGCACCCCAGTGCGGCCGCTTATGAAGCCATGGGAAGACTGGCATTCAGAAGCCTGTAACCAACAACCCCACACACACCACAGCCAACGCCTGCTGTAAATAAAAATCAGCAGGCTTTTTTCTTTTCTTTCACTCTCTGGCTCTTTTACCGGCCATTAGTTTCTTCATATACTCCTTCTTCAGTTCATTCTCGCTCTTTAAATTCTCAATTTCTTTCTGAAGAGACTGCACGTATTCTCTGGCAAGCTTCACACCTCCCCGGACTGCAATATCCTCATGCTGCTCCATCTCATCCAGCCACTGCATCAGGGACTTTTCCCTGATATCCTGATACTCACTCTTATCTGGAAAATACATTCATACCACATCCTTCTCTGCCTGGCACTTCCTTACCGCTCACATAGCGGGCATTGAACTCCATATTGATCTCCCTCAGTTCCTTTTGACCGTCAATATATTCCTGATACATCTCTGCAAGACCTGACATACAGCCATCGCAGTTAGCTGATATGTTTCCAAGTGACTTGGCAACAATCGCCTCACGTTCTTCCCTAGTGGTTTCCGAAATCAAATACCCCATAATAGTTCCTCTCTCTTTTTATGATATCCGTATTCTCACTGATCAGCTATAACAACTCCAGTATGATTCTCACTTTTGTTTACAGCATGATTTCATGATGTCTGGGTCAAAAGCCCCGACTTTGATAGAAAAAAAGAAATGCTGTCTTCTTCAGCATTTCCCATTTTCTCATAGTAGCGAGAGGGGGATTTGAACCCTCGACACCACGGGTATGAACCGTGTGCTCTAGCCAACTGAGCTATCTCGCCATATTCAGTTTGTTCTCTTTTCAGAGAAGTGGGACCTACAGGGCTCGAACCTGTGACCCTCTGCTTGTAAGGCAGATGCTCTCCCAGCTGAGCTAAGATCCCGTCCACTGCTTGTTTACCCAAGCCACTTTGCTAATATACCATGTTCAAAGTGGCTTGTCAACACATTTTTCAATTTTTATTATCTGAATTTTTCCTTTTAATCAAAAAGTTCTGAAAAATTCAAAAATCCAGCAGCTGCCATGCAGCAGCTGTCGCAAAATATCCAATATCACGTATCTCACACAGCATTGACTGCTCTTTCCCTGTCCTTAGTCGTTACTGTTTACATAAGCCTCGGTAACATCATCCTTTCTCTCCAGTTCCCTGTCGAATCGGAAGGTGATCTTCTGTACCTCCAGGCCGTTCTGTGCAAAGTAAAGACGAAGTACAGCGTATTTATTATGGAATACTGCCTTTCTCTTTATCGTCTTCCACTCCCCGCCAGTTCCATTAAAGGAAAAGACTGCCATCGGTACGCTCTGATAGATCAGTGTCGCCGGAAGCTGCGCCAGCTCTGATAAGTCTGACTTCGCTGTTACTTCCACACGATACCCGCCAAGCTTCTGCAGATCCAGTGCAAAGACGAAGTCCTTATCCTTGCCGGTATCCACACCATCCAGAGAAATACTGATCTCATCTTCGACTTTATAATAAGTAACCTCTGCCTCTGAAGTGATCTCCTGATCTGTTTCTCCGGTCACCTCCACACTGGTCTGTATGCCCTCCATTCTTTCAAGAGCATGGGTATTCATCAGGAATCCGCAGATATTTGCTGCATTTCTCTGCAGCTCTCCCCTTGTCAGTGTTCCTGCCTCCAGGGATGAAAGGGTATTATCATCACTGTCATTGATCGAAGCATCTGTGCAGACCATATAAAGATCGTTCTGTGCCTTTGCCATTGCCGCAAAGTTGTTGATCCTTGGCTCTTCTCCTTCATCATTGATCCTGGCCCACCAGTCGGTCATCACGATCCCCTGAAAGCCCCACTCTCCCCGCAGGATCGTAGTATTCAGGTCATAGCTTCCGGCTGTCCAAAGTCCGTTTACGCTTCCATAGGTCGTCATAATGGAATCTGCTCCGGCTTCCCTGACTGCCATTTCAAAGCCCTTCAGATAAATCTCACGGAGTGCTCTTTCTGAAACAACAGAATCAACCGTAGATCTTCCGGTCTCCTGATTATTGGCACAGAAATGTTTGGCAGTTCCCGTCACTCCTGCACTCTTTAAGCCACGGATCATGGCTGCTGCCATCTTTCCTGTAACAAAAGGATCCTCTGAAAAATACTCAAAGTTTCTTCCATTCAGCGGGTGTCTGTGGATATTCATACCAGGCCCCAGAAGAGCATCTATTTTGTTCTTCACCATCTCAATTCCGGTAAAGGAATACAGCTTCTCCACCAGTGCTGTATTGAAGGTGCTGGCAAGCAGTGTACCGTTAGGAAGGCTGAATGCCTTCATGCCGCTGTCAAGCCGCATACCGGAGGGTCCGTCAGAACAGCAGCCACAGGGGATGCCAAAATGTGCAAGTCCCTCGGACACACCGCCAAAGGCTGCTGCCGTTCCAGGTGTTACCTTGGGGCTTCCCATACCCTCTCCGCGGATGATACAGCTTAAGTCATTATCATTAAACTGTTCCACAAAGGCATCCATAGATACCCTTCCTTCCTTTACATCGATCAGACGGTATCCCTGATCTCCGGTAAATGGAAGCTCCTCCGGCAGCAGCTCTTTTCTCTTCTCTGCCAGATTCTTCTTTCTGAGCGGAGCAGCCTCCATTACCTTATGTACAGCTCCGTCTTTTTCTCTTATAAAACGCATCCTCTCAAAGGGTGTCACCGGAGCCAGTGCCTGTGACAGGGAGGCAAGACATACCGTTTTCTCAAGAGTAAAGCTGCCTGCCACCTCGGTCTCCCTGACATTCCTTCCGATATGGAACAGATACTCACCCTTTTCCAGAATATAGGAGGACGCAAAGCCGCTTGCACCTGTTTCATCATAGGAAGCAAAGCTCTCATAGGGAATAGCTATCCTCATCTGCTCTTTAAGCCCCGGCTTTAATTCCCTGGTCTTGGCAAAGCCAGCCAGCACCTTTTCCGGCTTGGAAAGTGCTCCCTCAGGAGCTGTCACATAAACCTGTACTACCTCTTTTCCGGGCACAGTCCCGATATTCTGAACAGTAAAGGTAATCTCCGCATCCTTTTCCTCTGCGCCGAAGCTGACGTCCCCGATCCTGAAATCCGTATAGGAAAGGCCAAAGCCAAAGGGATAACGGACCCTGTCCTTCGCTGCTGTTTCAAAGTAACGGTAGCCTACATAAATATCCTCCTCATAAAGATCCCTGTCCCTGTTGCCAAAATTGGCATCAGAAGGATAATCCGTGATCTTATAAGCAATGGTATCTGTCAGTCTGCCGCTCGGACAGGTCTTACCAAGCAGTACATCTGCGGTTCCATATCCACCGACCATACCGCCCTGCCATGCGTAAAGAAGTGCCTGCGGATGATATTCCTCTACGAGATCCATATCCATGATATTTCCGGTATTCAGTACAAGGATCAGCCTTTCAAAATGCTTTCTGACCTTGGAAAGCATATCTTTTTCCTTCTCTGTCAGCAGATAGGAACCCTCCTGGTTTTTATTGTCCTGATCCTCTCCGGCTGTTCTTCCAATGATCACAAGTGCCGCATCGTTTCTGGCTGCCGCCTCACTGACAAGCTCCTCCGGAAGCTCCATTTCCACCTGACACCATGGCTCATTTCCCCAGCCGACACCAGCGTCAAAGGGATGCTCCTTTACCCATGCCTCATAGGCAGAAAGAACCTGAGGATCAAGTATCACCTGCCCTGATTCCTTCAGGGCATCCAGGATACCGGTCACCTTACTTACATTCACCATGCCTCCCGAACCGGTCCCGCTTTTATAATAATGGAACTGCATTCTGCCAAACATGGCAAGTCTTGTACCTTCCTGTAAAGGCAGCGTATGCTCCTCATTGATCAGAAGGACCTGTCCTTCCGCAACCGCCTGCCTGGCTGTTTCTTCATACGCTTTATGATCCAGAACCATTTTTTTCATGCTCTTCTCCTCATCTGATTATTTTATTCCGTATCGGTCTTTCCATCTGCCCCTGTCTGACCTGCAGCTTCCACCAGTGCCCGCCTTTTATTACACATCAGCAGGATTCCTGCTGCCACAATAAACAGGGATATAAACTGGGAAGTGGAAAGCCCTCCCACTGCTCCTCTTTCATCATTCCTGAGAAACTCTATCAGAAAACGTCCTACTCCATAAAGCAGCATATACAAAAAGCCTGTATCTCCCTTTCTTTTCCGCCTGGAATAAGTCGCAAGGAGAATCGCCATGATCAGGAAATTTCCCGCAGAGGAAATAAGCTGCGTCGGCAGAAGCCTTATCCCGGCAGGAGCAAGCGCGCCTTCCGGAAATATCACACCGATCGGCAGATCTGTTTCTCTTCCGTAGCAGCAGCCTGCCAGAAAACATCCGATACGCCCAAAGCCCTGTGCCATAGCAATCGAAGGTGCAGCCAGGTCAAAATAATCCAGAAAAATCAGCTTCTTCTTTTTACAATAAAGAATCGCTGCCAGCACGCCCGCAATAATACCACCATATACCACAAAGCCCTCTGAACCGAGTAGTGCCAGCGGATTCTTAAGGAACTGCTTCCACTCCACGATCAGAAACAGCAGCTTGGCGCCAAGAAAGCCGCCGATCAGCCCCCAGATCGCAATATCTACGATCGCATCCTCGATAAGTCCGTACTTCTTTGCTCTCTTCATTGCCATAAAGACACAGCAGAGAACACCAATTCCAATCATCAGTCCATATCCATGTACCGTAAATGGTCCGATGGAAAATAAATCAACCTTCATTTTCTAATCCTTTCCTGTAAGTCCGAAACGGACTTCTGTTCTTTTCGTAGTGCTTCCCCTTTATGCCCTGTCAGCTTGGCAGCTCCAGCTTTTCATTGCCATGAATACAGTACTTTCTTCCATTCATAGCCACATAAAGCGGTGTGGCATTTGGATTCATCAGGATCTTTCCATCCGTAGAGCGCTTCAGCTCCCGGTATGCCTTCACATAATCCAGAATTTCAATATTGGTGGCACACCAGATATCCTCCTTGTACTGTGCCATATATTTCAGGAAGTTCTCCATCAGCTCCCAGTTATTTTTCTGTGCAAATTCATAGCTGTGTCCCCAGAGATAAAAAACAAAGGGACCATCCTTCTCTTCCCTGCAGAATTTCTCTGCAAGCGCCATCAGCCTTTCATCCTCATGATGACAGGTGGGATGCCATGCAAGAAAGTCCTCTGGCAGATAAAAATCCCCGGTGCTTTCTACAGTTCTGGCATATTCAATGCCACAGGCATCCAGGATCTCCTCGATCTGGCTGTTATATGCCCCGTATGGATAGGCAAACCCACGGATCAGCTCCCCGGTAAGCTGTTCCAGATTATAGCGGTCCTTCAAGACCTCTGTTGCAGCCATATTCTTTGGCAGTCCTGTCAGGGACGCATGACTGTAGGCATGGGATGCGATCTCATGCCCCTGATAAAGACAACGCACCTCTTCTGCTTCCACCCTGGAAAAATCAGTTTCAATCCCGTTTACAGTCTCCATCCCCCCTTTGCCAAGAAGACCATAATTCAAGTTGAAGGTTCCCTTCATCCCATATTCGTTTAACAGCGCTGCCAGCCTTCTGTCATGTATAGTTCCATCATCATAGCTGAAAGTCAGCGCTTTTCTTTTTCCCTCCGGAAAAAGCATACTGATCTCATAATCCATTTTCCTTCTCCTTCATCAATAGCCCATGATGCCCTCTAATGACTCATCATTGTCGATCCAGTCCTGCACCAGGATCTCCCTGTAATGATCCCTGTCATCCCGGACATATACCTTAACGATCCCGGCGTTGATGATCATACGCTTACACATGGAACAGCTGTTGGAATTGGCAATATATTCTCCTGTCTGTGCATCGGTTCCTGCAAGATAAATACTGCTTCCGATCATCTTATCCCTGGAAGCACTGATGATCGCATTAGCCTCCGCATGGACACTCCTGCACAGCTCATAACGCTCTCCCCTTGGAATATTAAGTTGCTGTCTGATACAGGTTCCAAGGTCGGAACAGTTTTTCCTGCCCCTTGGTGCTCCCACATAACCGGTAGAAATAACTTCATCATTATTGACGATCACTGCTCCATAGTTTCTTCGAAGACAGGTACCCCTGTGCGATACACTTTCTGCCAGATCCAGATAATAATTTACCTTATCTCTTCTCTCCTTCATATCCCTTCTCCTTCCGTAAATCCCCCTGTTACCTTACTTTCTCATCAGCAGAAGATAAACTGTTGCTGCTGAAACAACAATCTGTATGATAGCAAACCGGAATACGGTCTGCGTATTGGACCACCCCATCACCTTGCGCACATGATCATGAAGCGGTGTTCTTGTATGCTTCAGAATTCCGATCTTCAGAAAACGCAGCAGCGCCACCTTTACAAGTCCAAGTCCCCCATCCAAGATCAGCACGATTGCTGCCGGAATATAAAGAAAGGGGGATCCCGTTTTTAGAATAGCAATACTGATAAAAATACCCATTGCCCGTGAACCTGCATCTCCCATCAGGAGGCGGCTCGGTGTGGCATTGTACCACAGATATCCGAGGATACAGATGCCAAATAGCAGGATCAGATACTGGAAATCACTTCCCTTCCCAAGAATCCCATTGATCACATAAATGGTAGTCAGGGTGACCAGTACCAGTGTACCGGAAAGGCCATCTACACCATCTGCACAGTTTGTCACATTGATCGATGTCCATACCAGTATCACTGTCAGCACCGCAAAAACTACTGGTGGCACCGTCACGGTAATACCCATTGTTGCCAGTGTAAAGCTGCTTTCATTATGGTTCAGATAGGTCACTGCCAGTATAATCGCGATAATCAGGTCAAGCAGGCCCTTTTTATATTCATTCCAGGGATGCTCGGCTGCATCATCCATATAACCGGTCAGCATTTCTCCTGCGATCAGCATCAGATAGATCATAGTCTCCACCGAAACCGGTGCAAAGAGAATCGCTGCTGCTATAAACACCAGCACAAAAATAATGCCTGCTCCTCTTGGCTTTCCTGCTGACAGGCTTCCATCATGGGCAAATGCCCGGCCTGCATCCTTTGGTAAAAAGCTGCTTAGCTTTGTAAGCAGCACGCATGTCAGTGCAAATGCAAGTAAAAGCCCGACTGCTGCTACCATCGGACTGTCCTGTACTAAAAATTTCTGAATCACTTCTATCTCCTCCCGGCTGCCTTGCTGTTTTCTTTTTCTTCTGTTCTCTTTCAGATCCCCAGTGCTTCCTTTGCCAGCTGGTCAGCCATTTCATTATAAGTATCCCCAGAATGTCCGGCAACTTTCACAAATTGGATATCAACCTGTCTGCTGGCCTCATCATAGAAAGACTTGTAGGCTCTGGTTCCCTCTTTGTTCGTCTTCCACAGTCCAAGACACCACTTGGCAATTCCCTCATAATCATGGTAAATGGCAATCTTTCTGATCCCATGCTCCATGGCATAACGCATGGCTGCCTCTGCTCCCTTGATCTCACCGGCAACATTGTGCATGGCTGCCAGCTCTTTATCATCATATTTCTTATGGAAGGTCTGTATCCCTTCTTTTAATAATACGACCATTCCGTAGGAAAATTCCCCGGTTCCTGCATGAAAGCTGCCATCCACATAAATCCGCAGTCTGTCCTCTTCCACCTCTTCCTTCTGAACTCCCTGCAGAAAGGCCTGTGCTTCCTCAAGCGTACCAAAGCTCTTGTACTCCGGTCCCGAAAAGCCATGGACACTTGCCCTGCATTCATCCCAGGTTCTGAAGATACCGGTTTTTCTTCCTTTTCTTACTGCATAAAATTTTGCTGCCATATGCCGACCACAGCCTTGCAAAGGCTTCCTTTCTTTCTCTGCCGGAACCCTTTCCGGGCTTTGTGCGGTACTTCTAAAATACCATTTTCCAGTATAAATTTCAACATACCGGGTGTAAAAAAGGATGCCCCCGTTTTCCGGGTGCATCCCTTCTGATCCTCATACTATATCACTTTCCCTATTCTGAAGTGAAAGAGAAGTCCTCTGTCATCTTCTTAACGTCCCTTAGAAGAATGAGTTCAGGATATTTCCAGCACTGTACACATTGCTGTAGGTACCGTTTGCTGTATAGGTATTGGACTTGGTGCTCTCCTTAGCTGCTGTATAGTCGATCATGGAAGCCTGTGCAGATACCTTATATCCATAGGCCCCGGTCGTTCCAAACAGATTCTTCACCGTACCCATATCAGACTTCTTAAAGGCTTCCTCGTCAAGAGAAAGGCTTCTGTCACTGTTCACGGTAATTCCAACCCTTGAAAGCAGCTTCGCATTGGCTGTGGTAACAGCTGCAAGCGCATCTGCCTTACTCTGCAGATTTTTGGAAGAGGCTGCTGATGTTTTACTGAGCAGATCATTATAATCAGTCACAAAACCGGATACAGCCTTATAAATCGCATCAGTATCATATTCTTCTGAAGCAGTTGTTTTTTCGTTCTTTTTCTGAAAAACGGATTTACTTCCCTTCACCAGCAGACTGTCTGCTGATTCCTTCATGGCATCAGCCGCCTTCTCAATCTCCGAAAGCGTCTTTGCAGAATCGGCTGCCGTAGAAATGGAATTTTTCTTTGTCTCTGTATCCTTGCCTTTGGAAGCAGTCTTATCTGCAGCATCCTTTGCATAATAAGCCTTCATCAGCTTCCCGTAACTGCCATTCTTAATGCTGGCATAATCGGAAAGGAAATTTAAATTACCAAGACTGTTTCCCCTGCTTGTCGTCATACTCTGGAACAGATAGGAATAGTCCTGCCTTGCATTTACATTAATTCTGATCCCCATATTCTCACTCCCTTGACCTTCACAGGTACCTCCGTGTACCCGCTGATAACTTCACTTTAGGTTACTTTTATAATAGCACTGTTTCCTGCTGATTACAAGTAACCTTCCCTGTAAAACTCGTAAAACAAAAAACCTCAGTACATCGACTGAGGTTTTCACGTGCAGGAAAAGAGACTTGAACTCTCATGGTATTGCTACCACACGGACCTGAACCGTGCGCGTCTGCCAATTCCGCCATTCCTGCGAACAAATGTTATTATATCTGCTTTCCTTTCATTCGTCAACAGGTTTTTTAAATTTTTTTAAAATTTTAAATATTTGCGATAATTTCCACTATTTATCGCTGTTCCTTTGTGTCATGAAATTCTCCAGTGTAATCTCCACCAGTGACTTCATGATCCGCTGAATCGCCTTCCGGGTAGGTTCATCTACCTCCCTTGCTGCTTCCAGTACATTCTGCACAGACTTCCGTATATCAGCACCGAACTCAAATACATTGGAAGCCTCCGACGCAGACACTACCTCATAGAGCGTATCAATGAACACATGCTTTTCTTCATCTGTCAGTGACAGGATCCATTCATTCATGGCCGCATCCCTGATGAGCTTGCCGCTGCTCATATTTCTGGCACGCACAAAGGATCTGTCCTCAACCTTCCAGCTGTATGCATTGTGCTGCAGCATACCGATCCCACGGCTCTCCACCACCTCGTAGCTGCTGTGATCCTCCAGGATCATACCTACAATCGAAGATCTCGGTATAAATTTGGAAACCCTGTCTGCAATCTGCTCGTAGTGTCCCTCTGCACGGATTTCCGGCCGGAATCCCGGGCCATCATTATTATAAACATGAAGAAGCTTTCCTCTTGCCCTTTCCGAGCAGTTCATAGCCGCATAAACTGCCAGATTTCCTCCCTTGGAATGACCTCCGGCATAAAAGGAACCGGCAATCCATGAGGATACCTTATCCATATAGGCAACACTTAAATGCTGGCTGGACAGCGGCTTTGAAAAAGCAAGATTCAGATCTTCCTTCCAGCCAATGATTGTAGCATCCGTTCCTCTGTAGGCGATATAGGTTTCTTTATTCTCGAGTATATAGGTGATCGCCGAGAACTGCGTTTCATCATCCACATTGATCACGTTGACATAATAATTCATTTTCAGCGTCCCGAATCGTCTGGAATCCGCTGCCGCCTCAAAAAGTTCTTTATTATATTGCTTATACCAGTAATCATCCAGGAGATGATCCCTGTCTGGATGGTGATAAATATCCTGAATACTTATCAGCTGATTCCTCTCCTCCAGTCCCGGTACAAAACGTCCGAAATTCATATACACCATCTGGCACAGCACAAGAGAATCCACTTCATTTAATGGTTCCTGTAAAAAGCTGATATCTCCATGCTCCCGAACATAATCGATGATGTTTCCCATTCCTGTTTCCTTTCCTGTATTCTGTTATGCTTCCCATCCTAAAGCCCCATGCTCATGCTTCATGCCCGGCAGATCTTCTTAACATCATCTGAAAATCCTCTGCCGGGACAGGCCTGCTGAAATAATAACCCTGCAATATATCTGCCTGTTCTTCCACTGCCACATCATAAATGCCTTCTGTCTCCACGCCTTCCATGCAGACCTTCAGTCCGAGGGAATGTGCCAGCAGGATAATATGCTTGATGATATTCCTGTCTACATTATTTTTTTCACACTCTGCCACAAAGCACTGCTCTATCTTCAGGCAGTCTACTGAAATATCCTGTAAAATATCAAGAGAGGCATAACCTGTTCCGAAATCGTCCAGTGCTACCAGTACCCTATGTTCGCGCAGCTTATTCATGGTACGCATCAATACCGGAAGATCATGTGCCTTGCAGCTTTCCGTCAGCTCCATCATCAGTCTTTCCGGCGGGAACTGATACTCCTTCAGGATTCCCAGTACATATTCAGCAAAATCATCATCCTTCAGCTGTTTGTAGGATACATTTACATTAACGATCAGGCTGTCAGAAAAATCCATAACCTGGCTGATCGCCGTTCTTACAGCATATGCTCCTACTTCCTTCATCATACCTGTTTCTTCCAGGATCGGAATAAATTTGGCTGGTCCAATTCCTGGAAATCTGCCATTTTTCCACCGGAGCAGTGCCTCACATTCCACGATCTGCATGGATTTCGGCTCTACGATCGGCTGATAATACAGCTCAAACCCTTCAAAATCATTTCTGACACAGCGTTTCAGCTCTTCGATCAGACGCAGATGCTCCAAATACTGCTCCCGGATCTCCCTGGTAAAGACAGCTAACTGCCCCTTCCCCTGTCTCTTGGCACGCTCAAAAGCATACCGTGCATTTTTTCTTAGTATATCCGGCTTTTCCGCCTGATCCGGATACTTACATACACCGGCTGACAGCTGAAGCGATACCTTAATATCATTGGACAGCGAGATATCCATTGCCTCATCCGCCATCCTCGCATAAATATCCTTCATATCCTGCAGCGTACCATATGGATAATGAACTGCAAACTGATCACCTTCAAGCCGGTACAATGTCGCTGACTGTGGAATGCATTTGCTTATCCGCAAGGCAAAATTCTTGATGATCTCGTCACCACCGCTATAGGTATACAGGTCATTGATTCTTTTAAAGTCATCAATGCCTACGATCATCAGACAGCCCGAAGCATTTTCATTTTCAAAGGTATCTGCGATGTCCTTTACTGCCACATAAATGTTAGGCACATGGGTCAGCTCATCAGTTGTATCATCGACCCTTTCCAGAATCCCCATACAGCAGACAGGGCTGATTTCTGTGTCCCTGTTCATAACACCATGGCTGCGTACCCTGACATATTCTCCATTCCGTTTTCTGACCCTGTATTCCAGCAGCATATAATCTGTTTTGCCAGTCCGTATACGCTCCATTTCTTCATCGAAATGAGCCAGATCCTCCGGATGGATAAAGCTCCTCCACATCCCGGCAAATCCATCCACATATTCCCCGGGCAGTTCAAAATCATTTACTGCCTTGGGCGACCATCTGACCCTTCCCGATATATTCTGCATAAAATAGTAGTCTTCCCTGAGCTTGCAGACTGATTCAAAAAAAATATTTTCCAACCCCTCATTATTGTACTTCACATGCTTCCCTCTTCTGTATGAAATCATACCCTTCCGCTGTCATTCTATATGTCAGTATACCTTTTTCTGTCAGAAAAAGAAAGTAACATTTCTCATAATTTTCTCAAAATATACATATAATCATAAAAAAGCAGGACTTATTGCCCATGTCTGCTGTGCTTGCTATTATCCAAAAATGTAATTCATTTCTATGGGGTGGCCCCCTCCTTCTGCTGCTTATGGGAACGCATCTGTTCTTTTCCTTTTACCTCCATTTTCCTCAGGGAAAAACCTGGAAAGCCGTCCGGATGTCCTTTAAAGGCAAAGATGCTGACCAGAATAACCTTTCCGTTTTTGCCACATTGTCCACCACACTTGCCGCAACGCTCGGTACCGGCAATATCGTAGGTGTTTCTACTGCAGTTGCCCTTGGTGGTCCCGGTGCTGTCTTCTGGTGCTGGATCACCGGTGTACTTGGCATGGCTACCTCCTATGCTGAATGCTATCTCAGCGTACGCTACCGCAGCAGGGATAAAACCGGTACACATGCCGGAGGGCCCATGTACGTGTTCCAGAACGGACTCCATATGCCTCTTCTTGGCAGCTTTTACGCTGTTCTGACACTGCTTGCTGCTCTCTTTGTCGGCTGCACAACGCAGTCAAATTCCATGGCTGAGACAGGGAAAAGCAGCTTTCACCTTGCACCCTCCCTGACCGGATTCCTGGCCGCCATCCTGGCAGGCCTTGTCATTGTTGGCGGCATCAGATCTATCGGAAAGGTCTGTGTCCGGCTGGTTCCCGTTCTGGCCATCCTGTTTACCGGCAGCTGCCTTCTTCTGCTCTTTCTGAACCGCACCTGCCTGTTTCCGGCAGTCGCATTGATCCTGAAGGATGCCTTTACCGGAAAAGCGGTTGGAAGCGGTCTGTCCGCCGGCAGCCTGATGAATGTCCTCCGCTATGGGATTGCCCGTGGATTATTTACCAACGAAGCCGGCATCGGAACCTCTTCCATTATGGCTGCCGCTTCCAGCGAGGAAAGTCCCTCCAGACAGGCCTATGTGTCCATGACTGCGGTATTCTGGGATACCGTCGTCATGTGCCTGCTGAGTGGACTTGTCATTGTCACTAATATATTAAAAAGACCACAATCCGTACTCCATGCCTCTCAGGGTACCCTTACGGATGCGGCCTTTTCTTCTCTTCCATTTTTGGGGAATGGCTTCCTCTCTGTCTGTCTGATTGCCTTTGCACTGACCACCCTCATCGGCTGGTCCTATCTTGGTGAAAGCGCTGTCACCTATCTGACTGGCGGCAGAGGTCTCTTTCTTTATAAGGTAGCTTATATCGTTATGATCTACATAGGTGCGATCCTTCCACTGCAGACTGTCTGGGAATGTACAGATCTGATCAATGCCTGTATGGTCATCCCAAACGTTCTTGCCCTTTTTCTTCTCCGCAGGGAAATTCAGATCACATAATTATCAATCATCTCCGTCTGCCACTCGACCAGATCTGCCAGCGTTACTCTGTCTACGACTCCCTTGATCGCCTCATCCAGCATCTGCCAGAGCTTCAGCGTAGCACAGGTTTCCTGCCTGTCACAGGTATTGACCTCATCATCCAGACAGGCTACCGGTGCAAGAGAGCCTTCCGTAAGGCGGAGTATCATCCCAACTGTATAGCTTTCCGGATCTCTGGCAAGCTTATAGCCTCCCTGCGGACCGCGGATGCTTTTCACATAACCCGCTTTATTCAAGCTGGAAATAATCTGTTCCAGATATTTATCAGAAATGTCCTGTCTCGCAGCAATATCCTTGATCCTTACCGGGGCATCGCTGTCATGCAGTGCCAGATCCAGCATCAGACGCAGGGCATATCTTCCCTTGGTTGAAATCTTCATACAAAACCTCCTTTTCCCCCATTATACTACTAGTTTACTAGGAATTGCAATAGTTGACTTTTCCTGTATGGATGGGTTACCATAGATAATGTTCCCCTTTTTATGGGGAAATGGAGGTTTTTATGCAGAAAAAATACTGGGGATTTATTCTCCCCTCTACGTTATCTTTTTTATTAACAGGAATTTATTCCATTATTGACGGCATTTTCGTAGGCAGAGCCATGGGTGACATGGGACTGGCTGCTATTAATATTGCCTGGCCGCTTGTAGCACTCATCATCGCCCTTGGTACCGGTATCGGTATGGGGGCTTCTGTTATGGTGTCTTTAAACCGGGGTGCCGGCCGTGATAATGCGGCAGACCAGATGGAGGGAAATGCACTGTTTCTTCTTGTCGTTTCCTCTCTCATCCTGACCGGGATCCTCTATTTCTTTGGTTCTCCCCTGATGACGCTTCTAGGTGCTGCAGGAGAAGTACATACCCATGCCATGACCTATCTTCACTATATTCTGTATGGTGCGGTGATCCAGACAGTTGCCAGTGGTCTGACACCCCTGATGCGTAACCGTGGTGCTGCCGTTTACTCCATGTGTGCCATGGCCTGCGGCTGTATCCTGAACATCATCCTTGATTATGTTCTGATACTTGTATTTCCATTAGGTCTGATGGGTGCCGCTATTGCAACAGTGCTTGGACAGCTTGTCACTCTGATCTTTGCCCTTTTCTTCTATTTAAAGAAAGAAAACCGGATCTCCCTTACCAATATAAAACCCTCCGGATCCGCAGTCAAATCCATCCTTAAGGTAGCAGCCTCCCCTTTCGGACTGACTTATCTGCCTTCCGTCACCATTATACTGATGAATCTGCAGTGCACCAAATATGGTGGTGATGAAGCTGTCAGTGCCTATGCTGTCCTTGCCTATCTGGTTTCCTTCATGGAGCTTCTCGTTCAGGGTATCAGTGATGGTGCGCAGCCACTCTTAAGCCTGAGCAAGGGCCAGAATGATAAAAAAACACTGCGTAGCTATACACTGCTTACCTTTGCTCTCGGGATCGGCGTTGGTATCCTGAGTGGCTCCCTTATGTTACTTCTGCGTCATCAGATCCCCGTTTTCTACGGTACTTCTGATGCAGCAGCAGAGCTGATCGTCCATGCTGCACCTGCCTTTTCTCTTGTTATGGCTCTTTACGGACTGACCAAGCCCTCTGTTTCCTACTTCTATGCAACAGAGCATCTGAAGCAATCCAGTACTCTTGTTTATGGAGAGGTTCTGCTGACAGTCGGTATCATCCTGACACTGCCAGTCATCCTTAAGCTTGATGGCGTATGGTTTACCATGCCCTGCGTACAGATCGTTCTGTCCGTACTGGCAGTTCTGTTCCTGCTGACCCAGAAAAAAGAAATTACACCTTCAGAATGAAATTATCTGATTCAGCCATCGTACCGCACAGGCTAATAATATCTGCTTTTTTGAAACCTATTTTATCAAATGTCATTTATTATTTTTTTGCCTTGCAAAAATAAAAAGCATGATTAATAAAGTAACCGGGAACAAAAGTCCGACTCCCATACCTGCACGAATATTGTCTCCTGCACTTTGTGTAACACGTCCGACAATCCCCGGACCTATGCTTCCACCCAGATCCCCCGCCATAGCAAGCAAAGCAAACATAGCCGTTCCACCTGCCGGAAATCTTTCTGATGAAATACTGATTGTGCCGGGCCACATAATCCCAACAGAAAAGCCACAGATAATACATCCAATCAAACCTGATATCGGATTCGACGATACAGAGGCAAGCAGGTAGCATATCACACATAAAATTCCAGATCCGATCATAAATTTCACCAGATCCATTTTATCACCATATTTTCCGAAAATTACACGACTGATCCCCATTGTAACAGCAAACATGCAGGGACCGGCCAGGTCACCAACTGTCTTTGACAGCCCCAGAGCAGCCTCCGCATAAGCAGATGCCCATTGTGCCATAGCCAGTTCTGATGCGCCGGAGCAGATCATTAAACATACGGAAAGCCAGAAAAGAGGTTTTCGAAACAGTTCCTTTATTCCCATTCCTTCACCCTCATCTACCAAATGCTCGATCGGACAGGTTGCAAAATTATAGATATTTATGGCCGGAACAAGTGCCCATAAAACAGCCAGCCATTTCCAGCTGTCCATGCCAAACACCGCAAAAAACAGTGTGGAGATCGCAATCGTTCCCACTGCCCCCCAACAATAAAAAGAGTGAAGCAGACTCATCGTTGCCTCTTTGTTATCAAATGGACACGCCTCCACTATCGGGCTGCAAAGCACTTCAATCAGACCACTTCCGACTGCATATACAATCACACTCAGGATAATTCCAACAAACGGTTCCGGCAAAAGATCCGGCAAAAAGGCCAGACCAACCAATCCTGCTGTGGAACATACCTCAGAAGCAACAATACAGATACGATACCCTATTTTGTCCACAAACTTTGCACAAAACAGATCTACCAACAACTGTGTAAGGAAAAAGCAGGTTGAAATCAATGCGATTTTTCCAAGTGTAATCTGATAATCATTATGAAATTTTAAAAATAACAATGGGGCAAAATTAGCTGCAATTGCCTGTGTAATAAATCCCATATAACAGGCTCTTTTTGTTTTTCGGTAATTTGGCATGGTCATCACTCCTTTTGTTTTCTACAACATATTTTAATCACATTTCCATCCTCACACAGAAAGCATCCTTCATAATTTCCCGATATATAACGAGGCTCATAATTAACGGTAAATCCCGCTTCTATCAGATTGATCATTAATTTATTTACCTTACTCTTACTGTCAACATACAGAGAAAGACTCTTTCCTGATATGGAATTTTCTATTTTCACCATTATTTTCATAAGATATTAGGAATCACCAATCCTTATTTTCCAGCTCTGATATTTTTTACTGTCCTTCTCTCAATAGACAAATTTTCATATACACGTTTTCCCCCCGTCCCTGTAGGAGCCTGAGCCAGCAGACCGACCTTTATAACAGGCATAACGGGCATATGGAAATATCTCATCATATAGAAATTGACACCATCTAAGGAATAATGGAAGGCGAAATTATTTCCAACCCTGCAAACCTGGAGCCATGCTGTATTTCCTTCAAGATTACACCCATTTGCATCATCTGAATCCCCTTTTGTAACAACACTTACAGCAGCATGAGTTCCGAAATCCGTCAATTCAAAACAACACTTCGCCCAGCAGTTCAGATCCTTCATAATCATTACTGAAGCAGAATCATATGTATCCTTAAAACCATGCGATACTTTTACTTTAAGAACAAAATCCCCTTCTATCTCCGTATAATAGTAAGGTGCGTTACAAAGTGATTCCGGTAAAAATCCTTCTTCACACTCGTCTGTGCTTCCGCAGAAAAAATCTGTTTTAGCCGGAGCGAATATTTCAATTTTATCCCCCTCCATCATCATTTCACTTTCATTTAACCATTTAAATATCATGTTCTTTCACCTCGCTTTTATTGAATTATATAACATAATATTATTGTTTTCATTGATTTATTTACGAAATTTATTGTATAATATCGTAAAATATTTTTCAAAGAAGGAAGTTTCTATGAATATAAATACAACCTATACTAAAATCATTACAGATGAAGATTTGATGGAGACAGTTCAGCACGGAAGCAATCTCTATCCTTTCCAGTTTTATTATGAAGATCTGTCAGTTTTTGATTTCAACTGTATCGAATGGCACTGGCATACAGAATTGGAGTTTATTTATATTGAATCCGGAACCGTTACTTTGTGGATTGGAGAAGACCAATTTAATTTAACCGAAGGAAATGGTATATTCATTAATACAAAGGTACTCCATCGCCTTTATTCTCCCTCAAAAGCCCTCATTCCCAATTTTGTATTTATGCCTTCTTTTATTGCCCCCTGCGACAGCCTGATCTATCAGAAATATATTCTGCCGATCATTTCTTACCCATTGCCATTTCTCATATTTCATAAAGAAGTATGCTGGCAGGCAAAAGTTTTATCTATCATGCGGCAAATTATTTCTGCACAGGATTCCGTTTTATCCAAAGAACTCCTTACCAGTTCTCTCCTTCAGAATCTCTGGCTGGAAATATTTGAAAACACAGACATTTCATACCAGGAAGAACACAAGGAGCATTCAACCGCTTCTCAAGCCCGGTTACAGCTCATGATGCAATTTATCCACCTAAATTACTCACGGAATATCTCATTAGATGACATTGCAGAACAGGCAATGGTCAGTAAGAGTACCACTTTGAATCTGTTTCGGAAATATTTACATATAACGCCGGTTAACTATCTCATTAACTACCGTTTAAAACAGGCCGGTCAGTTGCTTTCAAAAACTGAGAAAAAAGTCAGTCTCATTTCTTCTGAGACAGGATTTCATAACGTTGACTATTTTTGCAGATTATTCAAAAAACGATACAAATTAACCCCAACGGAATACCGGAAACAGAAGCACTTTCTGTAAACCTGTTTACCATATTTCCCGAAGTCCTGTCCGAAGGGAACCATCGTGAATCGATCACCTTCAAGGTTCTGAATCATCTGTGTTGCGTTCATCTGTCCACAGTGATCTCCAGAATGTGATACTTTTCAGCCAGTTCATTGATGAAATGCTCAATAAAATCGTAATGGATCACGTTTCCTTCCGTAGATAAAAGGCAGCCTTTCGATGATCCCACTTCTGTATTTCCGCAGACCATGTATGCTTTGCCACACGTAACGGCGCTATGATCAGAACCTTCGTCACTTCTAAGCTGTCAAACATCAGCTCATTCAATGCGGCAAATACGATACTTTTCAATCGACTATTTTGGCTTGAAACAAAACAAGCTGCAGATTCCGGATCACCTCCTCATCTGCAGCTTATCTATTCAAATTCCTATTCGATTGTGAGGCTGAACTTAGGTGGTGAAGCCCCTTCCCTTATTCTTGATGCGATAGTAATCTTCCATCTCCACATCAAGCGTAATATAGGATTCTTTCTTAGGGTCTTTGGATGTTGCTCAAGAGGCACACAGTCTCAATTCCTGTGGTAAATGGGAACTGATCCACTGCCACTGCCTTTTCCACGTAATATCCTTCTTCAAGGAAAACCTCCAGATCTCTCACAAGGCTGGTGGGTTTGCAGGAAATATAAACGATCCTGTCAATCCCATAGCTGATGATCTTCGTAAGTGCCTTCGGGTGAATACCGTCACGTGGGGGATCCAGCACGATCATATCCGGCTTCTCTTCAATCTGATCCAGTACCTTCAGCACATCACCTGCAATAAATTCGCAGTTGGTCAGACCATTCCTCTTCGCATTTTCCCTTGCTGCCTCTACCGCCTCTTCCACGATTTCCACGCCGATCACCTTCTTCGCTACCGGAGACAGGAGCTGGGCGATTGTTCCCGTACCGCTGTAAAGATCATATACAACCTTATCTGCTTTTCCCTCTCCGTCTGTCAGGTCTCCCACGTAGTCCCTTACTGTCTGGTACAGCACCTCGGCACTCAGGGAATTGGTCTGGAAAAAGGAAAATACAGAAATCTTGAACCTGAGTCCCAGAAGCTCCTCCTCAAAAAAATCCCGTCCATACAGGATCTCTGTTCTGTCACTCTGTACCACATCTGCCACCGCATCATTTGTGATATGGAGAATTCCTGCCAGACTGCCATCCAGGGAAAGTGCAAGCAGTCCCTTCTTATATGCAGTCAGATCCACTTCCTCCTGGGAGGTTGTCACAAGGGCAGCCAGGATCTCTCCGGTACGCTTTGCCTTTCTCACAAGAAGATGACGCAGATATCCGGTATGTCTTAATCTGTGGAAAAAGCTGACATTCCGCTCTGCAAAATAATCTCTCGTAAAGGAAAGAATCTTCCTGTAATCTTCATCCACGATCTGACAGTGATCTACAGTCACGATATCATAAAAGCTGCCTCTCTTATGCATGCCAAGTGCCAGGGGGCCGTCTTTTACTTCATCTCCGAAGGAAAATTCCATCTTATTCCGGTAGCCATAGCATTCCGGACTCTCCTTGATCCCTTCAAAGATCCATGGTCTCTCCTGTCTGGCAAGAACACCAGTAAGAAGCTTTTGGATCTGTCCTTCCTTGATCTTCACCTCCTCTTCATAGGGCAGCGACATATACGTACAGCCACCACAGATTCCAAAGTGAGGACATATCCGGCTCGTTTCAAGAGGTGAATTTTCTTCTACAGAAAGAAGCCTGCCCTCAGCCTTTCCCTTTCTGTTTTTCTGAATCACTGCCTTTATCTTCTGTCCCGGCAGGGCATTCTTTACCGTGCAGCTTCCTTCTTCAGTCACCACGATGCCCTTATTGGGAAAATCAATTCTTTCTACTGTTCCTTCTATGATCTGTCCTTTTTTCAAATCTATTCCTCCACAGCAAAATAGGACATGCAAAAGCTGCACATCCTATTCATGATCTCATTTATGCATATCCTTCCGCCAGAGAAAGCACCTCTCCTGAATATACCTGGAAGGTATTCCCCGCAAAACAATCCTTTCTTTGCAGACTTCCCGGATTATTCAGCGAAATCTTCCTCAGATGCTGCATTTTCAGATACCTGTTTAGCAGGCTTCTTCGCTGCATCCCCATCATCCTCTTCAAAAAAATCATCTTCAAAGTCATCATCGAAATCATCATCATAATCTTCCAGATAATCCGGTGTGAAGTAACGGTATACAAGGAATGCAATTCCTGCTACAGCAGCAACAATACCGATAATGGCAAATACCCATACCAGTGTATTATTTTTCTTCTGCTCCTCTTCCTTCTTATTAAAAAATTCTTTCAGCTCCCTGAGATCGTGAGCTTTCATAAGATCCATCATTTCTTCCACTCTGTTCATAAAAGATACCTCTCTTTCCTATGCGGGCACAAAATCATATCCCATTCCAATTCATGCCATTAGTATAGCATTTTGTGAACATTTTTACTACCTGAATTTATAATTTTTTGAGTTTTGCAAAGCCTGCATACATGATCTTCTGTCCGGCTTCATCAAAATCTACCGTTACCTTGTAATCTCTCGGTCCAGGCTCCATAGCAAGCACAGTTCCTTCTCCGTATTTGATATGGGAAACCCTGTCCCCTGCATCATAATCCGGTTTTCCTGCAGCATTTCCTCCCCTGGTGATTCCAAGTGATCCAAAAGAGCTTATTCCCATTTTGGTTCCGGCACTTGCGATATAAGGTTTATTTTCTGCAGCGGTTCTCTTTTTAGTCAGCACCGCTGCAGGCTTTGTCCTCGAAGGCTGCAGCAGATCATCATCCCGGTAGGCCGGCTTTGGCATCCGGTTATCCAGAAGCTCCGGCGGAATCTCCTTCACAAAGCGGCTCACTGCGTTATACTGCGTCTCGCCCCGTATCATTCTCATTTTAGCACAGCAGATTGTCAGCTCCTTCTTTGCCCTTGTTATTCCCACATAGGCAAGCCGCCTTTCCTCTTCAATCTCAGCATCTCCATCTGCTACGATGCTCATATAGCTCGGAAAAAGACCATCCTCCATACCTGTCAGGTAAACCTGGGAGAATTCCAGCCCCTTGGCACTGTGCAGTGTCATCAGAAGGACTCTGTCATCATCCTCATCCACACCATCAATATCCGCCACCAGCGCCACTTCCTCCAGGAACTCACTCAGAGAAGGCTCATCATGGGTTTCTTCATAGGATGCCACCTTGCTGACCAGCTCATCGATATTTTCAATCCTCGTCTGTGCCTCTTCCTCACTGTCTGCCTCCAGATCTCTGACATATCCTGTCGTTTCAATAATATCCTTGATCAGATCCGTCAGCGTATACACCTGGAGCTTACTGCGGAACACCTGAATCATATCCACGAAGGGCCTCAGCTTTGCACTGCTTCTTCCTATGGTGCTGATCTCATCCGCCTGCTTCAGTGCATCATAAAAGCTGATCCCCTTTTCATCTGCATAATCCTGTACTTTGGCAATCGTCGCAGCACCGATCCCTCTCTTCGGGATATTAATGATACGCTTTACAGAAAGATCATCCCTCCCATTATCAATCGTTTTCAGATATGCCAGGAGATCCTTGATCTCTTTTCTGGAATAGAAGTTCACACCGCCTACCACATCATAGGGAATACCCTCTACGATAAACCTCTCTTCCAGAAGACGGGCCTGCGCATTGGTACGGTAAAGCACTGCACAGTCCTTATACTGATAGCTTCCGTTCCGCTTTTTCCTTGCCACATCATCTGCAACAAATTCAGCTTCTTCATAGGCATTGTCAAACTGCCGGAAATGGATCCTCTCTCCGGCTCCCTGATCTGTCCAGAGGGATTTCTCCTTTCTACCTATATTATTCCGGATCACGGCATTTGCTGCATCCAGCACATTCTGGGTAGAGCGGTAATTCTGCTCAAGCCGGATCACTGCTGCTTCCGGATAGTATTTTTCAAAATCCAGTATATTGCGGATATTGGCTCCCCGGAATTTGTAGATAGACTGATCATCATCACCTACTACACACAGATTATGTCTGTCTCCGGCAAGCAGCCGGATCAGCTCAAACTGGGCACTGTTGGTATCCTGATACTCATCCACCATAATATACCGGAACCGGTTCTGGTAGCTCTGCAGCACATCCGGGCAGTCCTTAAAAAGCTCTACCGTCTTCATGATCAGATCATCAAAATCCACTGCATTGTTCTTTTTCAGCGTCTGCTGATACTCCTGGTACAAAGCGGCAATCTTCTGCTTATGATAATCTCCTGCCGCACTCAAGCTGTATTCATTTGGGGAGATCAGTTCATCCTTTGCAGAGGAGATCGCTGATAACACCGTTCTCTCCTTTAACACCTTGGTATCCACATTCAGACGCTTACAAACATCCTTGATCACCGATTTCTGGTCATCTGCATCATAAATGACGAAATTTGTATCATAGCCGATCCTGTCAATATACCTCCTGAGGATCCTGACACAGGTAGAGTGAAAGGTGGTGATCCATGCACTGTCTGCAAAGCCAACCAGGCTCTCCACTCTTTCCTTCATCTCTCCGGCAGCCTTATTGGTAAAGGTGATTGCCATGATCTGATAGGGATTAATACCCATTTCTTCTATTAAATAAGCGATCCTGTGTGTCAGCACACGGGTCTTTCCGCTCCCGGCACCTGCCAGCAGGAGAACCGGTCCCTCTGTCGTAAATACCCCCTGCTTCTGCTGTTCATTTAATGTATCATAAATACTCATTCCAAAAACTCCTGCTTAAACTTCTGTAACCCGATGGAATGTCCACGCATATAAATTCAATTCCACAACCGGTGTCCCGCAATAAGCGCACACCTTTTCTCCAAGCCCTGATATGGGCGCTCCACAGTTCGGGCAGTTGATGCCAAGAGACAGATCCCTTTCATCCTGCACCTTCTCCCTGTCCTGTATATACACAAGCTCTGTGTTGTACCTTGTCTGCTTTTCCCTGTCCCGGCTGCCCCTTACAAGCTCACCGGTTTCTGCAGTCACATAATACCGGTATTGCAGGGATGTCTGAAACATGACAGTACATCTTCCTTCTCTTTTCTTGTAATCTGTGATCTCTGTACGATGGATCCTGACCTTCTCAAAATGTTCTCTTTCCCCGCTATTCTTCTGCTGGACGATCTTCATTTCAAGCTGATCCCTCAATTCCTGGCTTCCTTCCTTCAAAAGTCCCTGATCTGCCGCAGAAACCGCCATCAGATAAGAGGTCAGGACATTTTCAGCCCTGACCCTCATATCATCATATTGAAACTGTGGAAAATCTTTCTTAATTTTCGGAAGATAAAGACCTGTCATTGCCGACACCGATTTCGGGGTTTCCTGATACTCCTCCTCGACTCTGTCAAATCCTTCCTTCAGGGAATCTGTTCCAAACACCTGTCTGGAAAAGTCCCGGATCCCTCTTTTCAGACGGCTGATCCCGTATGCTGCTGCACCGATCACACAGAGCAGCAATATCAGAACCACTGCTGCCATTATCAGCGTCACATTCATAGCTGTCTTTTCCTTCCCATATCTTTTATGAATTAGCAAGCAGCCAGATAAGTACGCAGATAGCAATAATACCTACCACAGTGATAATCACCTTTGGTATAGAAATTGGAGTCTTGCCGGATACCTTACCGGTCTGTCCGTTGACCATAAACTGGTATACCTTATCCTTGTACTTGTAGCTGGAGATCCATACCGGCAGGAGCAGATACTTGTAGGTCACATCATAATATCTGGTAGATAATTTCAGATTTTTCACATGATCTGCGTTCTTCTCTGTCCGGATCTTGCTTTCAATTGCTTCTCTCAGCTTAAACTTAATGCTTTCCTTTGCCATCTGGAAGGCTTCCTTTAAGCCAACAGCGTACCGTTCTGCTGCAAAGCCTGCTACATACTCCGGCTTATAGCTCTTATTCTCTTCTGTCCGGTAAGGCTCCAGTCCCTGAAGCATGGACTGATTATGATTGGTCGTTGCACAGACAAGCTCATCATCGATTGTTTCTCTATATACGCCCTTTGTCGGATACCAGTCTGTGACCGTTTCTTCCTTATCCCCATTGCGTACGGTACGATCCTTACCATATTCTCCACGGTATTCCGTTTCCGTCTTAGCATCAAAGGTCCAGTAGGGAAGATAAACTCCTTTAAAACGCTTTGCCTTTGCACTCTCTTTTGCAAGCTTCGGACAGAACCATTTCTTTTTGATCCAGCTTTTAAATAAACCAGCCGCTTTTTCGTCTGTTACCTGGAACGGCACGACACCTCCCGGTGCCATGGTCTTCTGATCAGAAGCCTCCATAACCTGATTGGAACCGCAGAACGGACATACTCCGGAGATCTCCAGTGCATCATAAACCGTTTCTGCGCCGCAGGCCTTACAGATCACCGTCTTCTTCTCTGTACCCCAGTTACAGTTTTCCGTCTGCTCTGCCTTGTCAAGATCAAGCTCCTGTGCCTTTGCAGGCTGTGTTTTTTCCTTCCTGATCTCTTCTGTATGTCCACAATACGGACAGGCAAGTCCCCCTGTGGTTGGGTCAAATTCCATGACGCCACCACAGCTTGGACATTTTTTATCTGTTTCTTCTAGTGTTTTGGTTTCCCTTGCTTCCAGGTTCTCTTCAAATCCACTCATCATTCTCCCCTTTTCTCTGATGGCTTAATGGATATCGTTATCGTCAAAAGGATCGCCGCACTCCGGACAGAATTTCGGAGGATTCTTGGGATCTTCCGGCTCCCAGCCGCATTTGTCACACTTGTAAAGCGGTACGCCTGCAGGCTTCTTCGCGCCGCAGTTGCTGCAGAACTTGCCTTTATTTATAGTACCACAGCTGCAGGTCCAGCCATTTTCTTCCGGCTTTTTGGCTCCGCATTCTACACAGAACTTTCCAGTATTGACTGCCCCACAGCTGCAGGTCCAGCTGTCACCCGTCTGTGAAGCTGCAGCTGTCTGTGCAGGTGCTTCCTGAGCCGGAGCTGCCTGCTGCGTGGGTGCTGCCTGCTGTGCTGCCCCCATCTGGAACAGCTGCTGTGCATTCATGCCGCCTGCCTGGGTTGCCATATTCATACCTGCAAATGCCATCATGGGACCTGTGGAGGTATTGGATGCTGCTGCCTTCATAGCCTCTGCCTGTGCACCGACAAGCGTTGCCGCTGCCATATTGGGATTACGAAGGACTGCGCTCTTCTGCAGATCCTTGATCATCTTCTCATCTTCCTCAGATGCCTTCATGGAATTGACACCGAAGGAAACGATCTCAATACCTCTGAGCTGTGCCCATTTCTCAGAAAGGACATCATTCAGGGCATCTGCCAGCTCCATGGTATGTGCGGGTACTTCACTGTAACGGACACCCATGGCGGAAATCTTTGCAAATGCAGGCTGCAATGCTGTCATAAGCTCTGTTTTTAACTGGCTGTCAATCTCTCTTCTCTCATAATCCTCTGTCACATTGCCGCAGACATGGGTATAGAAAAGAATGGGGTCTGTAATATGATAGGAATATTCACCATTGCAGCGGATCGCAATATCAATATCAAGACCGATGTTATTGTCTACTACACGGAACGGTACCGGGCTTGCCGTACCGTATTTATTTCCCATAATTTCCTTGGTATTAAAGAAATATACCCTCTGATCCTTGGCTGTATCTCCGGCAAAGGTGATACGTTTTCCAAAGGTCTTAAAGGAATTCACAATATTATCTCCCAGCTTGCCATAGAAGATACTGGGTTCTGTGGAAGCATCATAAGTAAATTCTCCTGCCTCTGCACAGATCTCAACGACCTTACCCTGATCCACGATGATCATACACTGTCCTTCATTGACAGCGATTACGGAACCGTTGGAAATGATATTTTCATCCCCCTTGTTATTGGCAGCACGCCCCTTGGTTCTTCTGTGTCCCTTGGTTACCAGTACATCTGACTCCAGTGCATCACAATAGAAATACTCGCGCCACTGATCCTCCAGAACCCCTCCTGCTGCACCTTTGATTGCTTTGATTAATCCCATTTTACAGTCCTCCGTTTTGTATTATGGGGAAGCCGGCGGTTCACTGACTTCCCCACGCATTCGACATTCCGTTTTATCTTATGTCCGGTATGTCCCCCTGTATGTCTTATATTATTATATCTATTTTGAAAGCTTCTGTCTATACACTTTCCGTCCTGTCATTGCTATTCCTGACAGCATTTTATTTCCTTCTTCCCTGCTTCTTCCTTACCTGCATGCTTTTTCTGCAAATTCAGTTGTCACCAGAGCCTCATAGGGCACTCTTTCCGGCAGCTCCCCGGCTTCTTCCAGGATATTCTGCAGCAGTATAAAGGCATCCTCCTCAAAGATCAGATCTGTTTTCCAGGTATCCTGATCGTAATAACGCTTCACGATCCTTTCCAGCGTTTCCACCTCTGTTTCCTCAAACTGAGGGGCGATCACCGCTGCAATTTCCTCCGGTGTATGGCTGTTCACATAATCCATCCCCATTTGCAGAGCATTGGTAAATGCCTGGATCACATCCGGATTCTCTTCGATATAGCTTTTTCTTGCGCTGAATGCCGTATAAGGCACATAGCCGGATGCTTCACCAAGGGAAGCCACTACATAACCATCCCCCTTAGTCTCAAGTGCTGTCGCATGCGGCTCAAACTCTACTGTAAAATCCGCTGTATCACTTCCGGAGAAAGCAGCTGCCGTAGACCCAAAATCGATACTCTGGTCGATCGTAAGATCTGCCTTCGGATCAAGGCCGTTCTTTTTCAGAATATATTCAAATACCATCTCCGGCATACCGCCTGCACGTCCGCCAAGCACTGTTTTCCCTTTCAGCATGGAAAAGTCAAAGTCCGGCATTTCCTCCCTTGCTACGAGGAAATTTCCTGCACGCTGGGTAAGCTGTGCAAAATTCACCACATAATCCTGTGTCCCTCCTGCATAAGTATAAATTGTTGCTTCACTTCCCATAAAGCCAATGTCTGCTTCCTTTGTCAGCACTGCTGTCATGGTCTTATCAGCGCCAAAGCCGGTAACCAGTGTCAGATCTATCCCCTGTTCCTCAAAATATCCCTCTTCGATCGCCACATACATAGGTGCATAAAAGATACTGTGTGCTACCTCATTCAATGTCACACTTATCCTTTTCCCTGCCCCGGCATCTGTCTTTTCTCCTTTTCCACAGCCAATCATCACCGACAAGACCATGCCTGCCAAAAGAAGCAGGGACACACCTTTTCGAATCAGTTTTCTTTTCATGATTTTCTCCCTTTTCCGGATAAAATTTTCACTGCTTTATCCTATGAGGATTTCACGGAAAACGTGCTTTCAAATGGAAAACCGGCCAGCTCCCCGCATTGTTTCTCTCCGGTACAGAAAAAGAGTACAGCCTACCAAAGCTGTACTCTCTCCAGGATTCCCATACACATGGAAAAGCATGCTGCCATTATCATCAGCAGAATTGCCGGAAAATCATATACCATTTTCTGCTGCTCTTCCACCTTTCCCTCTTCGTTTACTACATGATAGGTTTTCCTGCTGTTTGCCAGAAGCACCTCTATACCAAGCAGGATCAGGAGCACTGGCCAGAAACGGATCCATTCAAATATGTCAAGGGCAGGAAAAAAGATTCTGATAAGAAACGCAACTCCTGTAAATACCAATGCTGTTCCTGCCGTAATGGTTCCCACCCGGTGGATATAAACCGTCTTTCTGCCCATTTATGCTTCCCCCTCCCTGTCAGGGTTCTCCTGTATCCCACTCTGATCAGGGGCTTCCTGTTCCCCGTTCTTTAAGTCTTCTCCCCTGTACAGTTCTTCTTTTCTGCCACGGATCATATGCACACCAAGCACAATGATCAGAACAGATGCCACTGCCCTTGGCACATAATCACTGATCGTGAACAGCAGCTCATAGACATATTCCGGCAGTACTCTGTAAGACCAGAGCATATCCACCCCTGTCCTCCACAGAAGCCATACACCAAGGATGATCAGCAGAATGGCGATTCCCCTGAAATTTCCCTGCAGCTTCTTTTTTCCTTTACGGAACAGTTCCATGCCAAAGATATCATTATCCTCTACCTTCGCAAATTCTTCATCACTTAAGGATGCCAGGTGATTTGCATGGAAAAATCCATATGCCCATACAACAACATCCAGAATGGTGAGTCCTTCCAGCCCGAGGAATGACGGAACCATGATCATTCCAAGGAAAAGCAGCATCAGCTCTGTTCCTGTTCTCATAAATCCCATGTACATTTCTGCCGCTCCCGGCATCATGGAAAAACAAAACGTTAAAAACCTGTTCTTTTTCTTTGTTTTCATTCTTTTTTCCTCCATTTCATCCTGCCTGCTACAGGTCATTTGCCATTATCTTTTCTTTTGCCTCCCGCATACTGTTATTCAGCCTGTCAAAGAGGGTTTCCGGCTTCTCTGCACGGTATTCGGGGTCATTCAGGTCTTCTCTTGTAATCCTTGGTCTGTCATCTTCCTTAAGCAGCCCTGCCTGACTGATATCACTGCCATCCCGGAAAGGATTGACGATCAGAAGGGTAAGCGCTGCCGCCATGCCTGCTGCCATCTTCAGGACATATATGGCAAAGGGAACCGTCCTTTTTTCTTCTGTCCTTGGCAGCTCCGACGGAAAGACCTTCTTCATGATCTCTTCCTTCAGATGCTCCGGTGCATACAGCTCCTGCTGCTCCAGTTTCTCAAGGAAAGCATTTAATTCCTCATCTGTTGGATAATTTTTCATTTCAGATCCTCCCTTCGGTACTTCTTCTTCAGCATATCCCTTGCCCTGTAAATCTGGGTCTGTATGGTCTTGCTGTTCATGCTTCTGTCTCTGGCAATCTCTGCAACGGTTTTTTCCTGCAGATAATAGGCTCTGGCAATCTCATCATAGGGCGGCTTCAAAGAATCGCAGATCTGTGCAAAGCCGCTTTTGATCTCCGTTTCCATGCACTGCTCTTCCGGCCCGTCCCGCCCTTCCGTCATCACCTCAAAAAAGCTGTCTTCCGTCGGGATATTCCTTTTGGCTGAACTTCTGACATAATCAATGCTCTTGTTGACCGCTATCCTGCAGATCCACGCCTTTTCATTATTGCCGTCAAAGGTATCATACTTCTGATAAACAGAAAGGAAGGTTTCCTGCGAAAGATCCTCTGCTGCGAAGTAATCTTCAGTTACTTTATAACAAATGGAAAAAACAAGCTTCTGATAGGTATCGATCAGCTCTGAAAGCCGGCTTTTTGAACATATGGATCCATTTCCCTGCATGGCCTGTTTCCTCCTCTGTTTAGTAACAGCGCAGCTTCCGCTGCCCTTCTATACAGTATAACGCAGCAGCCCTTCCGTTTTCTTCAGGAATTTTATATTTCTGAAAAAACTATTTTTTATCAAAAAAGACCAGGTCTTTGCCTGATCTTTTCTCTCTGCTCTCTGTCCTGTTCTATTTTCCCTTCTCCTGCTCCCCGCTTTTACGGAGCTCATCCACCATCTTCTCGATCAGAAGCTTCTTAATATAAACATCAAAGCCCAGCAGACCTACGAAAGAAAACATTCTTAAAAATTCCCTGTCCTCCTCCGGTGCATCTTCAAAGATTCCCTGTGCCGTTTCAAATTTATGCAGGATATCCTCCTTCAGTACTTCTACCTGAGATTTTTCAAGGCTGAAAACCTCATCATAGATCCGGCTTATATCTATATTCCCATCAGTCTGGAAATACTTTCTGGATACAGGCTCCAGAAGAGTCTGTATATCATTGATGGAAAGAATCCCTTTGAAGTAGTAAATAAAGATCAGCATCAGTACATGTTCCTTACTGTACTTCTTCTTTACCGGCGGCGGCAGAAGATCATTCTTAGCATAATTATTAATCATGGTCTTGGTCAGAACCTTGTCACTCTCCGGATTCCTTAATGTATTTTTCAGACGGCTTTCCATGAAGGTAGTAACCTGATCCATGTACAGATCAATACCCGGTATGTCCTCTGACTTGATATGCTGTATCCTGTCAAGGCTTTCCATAATGCTGTTTAGCAGATCATCTTTATCTATTGTCATTTTATCGTCACCTCGCAAGCCTCTATATAAGCGCTTCCATTCTCTATATTATATAGTATTTAAAACCACATAGCAAGTAGGAGCCTGTATTTTTACAATTTTCTTTACTTTAAAACTTTAATATGTTAAAATTTTACTGATCAAGAGATTAGAAAGGAGAATTCCCTTTTATGAATAAGAAAATAATGACACCAGCTGTAGATGAGCTGTTTGATGCGATCTTAAGCCTGCAGTCCAAGGAAGAGTGTTACAGCTTCTTTGAGGATCTGTGCACCATCAATGAGCTGCTCTCCCTATCCCAGCGTTATGAAGTTGCCTCCATGCTGCGTGACAAAAAAACCTATCTGGAAATTGCCGAAAAAACAGGAGCCTCCACAGCTACGATCAGCCGTGTAAACCGTTCTCTCAACTATGGAAATGATGGCTATGAGCTTGTTTTTGAAAGATTAAAGGGACAGTCCTGAGTAAGGAATGTCCCTTTTATTACCTTTAATTCAGCAGTATTCACTTCCGTTCTCTGCTGTTCTAACCATTGATATCGATCATCGTCATGGGATCGATATAAGCATCATCCTTCATGATCTGATACCCCAGCTTCTGATTATCCTCCTCTATGGTAAAGAGAATATAACCCTTTCCCAGTTCTTCTCCTGTCTTAACAAGCGCTGTGCCATTGTTACGATACACTGAGCAGTAACCATTTCCGTGATCTACCACGATCTTGGTTCCATACTCTGTATCCGCATCCACACTCAGGACAACACCTGTACCTGTTGTCAGGACATTGACACCTGCAGCAGCCGTAAAGACCAGCATCGGATCACCTTCTGTGGCCTCTTCCATGGTAGCGGAGCCACTTAAGGGGAATCCCTTGGGCAGTGCATTCTCTACAGTTTCCTGTGAAATCGCATCTTCTGTAGCTGCCTTCTTACTGACAGTCTCACTCAGGACAGTAACCTTGTTGGAAAGCGTACTGTTCTCTACACTCAGGGCTTCATTTTCATCCGTCAGATTATTGATCGTCACAAGCTGATCCACCAACTGGCTTCTTGCATCCTTCAATGTGATCGAATCATAGATAAATCTGCAGATCACACCAACGATCATCAAGAAAAGAACAATGGCAGCCACCTCTACGATCCCTGAGCTGATATGTCTCTGTTTCATGACACCCTCTTCATTTTCTGTTACAAGAAGAAGGGCAAATTTACTTTTTCTCTTTTTATTTTGCTGTTCCATTACTTCCGTGTCACCTCCGGATCTGTTATGATAGCATGACAAAAAAACGTTACGTAAGCGTTATTTTAGCACAGATGGCGGATTTACACAAGTTTTACACAGAAAGCTTCATACTTCCTTCACAAATCAGACCTTTTTTTCTCATAAATTCACTGATCCCAAAAGCCATGATACCGGGCAGTAAAAAGTGCATGACTGCGATTTCAAGCAGGACGATCACAGGAGGCACACCTTCGGAAACCATGGTCTGATAGGCATTGATCTGTCCTACAAGGCCGGCCGTTCCCATACCGGAGCCAGTAGCATTATTAGTCATATGCAGCACCATGGTCGATACCGGGCCTAAAACTGCACTGGTAATGATCGCAGGAAGCCAGATCAGGGGATTTTTCACAATATTCCCGATCTGCAGCATACTAGTTCCAAGTCCCTGGGCCAGCAGGCCATTTACCTTATTTTCCCTGAAGGATGCCATAGCGAAGCCGACCATGTTTGCACAGCATCCAACAGTTGCTGCTCCGGCTGCGATTCCATTCAGTCCAAGGATGATCCCCAGTGCCGCTGAGCTGATCGGCAGCGTCAGGATCATTCCCATCAGAACAGATACTACGATCCCCATCAGGAAAGGTGCCTGCTCCGTTCCCCAGTTGATCATGCTGCCAAGCCATGTCATAAAGGCCGAAATGGGAGGTCCCAGGATCAGTCCCACACTGCTTCCCGAAACAATACATACTAACGGTGTGACGAGGATATCCACCTTCGTCCTGCCGGAAACAATTCTTCCTATATAAATACATACCATTGCTGCAATAAAAGCTCCGAGTGGTTCTCCTGGTCCCTGCAGTACCATAGCTCCATCTGTGAGCACTGTCCCTGCCAGGATTTTGGAAGCAAATGCACCTGCCATTCCTGCTGTTCCACTGGAAATGATCACGAGAGGATCTGCCTTCAGCCGGATCGCTGCGCCGCAGCCTATGCCTGCTCCTGTCACCGCTGCTGCAAACTTCCCCATCATAAACAGCATGCTTCCTGCTGCACCCGGGATCAGGCTGCCGATCTGCTGGATGATCGTTCCAATGATCAGCGTAGCAAAAAGCCCAGATGCCATACCGCTGAGTCCATCGATAAAAATTTCATTCAGATATTTTTTCCATTGTTTCATATGTATTCTATTCCTTTCTGAAATTCCTTTTACTCTGCCTTTTAGCATATCTTACCTGCCATGATATTTCAATCACAAAAGTATCTTTTTTAGAATTCACAAAACTTTCACAAATCCTACAAATTTCTTTACTTTTTAAAGTAGTTGTGCTATTCTGAATTTGTTGCAGCACAGGGCTGCAAAAATTTATATTTTTTATTTATATGTGGAGGTATCTACGATGAACAAAGGTACAGTTAAGTGGTTCAACAATCAGAAAGGATACGGTTTCATCTCTGACGAATCTGGAAATGACGTATTCGTACACTACTCAGGACTGAATATGGAAGGCTTCAAGTCTCTTGAAGAAGGCGCTTCTGTAGAGTTTGATGTAGTAAATGGTGAAAAAGGACCTCAGGCCGTAAACGTAACCAAGTTATAATCCGAGAGATTTATAACGCATTAATTCAGTAACACGATGTGCCTGTTCTTAAATATAAATGTTATATTTTATTTAGAATTTGCTATTGTTTTAAGGAATTAAGGAAAATCCCCATCTTTGCAGATGGGGATTTTTTTGCGCCTGTCATCCTTGTCCTGATCTTCCCTTCTCCGGCCTCTGTCCAAAACCTTTTTCCTGCGATCTGCTGCACTGTATTTCCCGGTTCAATGCGTCAAAGCGGTGCATTGCAGTTTCTATCCTCTTCCTGTAGAATAAGGTTAATTTGCTGAAACAAAGGAGAGCTGTTATGAATCGTGAATCTTTCAAATCCCGGCTTGGCTTCTTACTGGTCAGTGCCGGCTGCGCCATCGGTATTGGAAATGTCTGGCGTTTTCCCTATGTTGCCGGAGAAAATGGTGGCGGCCTTTTTGTACTTCTGTACCTCGTTTTCCTGATCCTTATGGGTCTCCCTGTCCTTACCATGGAACTGGCTGTAGGACGTGCCAGCCGCAGAAGCGCTGTACAGGCTTACCAGGCACTTGAGAAACCCGGCAGTAGGTGGCATATTCACGGATGGTTTGCCATTCTTGGCTGTTATCTGCTGATGATGTACTACACCACTGTTTCCGGATGGATGATCTCCTATTGCGTAAAGTTTGTAACTGGTACCTTCCGGTCCGGCATGAGTACAGAGGATACCGGTGCTGTTTTTTCTTCGCTTCTTTCCAGTCCTCTGCAAATGGGCTTTTTCATGATCCTTACTGTCGTTGCTGGCTTTCTGATCTGCAGTAAGGGGCTGCAGGATGGGCTTGAAAAGATCAGCAAGTTCATGATGATCGCCCTGCTTTTCCTGATCATTATACTGGCCGCCCACAGCCTGACTCTTTCAGGAGCCTCCGAGGGTCTTTCCTTCTATCTGATCCCAAGCTTTTCCACAGTACAGAATGTCGGTCTTGGCAATGTTATTTCCGCTGCCATGAACCAGGCCTTTTTCACATTAAGCCTTGGGGTTGCTGCCATGGAGATCTTTGGAAGCTATATGAGTAAGGATAATACCCTGGCAGGTGAGGGAATCCGCATCTGTGCCCTCGATACCTTTGTTGCCATTATGGCAGGTCTTATCATTTTTCCCGCCTGCTTCAGCTACGGTGTTGAGGTCAATGCAGGTCCGCAGCTTATCTTTATTACATTACCAAATGTATTTGTCAATATGTCTGGCGGTCGTATCTGGGGATCCCTGTTCTTCCTGTTTATGACCTTCGCCAGCTTCTCAACTGTGATCGCTGTATTTGAAAATATTATGTCCTTCTGTATGGACATGTTTGGTATCAGCCGCAGGAAAGCCGCACTGATCAACTGTATTATCATCCTCATCGCCAGCCTGCCCTGTGTACTCGGATATAATCTCTGGAGTGATCTCCGCCTGATCGGCGGAAGGGATGTACTTGACAGCGAGGATTTCCTTGTCAGCAACCTGCTCCTCCCCCTCGGCTCTCTTGTTTATCTGCTCTTCTGTGTCACGAGATGGGGCTGGGGCTTTGACAATTATCTTGAAGAAGCCAATACAGGAAAAGGAATTAAGCTTGCTCGTTTCCTAAAGCCTTACTTCCAGTTTATTCTGCCTGTACTGATCCTGATCATCCTGATCCAGGGACTTTTATAAATTTCTGTATTCAAAAAATCCACCGGATCCTTTTTTCATATGCATGGCATCAAAAAACTGCCGGATTCTGACCTCCGGCAGTTTTTATTTTATAACTTCTTTTTCATTTCTCTCATACCAAGTTTCATTATCATCTATTTGTTATAAATTACGTTTTTTACCAAACTCTGTCTTTATAAGCTGTATCTTCATATCCTTGCTCATGCAATATACTAACTATCCTGTCTAATACTATTTTACATGGCTCCTTCTATCGTTGCAATAACTTTCTCCACTGGGTATAATAAAAAAGGACATTCTACAACCTCAAAGGAGGGATTTCTATGATAGAACAGCTCATTGCTGAAGCAACAGAATGTGATTTCAAAGTTGCTCTCGAAACAAAAAAGCCAAAAAGCTGGTTAAAAAGTGTCAGTGCCTTTTCCAATGGAATCGGCGGCACTCTGTTTTTCGGAGTCTCCGATGACCGGGAGCCTATCGGCTTGTCCGATGTTCAAAAGGATGCTGAAGCGATCAGCCGCTTAATCAAAGAACGTATCACACCATTACCGCAGTTTATCTTAAAACCATTGCAGGAAGATAGTAAAAACCTGTTAGCGCTGGAGGTTTCTCCTGGCCGCAGCACCCCATATTATTACAAGGCAGACGGTGTGATGGAAGCATATATCCGTGTTGGAAATGAAAGCGTAATTGCCCCGGACTACATTGTAAATGAGCTAATTCTAAAAGGAACCAATCTGTCCTTTGATACCCTAACAACAGACGCGGTAAAAAAGGATTACAGCTTTACACTT
>ERZ1026850.167-NODE-167-length-42794-cov-9.908702_pt1 | contig 42794 bp, 34 predicted proteins | sample MGYA00380155_ERZ1026850 | MGnify/ENA primary metagenome ERZ1026850 (study PRJEB33269, sample SAMEA4719791) | human gut metagenome | biome: human-associated habitat; feature: organic feature; material: feces | place: Cameroon | collected 2013-10 ... | reverse complement strand
AAGATAGGTCGATGCCTACATCGAAAACGGAACTGATTTTTTCAGTTCCGTTTTTGTATATTTTCATATTTTTTATTAGCCTTCCAAGTATTTTTTGATTTTCGGTGCGAAGAATGCGATTAGTTTCTTTCGAAAAAGAAATCCGATAAAAGCAAGAATTGCGATGACAATAATAAAGAAAAGAATCAGTTTATAGCTTTCACTGATTAAAATATCGCCGCAGCAGACGTAAAAAGCAATGGCCGGCGCGCTGCCAATAGCCAGCGCACGGGAAAAATCTCTGCACTTGATGTCTGTTTGAGCGGAAAGATACGGAATCATGCCATTCGGCACAATGGGAAGGAAACACATAGCAATGACGACACGATCCACATGCTTTGCGGAATCCAAAAGCTTACGAACGGTTTTTTGCTTGTTTGGATTCAAAACTTTGGACTTGACATATTTCATCTTTCTTGCAGTGAGAAAAATCAAAATATTTAGAATTAAATTGGTTGTATAACAAATAGCAATACCAGCTGCTTTGCCGAACAAAATGCCGGAACAAATATATACGGGCATGGCTGGAATGACAATAGAAATGGTTTCGATTACCTGCAATACGACCAACAAATATTTTCCCGCAGTTCCATATTGATCTAAGTAATCATCTAGCTTGTCGAGGTCTCCGGATTCCAAAATTTTAATAATATTGGGGGCATGCTGATGTATCCAATAGAATACAATTGCTATGGCGGCAGACACTAAGAGTATTTCGAGGATATTTCGTTGTTTTTCTTTCATAGTAAGACCTTCTCAAAAAAAGAAAAGATGAATCAAATTGGTTATTTTTAGTATACCGCACATTTCAGATAAACAAAAGATAAAATTTACTTGCAAAGAAAAAAATCTATGCTATAATAGTTCTAAATAGAACAATATAAATGGGAGGAATCAAATGGCTTTTTGGGAAAATCAAAAGGTTATTCTGGCGTATTACGCGCAATGTGTCAAACCGGTTTGCGAAGCGCATGGGCTGACGCGTATAGAATTTGACATTTTGCTGTTTCTTGCAAATAATCCGGCGTATGATACCGCTGCTGATATCGTTCGTATCCGTATGCTGACCAAATCACATGTTTCCGGTGCGCTCAAACGATTGGAAGCAAACGGATATTTGTGCACGGCATATCATGCAGGAAATCGAAAGACCATCCATCTGTCTCTGACCAAAAAAGCAGACGCCATCATACAAGAAGGAAAAATGATGCAGGAAAAGTTTGGAAAGCAATTGTTTGACGGGTTTTCACCAGAACAATTGGACATGTTGAAACAATTGCTTCAACGCATGTATCAAAACGCCCGTTTGGGCATGACGGAGGAAAGACGATGAGTATAGCGATTTGCATTTTGGTTTGTTTTGCCGCGGGTATCGGAGCCGGTTTGGGCACTGGTTTTGCGGGCATGAGTGCGGCGGCTGTTATCAGTCCCATGCTTATTACTTTTTTGGGTATGCCTGCCTATGAAGCGGTCGGCATTGCCTTGGCGAGTGATGTGCTGGCAAGTGCTGTCAGTGCATATACATACGGAAAAAACAAAAATCTTGACATCAAAAACGGCATTGTCATGCTGATTTCCGTATTAGTGTTTACCTTTGTCGGCAGTTTTGTGGCGAGCAAGGTGCCCAATACCACGATGGGCGGATTTTCAACGGTTATGACGCTGTTTTTAGGCATCAAATTCATTGTACGTCCGGTTATGACGACAAAAGAGAGTATGCAAGCTGTCAGCGAGAAAAAACGGTTTATGCAATCCGTCATCAGCGGCGTGCTTGTCGGTTTTATCTGCGGCTTTATTGGAGCAGGCGGCGGCATGATGATGCTGCTGATTTTGACAAGTGTGCTCGGGTACGAGCTGAAAACAGCTGTCGGAACCAGTGTATTCATGATGACATTTTCCGCTTTTACCGGTGCTGCCAGTCATTTCCTGATTTCCGGTATGCCGGATATGCTGCCGTTTGTCCTGTGTGTTGTATTTACGCTGCTGTGGGCGCGCGTCGCGGCAAGATTTGCAAACAAAGCAAGTCCGGCAACATTGAACCGTGCGACAGGCGTTGTCTTGACCGTTTTGGGCGCTGCCATTTTGCTTGTAAAACTGATTCAATAAATTGCCTGCCGTTTTTTGTTTCAACAAATAAATTCCAGTTATGGCAAAAAATTAAGAGGGGAAATGCGAAATATTTTATAAATCATACCTTGGAAGTATTGCTGTTTTACTAAATTTCTGGTATCATTTAATATTATATAGGATGTCATGACGGGAACATGGTGTTTGAATTTTAAAAGAAAGGTTTGTCAAAATGAAAGAAAAAAAGAAATTGTCTCTCGCGATGCAGATTTTCATTGCACTGGTTCTTGCAATTGTTGCAGGTCTGCTGCTGGGAAATCATGCGGATTTTGCGAAGGCGTACATTAACCCGTTCGGCACGATTTTTCTTAATCTGCTGAAGTTTATCGTCGTGCCAATTGTGCTGTTTTCGATTATGAGCGGTATTATTTCGATGTCTGATATTCGAAAAGTTGGTTCGATTGGTCTGAAAACCGTGTTGTACTATCTGTGTACCACTGCATTTGCCATTACCATTGGTCTGATTGGCGGCAATCTGTTTAAGGGAATGTTCCCGATGATTGCAACGACAGATTTGAGCTATGAGGCGGCAGAGACTACTTCGTTTATGGACACGCTGGTCAATATTTTCCCATCTAACTTTATTGACCCGCTGTATTCCGCAAGCATGCTGCAAGTCATTGTAATGGCTATTTTGATTGGTTTTGCAATTATTCTGGTGGGTAAGGAAGCACAGCCGGTTATCACAGGCGTCAATAGCCTGAATACTGTCTTTATGAAGTGCATGGAGATGATTTTGAAGCTGTCTCCGATTGGTGTATTCTGCCTGCTGTGTCCGGTTATTGCCGAAAACGGCGCAACCATCATTGGTTCTTTGGCGATGGTATTGCTGACAGCATATATTTGCTATATTGTGCATGCTGCTGTTGTATACTCCATTGCAGTGAAGACCATGGGCGGCATGAGCCCGATTAAATTCTTTCAGGGTATGCTTCCGGCGATTATGTTTGCATTTTCCAGTGCGTCTTCTGTCGGCACGTTGCCGATCAATATGGAGTGCACACAGAAGCTGGGTGCATCCAAAGAAGTATCGTCGTTTGTTTTGCCGCTGGGCGCAACCATCAATATGGATGGCACGGCAATCTATCAGGGCGTGTGTGCAATCTTCATTGCAGCTTGCTATGGTATTCAGCTGACGTTCCCGCAGATGATTACCATTGTCCTGACAGCAACGCTGGCGTCTATTGGCACTGCCGGTGTGCCGGGTGCAGGCATGGTTATGCTGACCATGGTGCTGACTTCTGTTGGTCTGCCGGTAGAAGGCGTCGCTTTGGTTGCAGGTGTGGATCGTATCTTTGATATGGGTCGTACCACCGTCAATATTACCGGTGATGCTTCCTGCACGGTCATTGTTTCCAATCTGGAAAAGAAGAAGGAAGCGCGAAAGAATAAGAATGCATAACTGCATTTGTGTCATAAAAGATTGACAGGTACCCTCAATGCCGGACGTCCGGTGTTGAGGGTATTTTTATGCCAGTGGTTCTTTTTCGTTCGGAACAATGACAAAAGATTTGATTCATGATATAATAACACCATGAATCAGTCCTATTAACAGGAGAACATCTATGGAAAAAAATAAAATTTATCGGGCAGAAATCATCGCATATGCAGGCGATGGATCTTCGATTGCCCGCATTCACGATATGGTCGTTTTTGTGCCGGGCGGCGCAGTTGGTGACCAGTGTGATATTCGCATTGTAAAAATCGCCAAAAACTACGCATATGGACGCATCGAACGCATTTTTATCAAATCAAAGCACCGAATAGAGCCGGAATGTCCGCATGCATCCAAATGCGGCGGCTGCTGTTATTGGCACATCTCTTATGAAGAAGAACTGCGTGCCAAATCCAAAAAAGTACAGGATGCCATCCAGCGCATCGGCGGCATTGCAATGGAACCGGAAGCGGTTTGCGGCTCGGATTCTATCTACCATTATCGCAACAAGGCACAATATCCGGTCGGTATAAAAGATGACGAAATCATCACCGGTTTTTACCGTGCGCGCAGCCACGATATTATCCCAATGGAGCATTGTCTGATTCAAACCGAGCTTGCGGATAATCTTGCGAAGTGTGTGCGTGACTGGATGACGGAATATCACGTTGCGCCATACAACGAGAACACACGCAGCGGTTTCATTCGTCATATATATATCCGTTCCGGCTTTGCTACCGGTCAGGTTTTGCTGTGCATCGTGACCAAATCCGCAAAGCTTCCCGCTGTCGGTGAATTGATTCAGGCAGCGCGGCAAACGGTTCCGGGATTGTGCGGCATTGTGCTGAACATCAACAAGAAAACCGGAAATGCTATCTTGGGTGACCGATATATCACGCTGTGGGGCAATGACACGCTGGAGGATGTGCTGTGCGGCAATCGGTTCCAGTTGTCTCCTGCCGCTTTTTATCAGGTCAATCGTGCGCAGGCAGAAAAGCTGTACGAGGCTGCGCTGCAATATGCAGAGCTTGACCAGACAAAAACCGCGCTGGATCTTTATTGCGGCGCCGGAACCATTACACTTGCTCTGGCACACAGTGCAAAGGAAGTCATCGGTGCAGAAATCGTTCCGCAGGCGGTGGAAAACGCCAAACAGAACGCCAAGCTCAATTACATCACCAATGCACGGTTTATCTGTGCCGATGCCGGTCAGGCAGCGACTCATCTCGCAGAGGAGGGCATTCGGCCGGATGTCATTGTTGTCGACCCGCCGCGCAAGGGCATCGATCAGGCGACCATTGACGCCATCGGCGCGATGGCACCGGAGCGTGTCGTGTACGTCTCGTGCGACCCTGCCACGCTCGCCCGCGATGTCAAGCTGCTCGGCGAGCAGGGGTATCAGCTGAAAAGGTATAAGGTTTTCGATTTGTTCCCGAGAACGTTCCATGTTGAGACCGTCTGTTCCCTCTCGCGCAAGGTGTAGCTTTTCGCTGTTTTGCGTTGGTTATGTTTTGCGTCGGTTATATATAGTGTTAAAAAATTACGCGCCGAGGAAATATTTTCTGTACATTACGACCAAAATGATGTATAATTGAATCATGTAAATTGTTGACGTAAGCGTACAATACAGCACGGGGATGAAAAAATTCCCGCCCGAAGCGCCTTTTGCGCAAGGACGCCGGAGCGGCAGCTGTTTCAGGTTATGATTTTCAAATCAGCAGGAGGTGATTGACACAGCCAAAAGCAGCCAAGGGGACACAGGTGGCGGTGACGTACAGCCGCTATCCACGACAAAACAATTGGGAGGAAGGTTATGAAAAAACAAGTATGCAGTAGTTTACTTGCGCTGACCATGACGCTGGGCACGGTGACACCGGCGCTGGCGGCAGAGACAGAGAACAACGTGCAGTCTGCCGCGTGTACCTGCACCGCGGCGTGTACGGAGGAAACCCGCAACATGGATTGTGCCGTGTGCGGCGCAGAGGGAGCAACGCTGACGGACTGCGCACAGGTCAACACGAACAACGAACAGCAGACAGCCAACGCGGAAAACGGCTTTGAATACACCGTAACGGGCGACGAAGCGACGATTACCGGCTACACCGGTTCGGCGAAGAACCTTGTCATCCCGTCAGAGCTGGGTGGCAAGCCGGTAACGGAGATTGGGATATTTGCTTTTGCACTTTGCGACAGCCTGACGGAAGTAACGATTCCGGAAGGTGTGACGAGCATTGGAAATGCTGCTTTTTCGGGTTGCAGCAGCCTGACGGAAGTGACGATTCCAAAGAGCGTGACGAGCATTGGAGATTCTGCTTTTTACAACTGTGATGCTCTGAAAACCGTATATTACGGCGGCTCGCAGACAGACTGGGGTAAGATTTCGATTGGCAGTGATAATGACCCGCTGCTGAAGGCAGAAATTATCTGCGCCATTCAGGAGTCCAACGGCTTTGCATACACCGTAACGGGCGACGAAGCGACGATTACCGGCTACACTGGTTCGGCAAGAAGCCTTGTCATCCCGTCGGAGCTGGGCGGCAAGCCGGTCACGGCGATTGCGGATAAGGCGTTTGAAGGATATAAAAATATGGTTAATATCTATATCCCGAAAACCATCAAGACAATTGGAGAGAATGCTTTCCGGGAAAAAATTGATGAGGCTCGATTTATATGTTATGAAGGCACAGAGAACGAATGGGCGAATATCGCTGTCCAAAAAGGTAATGAGGGGTTAGACCCAGAGCATGCTGGCTTTGAGCCTTGGTTTAGGCTATACGAATGCAATCTGTCCGGCGATATGGTTTATCAGGCTTCGGATGACGCGGCGACTCTTGTTTGTTATTTCGGCTCGGACAGCAAGGTGGACATTCCCGCCGAGCTGGGCGGCAAGCCGGTCACGGCAATTGGCGAGTATGCGTTTCATCACAATACAACGATCACAAGCGTTAAAATTCCGGAAGGTGTGACGAGCATTGGAGAGAGTGCTTTTCGGTGGTGCAGCAGCCTGACGGAAGTAACGATTTCGGAAGGTGTGACGAGCATTGGAGGGACTGCTTTTGCGTATTGCAGCAGCCTGACGGAAGTGACGATTCCAAAGAGTGTGACGAGCATTAAATATGCGGCTTTTTACGATTGTGGAGCTTTGGCAACCGTATATTACGGCGGCACACAGGAGGATTGGGATGCGCTGGAGAAGAACATTGGCGAGGAAAATACCCCGCTGCTGAACGCAAATATCATTTGCGCCATTCAGGAGTCCAACGGCTTTGCATACACCGTAACGGGTGACGAAGCGACGATTACCGGCTACACCGGTTCGGCGAAGAACATTGTCATCCCGTCGGAGCTGGGCGGCAAGCCGGTCACGGCGATTGCGGATAAGGCATTTTACAGATATGGGAAAATGCGCGATATTTATATCCCCAAAACCGTCAAGGCAATTGGAGAGGATGCTTTCTTGTATGCGGTTAGTGAGGAGGAAGCAGATAGCCGGATTCGATTTATATGTTATGAAGGCACAGGGAAGGAATGGGCGAATATCGCTATCCAAGAAGGTAACAATGCAGTAAAGCCAAATGATGATAATTTTCGGATTGGAGTATACGAGTGCAGCTTGTCCGGCGATATGGTTTATCAGGCTTCGGATGACGCGGCGACCCTTGTTCGTTATTTCGGCTCGGACAGCAAGGTGGACATTCCCGCCGAGCTGGGCGGTAAACCGGTAACGGAGATTAGGAAATTTGCTTTTGCGGATTACAGAGGCCTGACGAAAGTAACGATTCCAAAGAGTGTGTCGAGCATTTGGCAGGGTGCTTTTGCGTATTGCAGCAGCCTGACGGAAGTGACGATTCCAAAGAGTGTGACGAGCATTAAATATGCGGCTTTTTACGATTGTGGAGCTTTGGCAACCGTATATTACGGCGGCACACAGGAGGATTGGGATGCGCTGAAGAAGAACATTGGCGATAATAATACCCCGCTGCTGAACGCAAATGTCATCTGCGCCATTCAGGAGTCCAACGGCTTTGAATACACCGTAACGGGTGACGAAGCGACGATTACCGGCTACACCGGTTCGGCAAGAAGCCTTGTTATCCCGTCGGAGCTGGGCGGCAAGCCGGTCACGGCAATTGCGGATAAGGCGTTTTACGGATATAAAACGCCGAATATCTATATCCCGAAAACCATCAAGGCAATTGGAGAGTATGCTTTCGCGAGAACAGTTAGTTCGGATGAGTTTCGATTTATATGTTATGAAGGCACAGAGAAGGAATGGGCGAATATCGCTGTCCAAGAAGGTAATGAGGAGTTAGACCCAGAGTATGCTGATGATACGCCTTGGTTTAGGCTATACGAATGCAATCTGTCCGGCGATATGGTTTATCAGGCTTCGGATGACGCGGCGACCCTTGTTCGTTATTTCGGCGCGGACAGCAAGGTGGATATTCCCGCCGAGCTGGGCGGGAAGCCGGTAACGAGCATTGGAGAGTATGCTTTTGTGTATTGCAACAGCCTGACGGAAGTGACGATTCCGGAAGGTGTGACGAGCATTGGAGTGGGTGCTTTTGCAGGTTGCAGAAGCCTGACGGAAGTGACGATTCCGGAAGGTGTGACGAGCATTGGAGAGTGGGCTTTTGAGGGTTGCAGCAACCTGACAAAAGCAATCATTCCGGAAGGTGTGACGAGCATTGGAAAGGGTGCTTTTTTGTCTTGCAGAAGCCTGACGGAAGTGACGATTCCAAAGAGTGTGACGAGCATTGGAGAGTTGGCTTTTTATGGTTGTGAAGCTTTGGCAACCGTATATTACGGCGGCACACAGGAGGATTGGGATGCGCTGAAGAAGAACATTGGCGAGGATAATACCCCGCTGCTGAACGCAAATATCATCTGCAAGGAAAAGCCGAAGATCTGCAAGGGCGGCAAGGAAGTGAAGATTTCCAACGGCGCGCACGAAATGCGCATCCACGGCAAGAGCTACGGCACGTTTACCTTCGCGTGGGTAAATGACAAGGCGGGCTGGTCGATTCAGAATGCCGACGGCAAGTACCTGTCCTTTGACAACGGCAAGCTGGTTCTGCGTGACACGGCGTATGCTTGGAAGTATGACGCGAAGTTCTACACGACGACGGAAGAAAAGACAAGCTCCGGCTGGGGCTGGTGGGGCCGTCCGAGCACCAAGGTGACCAACTGGTATCTCGTCGGTGACGGAACAGACCTGTCGATTTCCAAGTCGGACACGAACGCGGATGTGAAGCTGTATGACGCGGTGGAATCCACGGAGCACAGCTTCGGCAAGTGGACGCCTGCGGAAGATGGCAAGCACACAAGAACCTGCACGATCTGCGGCGCGACCGAGACCGGCGACTGCACCTATGAAAACGGTGCGTGCACGGTTTGCGGCGCACTGGATCCGGACAATGCCAGCGTTTCGGTCAGCGCGACCGTAACCAAGCGCACCTCCGGCGGTGGCGGCTGGTGGTGGTGGAACCGCCCGACGACCACAACGTGGGAGGCACGCATCACCGCAACCGGTACCGGCGTGGATATTGATAAGGTGGAGTATTCCGACGATGGGAAACATTATCTCACCGGCACGAGCTTTACCAGCGACACGGAAATTACCAAGTTCTATATCCGCGTGACGGATTCCAAGGGCAATGTCACCAATTGGCTGTATGAAAATGGCAAGGTGACGCAGAAGTAACGACTGACAGCTCCCTGACCCGCGCTGAGGCGGTCTGTCTGCTGTCAAAAAAATAAATGCCAAAAAGCGGCGTATTTCCGGACTTTTTGCGAGGCTGCCATCATCAGGAAAGCCTTGCGGAAAGTCCGGTTTTCCCGTGCGGGAACATATGTGATGCTGCACCTGAGGTTTTTTCATGAAAAAGACAGTTTTTCCTATTTTACTTTGGCTCATCTTTGAGACCGTCGCGGTGGTGCTCTGGCAAGCCAAGGACAATTTATTTTATCTTTTGAATTTCAGCTACATCGGCACATCGCTGGCGATTGCCCTGCTTTTGTTTGCGCGGCGGCATCCCCACGCGCGGCGCGTTTCGCAGCTGCTCATTGGCACGTATATGCTGGTATATCTGGGGCTGATTTGTCAGGAAAACATGCAAATAGAAGGCTTCTGGTATTATTTGTTTACCGGTGTCTTTGAAGCCGCAACCATTCATTATGCCGTTGCCAAAATTTTCGGGCCGTTGCTTTTCGGCAGAGGCTGGTGCGGCTATGCCTGCTGGACGGCGATGGTGCTGGATTTTTTGCCGTTTCGGCAGCCGAAAGCACCGCGAAAAAAGCTCGGGTTTGTTCGCTATCTGACGTTTGTTGCCTCGCTGCTTTTGGTCGCGGGTCTGTTTCTCTGTCATGTCGGGAATCTCGAGCGCATCATGTTTTGGCTGTTTATCGCCGGAAATATCGCATATTATGCTGTCGGCATCGCGCTGGCGTTTGCACTGCGCGATAATCGGGCGTTTTGCAAATATATTTGTCCGATTACCGTGTTTCTCAAACCGATGAGTTATTTTTCGCTGATTCGCGTGACATGCGACAAGGAAAAATGCGTATCCTGCGGAAAATGCAAACAGGTCTGCCCGATGGATGTAGACGTCACAGACAATACAAGAAAACGAAAAAACGGAACAGAATGTATTCTCTGCATGGAATGCGTCAAAGCCTGTCCGAAAAAAGCATTGTAATAACAACTAGGAGGTTTCTATGAATCGTTCGCTCAATTGGGCTGTTCTCGGAACAGGCGTCATTGCCAATGAGATGGCGCAAACATTGCAAAAAATGGGAAAATCCCTGTATGCCGTCGGCAATCGCACGCATGAAAAAGCAGTGAAATTCGCTGAAACATACGGCGTACACAAGGTTTACGACTGCATAGACGACATGTTCACGGATGAACAGGTAGACATTATTTATATCACCAGCCCGCACAACACACATTATGCGTTTATGAAACAGGCACTGGAGCATGGCAAGCATCTGCTTGTGGAAAAGTCTATCACGCTGAACAGTCGGGAACTGGATGAAATGATACAGCTTGCCGAGCAAAATCATTTGATTTTGGCAGAGGCAATGACCATTTGGCATATGCCGCTGTACAAAAAGCTGTGGCATATGGTTCGCGGCGGAGAATTTGGAAAAGTCCAAATGATTACCGTAAACTTTGGCAGCTTCAAAGAATACAATATGGAAAATCGTTTTTTTAATTTGAATCTGGCTGGCGGTGCGATGCTGGACATCGGCGTGTATGCGTTGTCTGTCGTGCGCAGCTTTATGGACGAACAGCCAAATCAAATCATCAGCCAGTGGAAACCATCTCCGACCGGCTCTGACGAACAGGCAACGATTTTGCTGCAAAATCCATCCGGTCAAATGGCAACGGTTGCGCTGTCGATGCATTCCAAACAACCCAAACGCGCCATGATTAGCTGTGAAACAGGCTATCTTGAAATCATGGAATTTCCAAGAGCAGATCGGGCGGTATTCGTTGATGCAGAGACCGGAAAGCGAACGGAAATCACCTGCGGAGAAAGCAGACAGGCGCTCTATTATGAAATGACGGATATGGAGGACGCCGTGCAAAACGCAGATGCTTCCGCGATGCAGCTGCCGTATTCCAAGGACGTCATGGACATCATGACCAAACTGCGAAAAGATTGGAAGATGCAGTATCCAGAGGAACAGTGGTAAACAAAAAAGCCCAACCATTTTCTGTCAATGGTTGGGCTTTGTGCTGTCAGCGCCGCGAAATAATTTCCACGGAGGATTTGATGTTGAGCACGCAAAAATCTTCGTATGTATACAATGGATAGGTATGAATTTGTTTGAATCGCTTGCATGCCGTCAGGATAACGAATCCGGCAATGCCGAGAAGCCAAAATAAAACGTGCAGCAAAAAGGTCTGCAAAACATACTGCGTGTGCGCAATATATGCAAAGCAGAAAATTTGTCCAAGCTCCAAGAGGACAAAGACCGCAAGAGAAAAGCAGATGCAAAACGTCAAACAAAAGAAATACTTGACTGCGCCGTATCGTGTCTGGGTGTGAAAACAGAAAATAGCAGTCGCCAGCAGACAGAAAAACAAGCCGCCGTAGCCGTGCACAAGAAGGTTGTAAATTGGATAACGGATGTTGCAGGACAATACCTGACCCAAAACATAAGCAGTCAGAATGAGAACGTAATACGCGAACAGCATCAAATGACTCGGGCGAAACGGATGGATGCGCCCAATCAAATAGGGAACTGTCAGCCAAAATACTGTCAGCAGAGACAGCAGACAGTGCGGCAGATTGACAGTAAATAAATAATATACAGCAAGCGCGATGCTGAGCGGGACACACAGCATCACAAAAATGCCGTTGATGCGGCCGAACAATCGTTGACGCTCTTTCATAAAACGGCGCTCCTTTCGTACAATCAAATCGAACATTCGTTTATTATAGCACACAATCTGCGCAATAGATATATGCGCAGCGGAAAAACCGAAAAGATTAAAAAAATGCACACGATGGAAACAGGAATCGTTGCATCTTACGATTTGGTGACAGAAAGTTCACGTTTTTTTCAGAATTAGAACCATAGACAACGCTATAGTGCCGTGATACAATAAAAACGACAATTCTTAAATAAAACTTGGGTAAAAAAAGCGGAAAGGAGAAATTGGTATTCCGTGAGGTCAACATATATAAAAAAACTGCTGGCGCATGCGGTGCGCCTGTGTGCCTCTTTGGGAATTGCGGCGCTTTGCTTTGACGGCATTGCTTGGCTGGGAATCAAATATCACTGGATGTATGCTCTGGTGCAAACGTATAGTTCGTGGCTGTTTATTATCCTGCTGTATCTGATGCTGTACAAGGCATACCAGAATTTTGGAAGCTGGAAACGCAAAGATATTCTGTGGGAACGCTTTGCCGTCGCGCCGGAAAATTTTCCGCAGATGCTGCTGGATGACGCAGAAAATGTCATGCTGGTGCGGGATGACCGAGAGAAAAAGGTTAGAACCTATCGCAATCTTGTCAGCGGCGATTTGATTGTCACAACATACGATGTGGCGCTGCGCAAACAGAAAAATCGGCGCAATCTGCATGTTCTGTTGTGCGTCATTGCGGCGGCAGCGCTGTCGATTGGATTACAGGCTGTGCCGCGCATCAGCAATTGGAATCAGAAACTCGGCGCAGCACAGCTTGCCTATGGATACGATGTATCCGACGGGCTGCCCGGCGTACAAGCCTACTGGAAGGAGCTGATGCCGGATTTGCCTGATTTGCCGGAACTGCCCAGCTTGCAATTGGGAAGCAAACGGTATGTTTTGCCTGCGTCCGGCGTCCGCAGGCTGACAGAAGAAGATGTTGCGGGAATGGATCAAGAAACCATTCAGCTGGCAATCAATGAAATTTATGCGAAAAATGGCTATGATTTTGCCTCCAAGCCTTCAATACGGGAATATTTCCTGCAAAAAAGCTGGTATCATCCTACTGTATCGACTACAGCGGAGGCACAGGCAAACTTTTCTGATGTGGAGAAATATAACGTGAATTTTCTCGCACAGCATAGAACGTGACAACGCAAAGGGGATAAACAATGAGCAGTATTACATTTACGATGCTGGGTCTGTCCGGTACAGGTAAGACGCATGCATGCAAATCGCTTTTTTATATGATGGAGCGAGATAAATCCGATCACAAGGTCTACTTGACAGCAACCGGAAAAACCGTACAGGAAAAGCTGCAAAACACACATTTCATTCGCAATTATGCGCCGGAAACGCGGGATCAGTTTACCTGCTCCGGCACAGAAGGCGTGTGGGAACTGCCGCTTGCGCTGTGTGTCGGCTATCGGCAGGGACTGCCGACATGGCCGATTTTGAACGCGCCGATTCGAGACTATGCGGGCGGCATTGTAAAGACCATCGCGAGCGGTATGCGCGATGATGTCGACTATGAGCGCAGAATGAATGCAGAAAATCTCATGAACGCAATTTTAAGCTCGGATGTTTTGATGCTGCTGGCGGATGCCAACATTCTTTCCGAACAGGCTGGACCAAATGGCTCGTTGGACAAGATTGAAGAAGCACTTGCCAGAGATATTGACGATATTTTCATGAGCTATGTGGAAACCGAAGACAGCGAATTTACGCGGCGGCAGCGCACGGTCATTCTGATGCTGACAAAATGTGATTCCAATTTGATACCGGAACAACTGGCAGCGGATGATTTCCAAGGATTGATGGCACGTGCCGCAACGGTATTTAGCCCCATTGTGCGCGTGTGCGAGCAAAACAACTGGCCGTTTGCCATTGTGCCGACGTCTGCCTGTGGCAATGGAAATTCCTATACCCGGCGGGAGGATTTTGGCAGATACGAGTCCGCGCTTGATCCCAATTGCGGCATGCAGCCGTATGGATTTGATTTGGCGTTTTTGTACGGCTTGATGTCTGAATTACAGTACCGCGCGGCGAATAAAATAGATGACAGCGCAGAGACGCACAGAACAGAGGAGCTCAATCGGGAACAGCGTGCCGCTGTGGACAAAATCAGCCGCAAGGAACAGGAAGCCAAATGGAAGCTGTATCGGGAAACGGCGCAGTATTTACAGGATCATCTCGAACACCTGCTCAATGCGCCCAACGGCAGCTATATTCTGCACGAACGCTCCAATCCGTTTTTTGAGCGTTCATACGAAAACGCGATGGAGTCGCGCAATCAAGATGATTTGATGGCCACAATGCGTGATGTCAAATCCAAGGTCAAATCATGGTTTCACTTGTGAGAGAAGGGACGCGAATCTATGAAATGGTATACGGTGTTTAACAGCCGAACAAAGTTTTCGGACTACCGAAATATGGCGCCGCTTCCGCAGATGTCAGAGCAGGCCATGCAGTGTTTTCGTCAAAAGCGATTGGAAGCACAAAATGGCAGCATCCATTCAACCGTCTATGCTGTCGTGACGGCAAAGGATGTGCTGCTGTTCCGCATTTTGCTGACAGGACAGCAGGATCAGTACGGCAGAGATATTCGGTGCGCAGAGGGCTTGTACGGCTCGTGTGCCGACATGCGCAGAGAGTGGGAAACCGTTGTCACGCTTGCAACAGGACTGTGGAATAAGCCGGACAGCTGGTACACACAGGTTGTACAGGATGAACACGTTGCCATGCTGACACCGGAACAAGCGATACAGTCTGTCATGAATTTTGTGCCGGATACCTTGTCCGGAACCGTATCGCCGCGCGATATGATTGCAAAATCAGATACCATTTGCTGCTTTACAATCGGACAAAACGGCATCCAGCTCACACAGCCGCTGACATATCACGGAAGAACAGTTTGGCAGCCGGCGCAGAAGCAGCAGGAGTATAAGATTATCTGTCATATCGAAAAGACGGAAAGACAGGCGTGGATGGAAGCAGTAGACTGCAAGCACGGAAAGCTGAGCATGGTGCGCAGTGAATACATTGCGATGACGCAAAACGGATATCCGGTCAAAAAAATGCAGCAGGCTGCGCAGACGCTGCGCGATTATATGGAAGAACAGGGATGGAGGGAAGCACCATGACCAAGCAAGCAGAAGGAAGCTTCTTCCGCTTTGATTCCAAATCTGAAATTACTTGGATGCAGGATAAAGAGCGTGCAGGACTGCGCGAGCTGCTGACGCGGGCAGATTGCCACGGCGGAGAAAACGATATATTTTTTCTGTGCTTGAAAGAAAAAAATATTTTGGCGCGCGTAGAACGGGATGAAAAGACAAAAAAACTGCATTTTCTGGGCATGGCGTTTGATGCCGCACAGCGACACATTTGGTATTATCTGCCCGAGCTGATTGCAGTGATTGTCAAGATGTTCCAGACTTCGGATTATGCGGCTTATTTCGCCTCGGAAAAATCCTTTTCTTGGAATTTGGAAGGGGAACAGACGCAGGAGATTCTACGCGGGGCGCGTCAGCAAGAGAATGCTTTGATGCAGGCGGTCGATCTGTGTGTGGAAGAAAATAAAGCCGCATTGGAGCCGCATGCGGTTGCCTTTTGCGGCATAGAGTCGGGACAATATCAAGCGGATGGCATTGTGTTTTATCCGTATGCGCATAAGACTTCCGTGAAAACGCTGCCGATTCCATCAAAACGCACCAAAGAAACCGCCTTGTACCTCAAACCGCCAAAAGTATTCCGCGCATGGACGATTACCGATAAGCAGGATAAGATTAAAATATCCAATATCCGCGAATCTCAGAGCTGGAACAGTTTGTATCAGCGCATTCGCACAGAGTGGGAAGCGGATTTGCTTGAGCCGGAAGAACAATAAAATAGCATATAACAAAGTCCGCAGCCAAAGGAGAACATGGCTGCGGACTTTTAAATAAATAAGAGAATTAGATATGGATGTTAGCAATTTGATGTGTTCCCCATGCGGCCGGAGAAAGGAAGTCAGCCGCATGGGGTTCAATAAGGAGAGTTAAAAAATAAGATAGGTATAGTGAAAATTGGATGCATACCTTGTGGTATTTCCGCCGTGCGAACGGGGAAAGGAATCCGCTCGCACGGTAGAAATACAATAAGGAAAATGAAAAATAGATGGTATCTGTAAGATATGAATGATAACAGTTTGGTGTGTCCCCCCCCATGCGGCCGGAGAAAGGAAGTCGGCCGCATGGGGTCCAATAAGGAGAGTTAAAAAATAAGGTAGGTATAGTGAAAATTGGATGCATACCTTGTGGTATTTCCGCCGTGCGAACGGGGAAAGGAATCCGCTCGCACGGTAGAAATACAATAAGGAAAATGAAAAATAAATGGTATCTGTAAGATATGAATGATAACAGTTTGATGTGTTCCCCATGCGGCCGGAGGAAAGAAAGTCGACCGCATGGGGCTCAATGAGGAGAGTTAAAAAATAAGGTAGGTATTAGTAAAATTAAGTGAAATTGTGAGGAGTGTGACGGTCGGAAAACTGATAATTACAGCAGTTCCTTCATCACTTCGTAGGTTCCCTTGGCATCAATCTCGTCAAGGTAAGCAACAACAGCCTGCTCGAAGCCCGGAACTTCCGTCAGATCCTGACCCCAGAAATCGGTGTTGGTCATGACAGCGTGTGCCAGTGCTGCGTTGTCGTCATCCTTGTGTGCCTCATAGAATTCCAGAATGCTCTGGTCATCCTTGATGGTGTACTCGTTGCCCTTGGTACGCTTGCCGATCAGACCCTCGTTTTCGAGGCGGGAGCCATGATAGAATGCAATGTAGAAGGCAAACGAAGCGGTGATGCACTTCGGCAGGGTACCCGTGTTCTTCACATAACCGAGGAAGGACGGCATGACGCGAGCCTTCCACTTGGATGTGGAATTCAGCGAAATTGCCAGCAGAGCATGGTCAATGAACGGGTTCTTGAAACGCTCGGTAACAGCGTGTGCGAAGTCCTTCAGCTCATCTTCCGGCAGAGTCAGCGTCGGAATGATTTCATCATAGATGGTCTTGTTCATAAAACCGCAGATGACATCATCGTGCATGCAGTCGCGGACAATGTCCTGACCAGCCAAGTACGCGCCGAGTACCATGGAGGTATGCGCACCGTTGAGGATGCGAACCTTGCGCTGCTTGTACGGCTTGTGGTTGTCGGTAATCAGAACCGGCAGGCCAGCCTTTGCAAACGGAATTTCGTCATGAATGGACTGCGGACCCTCGATGACCCAGAAACCAAAGATTTCGCCGGTGTCCAGAACCTGATCAACATAGCCGTTTTCTTCGTTAATCTTGTCAGCTTCCGCACGCGGATAACCGGTTACAATGCGGTCTACCAGCGTAGAGCAGAAGGTGTTTTCCTTTTCAATCCATGCGATGAAATCGTCGCCCAGATTCCACTGACGAGCATAGCGCAGAACGCACTTCTCCAGCTCCTTGCCGTTGTCGTCAATCAGCTCGCAAGCGAGGATGATAAAGCCCTTGCCCGGCTGCGTGCCGAACTTCTGGAAGCGGCGGTACAGGAACTGCGTCAGCTTTGCCGGATAGGTGGACGGCGGCGTTTCGGTGAACTGGCAGGACTCATCATAAGCGATACCAGCTTCGGTGGTGTTGCAGGTGATGAAACGCAGCTCCGGATTATCTGCACATGCCATAACAGCCTCATAATCCGCATAGCTGTTCAGGCAGCGGCTTACACAGGAAATGACACGCTTCTGGTTGATTTCTTCACCGTTCTCAAAACCGCGGAGATACAGTGTGTACAGACCGTCCTGCTCGTTGATGACCTTTGCCAGATCAAATGCTCCCGGCGGGGTAGCAATCGGCTGCACCAGAACAACCTTGGAGTTGAAGCCTGCATGCTCGTTCATCATATCAATGAAGTAATCTACAAATGCACGCATGAAATTGCCTTCGCCGAACTGCAAAATGCGTTCCGGTGCATCTTTCAGCACATATCCGTCATAGCCGGACTGCTTCAAAGTCTCATAAGACAGATGGTTCATAATAATTTCCTCTCTTTCTATTTTTCTTACTACTTTTTTTATAGGGTAACGCCCTGCTTAAAGATTGCCATGTCGTGGAATCCAGCCTGTTCGGATTTTACCGGACTGCCGGAAGCGACTTCCAATACATAGTCAAACAACTGTTCACTGAGCTGCTCCAACGTTGTGTCCTCTGTCAGCACGCCGCAGTTAAAGTCGATCCAGTTGTTTTTCTTGGATGCCAGCGCGGAGTTGCTGGAGATTTTCATGGTCGGAACAGGGGAGGCGAATGGGGTGCCGCGGCCCGTGGTGAACAATACGATGTGCGCGCCGGCAGCAGCCAGTGCAGTAGAAGCAACCAAGTCATTGCCAGGTGCGCTGAGCAGGTTGAGACCGTACGTCTTTACCCGCTCGCCATACGACAGAACGTCTACAACCGGTGCGCTGCCAGACTTCTGTGTGCAGCCCAAGGACTTGTCCTCCAGTGTGGAGATGCCGCCCTTTTTGTTGCCGGGAGATGGATTCTCGTAGATGGTCTGGTCGTGACGCTTGAAATAGTTCTTGAAATCGTTGATGAGATCGACGGTTTCGGAAAAAATCTTTTCGTTTTCACAGCGATTCATCAGAATGGTCTCTGCGCCGAACATTTCCGGCACTTCGGTCAGGATGGTGGTGCCGCCCTTGGAGATGAGCAGGTCGGAAAAGCCGCCGACAGTCGGATTGGCAGTGATGCCGGACAGACCGTCCGAACCGCCGCACTTCATGCCGATCACCAGTTCGCTGCAGCTGATCGGTTCACGCGTGAAGCCGTCTGCATACTGAACCAGCTCCTCGATGAGCTGGAGTGCATCTTCCACTTCGTCCTCAGATTCCTGACAGACGAGGAACTTGACGCGCTTTTTATCATAGTCGCCGATGTACGGCTTGAGTACGTCGATATTGCTGTTTTCACAGCCGAGACCCAAGACAAGTACGCCGCCGGCGTTCGGATGCTGAATCAAATCCGCGAGAATCTTTCTGGTGTTTTCCTGATCGTCGCCCATCTGAGAGCAGCCATACGGATGCGGGAAGGCGGCGATGCTGTCGATGTTGTCGGTCTTGAGTGCCTGTGCGCGGCGCTCGATGGCACCGGCGACATTGTTCACACAGCCGACCGTTGGAATAATCCAGATTTCGTTGCGAACACCAACCTTGCCGTCCTCGCGACGATAGCCCTGAAAATACAGTTCATTCGTCGGGGTCACCGGCATGCCGTTAGGCTCGTAGGTGTACGTGAGAAGATCCCCCAGACCTGTCTTTATATTGTGTGTGTGTACCCATGCACCGCATGGGATGTCCTCTTTTGCAACTCCGATTGGAGAACCATACTTGATAACAGGCTTTCCGGCACGGATATCGGCAAGTGCGAATTTGTGTCCCTGCGGGATGTCCTCTTTTAATGTTACCGTCTGATCTTGAATCTCGACAACGGTTCCGGCAGAGAGCGGAGCCAGCGCGACGGCAACGAGGTCATCCGGATGGATTTTTAAATATGTTTTCAAGATGAGTATCTCTCCTCTTTGCTGAGAAAGCCGTAGACCGCAAAAACATATATAATATGTATATGATATAAATGTTTTAGAAAAGTTACGGTTTCTTCGAAATGTGGGTTGTTTGTTTGCGAATTCCGGTTTTGTAAGAGCTTACATTCAAGATACGCCTGCGGGCGGAAAATGTCAACCCATTTTTTGAAATTTCTCTTTTGGAACATGGTTTTTGTAAAATACATACAAAAAAATTCGAATGTTATTGGCAAAAACGTGCATTGCCATATGTGACGAAACCGTGTAAACTTGGTGTTGTAAGAGCTTACATAACGATTTCCGGAGGTTTTGACAATGAATATTTACGATATCGCAGAACTCGCAGGCGTTTCTATCGCTACTGTATCAAGAGTGGTAAACGACAGTCCAATGGTCAGTGAAAAGACCAAGCGGCGTGTACGCAAGGTGATGGAGGAAAACAACTACACACCAAATGTATTCGCGCGGGGCTTGGGTTTGGACTCTATGAAAACGGTCGGACTCATGTGCCCGAACGTGGCAGATGCATATATGGCGAGGGCGGTCGCATATTTGGAGCAAAACCTCAAGGAATATGGTTATGACTGCATCCTGTACTGCAGCGGCTATGATGACGAAGAGCGGCGAGTCGCCGTCAATTCCATTCTTCAGAAGAGAATTGACGCGCTGGTGCTCATCGGTTCCAGCTATGCAGAGGATGATGAGGATTCCGAGAAGGTAGAGTACATTCGGGAAGCGGCAAAGCAGGTGCCGGTCTTTATGATGAATGGCTGTATCCGCGGAGAAAATATCTACTGCGCCCTGTGCAATGATTTCCAAGCGGCATACATGGCAGTGACGGAGCTGATTCAAACAGGAAAAGAAGACATTCTGTTTCTGAGTGATTCGCATTCGTACAGTGCCAATCAGAAGCTGCGTGGATACACACAAGCACTGAAGGATGCCGGCATGCCGGTAAACGAAAAGTTGTGCGTATATGTAGAAAACCGGATTGATCGCGTCCGTGATTTGCTTCTTTCGCGAAATGATTTGATGTTTGACGCAGTCTTTGCAACAGAAGACGGTCTGGCAATCGGCGCACTCAAGTACGCAAAAAAGCGCAACTTGTCCGTGCCGCGCGACATCAGTATCATTGGATACAACAATTCTGAACTCTCTGTCTGCTGTGACCCGGAATTATCCACTGTCGACAGCCGTGGCGAACGCCTTTGCAAGATCATCATTGATTCTATGATGCTTCGCTTAAAAAATCGAGAGATACGCAGCAAGGTATACGCCAATGGATTTCTGGTTCGACGGGAAACCACAGATTTTTAAGCTTTTGTAAAAATGGGAAGGAGAAATCCGCCAAATGAAACGTATGAAAAAATGGATTGCCCTCGTGCTGTGCCTGTGCATGTTCAGCGTAAGCTGCCTTACACTCACAGGCTGCAGCTCCGTGGGAGATGGGAAAAAGATTATTCGAATTGCACACTCTCAGTCAGAAACACATCCGGAGCATCTGGGACTTCTGAAGTTTAAAGAGTATGTAGAAGAGAACCTCGGAGACAAATATGAGGTTCAGATTTATCCGAACGAGCTGCTCGGTTCGCAGAAAAAGGCAATCGAGCTGACACAGACCGGTGCCATTGACTTTACACTGGTTGGCACCCCAAACCTTGAAAATTTCGCTGATGTATATGAAGTATTCAGCATGCCGTATCTGTTCACTTCCGAGGAAGCGTATCATGCAGCGATGATGGATACCGATTATATGGATAAGATATATGAATCCACTGATGAGGCCGGCTTCCGTGTCCTGACCTGGTACGATGTTGGTTCCCGCAGCTTCTACGCAAAGAAGAAGATCGAGACACCGGCAGACCTGAAGGGCCTGAAGATCCGCGTACAGGAAAGCCCGGCAAGCATCAAGATGGCAAATGCCTTTGGCGCAGCTGCTTCTCCGATGAGCTTCGGCGAAGTATACACCGCCATTCAGCAGGGCGTTATCGACGGCGCAGAGAACAACGAGCTGGCACTGACCAACAACAAGCACGGCGAAGTAGCCAAGTACTACTCCTACAACCGTCATCAGATGGTACCGGACGTACTGGTTGGCAACCTGAAGTTCTTGAATTCTCTGTCCGACGACGAGATGAAGGTATTTAAGGAAGCTGCTGCACTGTCTACCGAGGTAGAGCGCGAAGAGTGGAGCAAGCAGGTAGAGCAGGCAAAGAAGACCGCACAGGAAGATATGGGCGTTACCTTTGTAGACGTTGATGTACAGCCGTTCAAGGAAGCTGTCAAGGACGTACAGAAGGAAATGCTGGCAGACAATCCGGACATCAAGGATCTGTATGAGCACATCCAGACGTTCAACGCAAAATATGAGGGGAAAGGTGACAACTAAATGAAAGCGCTTACATCAATTCGAAAGGGCATTGATACCGTCCTGAGCTATGCGTGTGGTATTGTTTTCGCCTTCATGGTATGCGTTGGCACTTACCAGATCGTAACACGCTACTTTTTTAACAGCCCGAGTACCGTTTCCGAAGAGCTGCTGACATACAGCTTCACTTGGATGGCACTGCTTGCAGCTGCCTATGTATTCGGCAAGCGCGACCACATGCGCATGGGCTTCCTCGCAGACAAGATTGAGGGAACACCGAAAAAAGTACTGGAAATCGTCATTGAACTGCTTGTCATGGCAATGGTAGGCTGCATCATGATTTTCGGCGGCGTATCCATCATGAAGCTGACCATGACCCAGAGCACAGCTTCTCTGGGCATCCCGATGGGTATCGTTTATGCGATTCTGCCGATTTCCGGCGTCCTGATTTTCGTCTATGGTATTCTCAATATCATTGACCTGTGGCACGGCACGGAGCGGGAAACCCGCGAAGTCAAAGAGTGACACATAGAAAGGAGAAATAAACAATGAGTACTGCTATTTTATGCGGCCTGATTATTTTAATCACGCTGATTATCATGCTGATTGCCGGCGTACCGATCGCCGTTGCACTTGGCGTTTCCTCCGTATGTGCCATCCTGCCTATCATGGACTTTGATGTTGCAGTTTTGACCGGTGCACAGCGAATCTTTTCCGGCATTTCCGTCTTTAGCCTGCTTGCGATTCCATTCTTTATTCTAGCGGGCAACATCATGAACAAGGGCGGCATCGCCATCCGTATTATCAATCTCGCTAAGGTTATCACCGGCCGCACGCCGGGCGCTTTGGCACAGACCAATGTTCTGGCAAACATGCTGTTCGGCGCAATCTCCGGTTCCGGTACCGCCGCAGCATCCGCAATGGGCTCTATCATCGGCCCGATCGAGAAGGAAGAGGGTTATGACCCGAGCTTCTCCGCAGCAGTAAACGTAGCAACCGCTCCGACTGGCCTGCTGATTCCGCCGAGCAACGTTATGATTACCTTCTCTCTGGTATCCGGCGGCGCATCGGTTGCAGCACTGTTCATGGCAGGTTACATCCCGGGCATTCTGTGGGGCCTCGCTTGTATGGCAGTGGTATACTTCATGGCAAAGAAGCGCGGCTATCGCAGCACCGCCAAGTATACCGCTGGCGAAGCACTCAAGATCTTCTTCCAGGCGCTCCCGTGCCTGCTGCTGATTATCATCGTAATCGGCGGTATCATCGCCGGCGTATTCACCGCAACCGAAGGTTCTGTCGTTGCCGTGGTATACAGCTTGGTTCTCTCTCTGGTATTCTACAAGTCGATTAAGCTCAAGGATCTGCCGAAGATTTTCATCGAGAGTGCAGAAATGACCGGTATCATCATCTTCCTGATTGGCGTATCCGGCATCATGTCTTGGGTTATGGCGTTCACCAACATTCCGGAAGCAGTTTCCGCTGGCATGCTGGCAATCAGCAGCAGCAAAATTGTCATCCTCCTGCTTATCAACATCATTCTGCTGGTTGTTGGTACCTTTATGGATATGACTCCGGCAGTTCTGATCTTCACCCCGATCTTCCTGCCGATCTGCGAAGCACTGGGCATGAACATGATCCACTTCGGCATCATGATGATCTTCAACCTGTGCATCGGCACCATCACCCCGCCGGTTGGCACGACGCTGTTCGTTGGCGTAAAGGTCGGCGGCGTCAAAATCGAGATGGTCATCCGTCAGCTGCTGGTTTATTTCGCAGCAATCTTTATTGTACTTCTGCTTGTTACCTACATCCCGCAGCTGTCTCTGTGGCTGCCGAGCTTGATGGGTTACGTATAAAAGAAAGGACGATTATACACAATGAAAGCATTTATGGACTCTGAATTTCTGCTGAGCACGGAAACGGCGCAGGAACTGTTTCATACTTATGCGGAGAAAACCCCGATTTTGGACTATCACTGTCATATCAACCCGCAGGAAATTGCGGAGGATAGACAGTTTGAAAACATCACCCAGGTTTGGCTGGGTGGTGACCACTACAAGTGGCGTCAGATGCGCTCCAACGGCGTAGACGAATACTACATCACCGGCGGCGCTTCTGACAGAGAGAAGTTCCAGAAGTGGGCAGAAACTCTGGACAAGGCAATTGGCAATCCGCTGTTCCATTGGAGCCATCTGGAATTGCAGCGCTACTTTGGCTATCACGGTGTGCTCGGCGCAGATACGGCAGAAGAAGTTTGGAATCTGTGCAATGAGAAGCTGAAGCAGCCGGAAATGAGTGTGCGCAATCTGATTCGTCAGTCCGGCGTTACGCTGATTTGTACGACGGATGATCCGGCAGATGATCTCAAGTGGCACAAGGTCATCGCAGCAGATGACAGCTTTGACGTAAAGGTTCTGCCGGCATGGCGTCCGGACAAGGCAATGAATCTGGAGAAGCCGGAATATCTCGATTATCTGGCAACGCTGGGTGAAGCTGCTGAAATGAAGATTGCTTCGTTTGCGGATTTGAAGGAAGCACTGCGCAAGCGCATGGCATTCTTTGACTCCATGGGCTGCCGTGCATCCGACCACGCACTGGAATATGTCATGTATGTTCCGGCAAGCGAGGAAGAGATTGAAGCAATCTTTGCGAAGCGTCTGGCGGGCGAGACCATCACCCGTGAGGACGAGCTGAAGTTCAAGACGGCGTTTATGCTGGCAGTCGGCGCAGAGTATGCGCGCCTCGGCTGGGCAATGCAGTTGCATTACGGCTGCAAGCGCGACAACAACACCGGCATGTACAACAAGCTGGGTCCGGATACCGGCTATGACTGCATCAACAACTATGCACCGTCCAGCCAGACCGCAGATTTCCTGAATGCGCTGAACGAGACCGGAAAGCTGCCAAAGACCATCATTTACAGCCTGAACCCGAACGATGATGAGGCAATTGGCACGATTCTGGGCTGCTTCCAGAATTCGGATGCCGTTGGCAAGATCCAGCAGGGCAGTGCTTGGTGGTTCAATGACAACAAGACCGGCATGATGAAGCAGATGACTTCTCTTGCAAATCTGGGTCTGCTGGGCAACTTTATCGGCATGCTGACCGATTCGAGAAGCTTCCTGTCTTATCCGAGACATGAGTACTTCCGCCGCATTCTGTGCGAGCTGCTGGGCAGCTGGGTAGAAAACGGCGAGTATCCGAAGGACATGAACAAGCTTGGCGCAATCGTCAAGGGTATTTCGTATAACAATGCTGTAAATTACTTTGAATTTCCGTTAGAGACCAAGTAAGTAAAACTTCAACCGCACCGGCTATGAGTGGGATAGCCGGTGCGGAGGAACCTATCTTTTCTCGATTTCACGGAGGTTCACGTGTATGATGATTTGGAGGTTATATCAAATGAACACAATGAATCAGGCAATTTCCGAGATTGGTGTTGTACCTGTTATCAAGCTGAATAATCCGGAGCGCGATGCGGCACCGCTGGCAAAGGCACTGTGTGCAGGCGGCGTACCGGTAGCAGAGGTGACGTTCCGCGCAGCAGGTGCACCGCTCGCCATCAAGGTGATGAAGGAAACCTGTCCGGACATGATTGTCGGCGCAGGCACGGTAACCACCACGGCACAGATTGATGAAGCCATCGCAGCTGGTGCACAGTTCATTGTAACGCCGGGCATGGATGAAGATCTGGTGAAGTACGCACAGGAAAAGAAGATTGCAATTTATCCGGGCTGCACGACACCGTCTGATTACCACACCGCACTGAAGTATGGTCTGGAAGTGCTAAAATTCTTCCCGGCTGAGCAGTCCGGCGGTCTGGCAAAGATCAAGGCAATGAGTGCTCCGTTCCCGCAGTTCAAGGTTATGCCGACCGGCGGCGTGTCCCTGAAGAACCTGAAGGAATACCTGAGCAGCCCGATCATCGCGGCATGCGGCGGTTCTTATATGGTATCTGCAACGCTTATCGACAACCAGAAGTGGGATGAAATCACGGATCTGTGCAAGCAGTCCCGCGAAATTGTAAAGGAGGCACGTGCATAATGGCTAAGGTGGTAACTTTCGGTGAACTGATGCTTCGCCTTGCTCCGAACGGATATTATCGTTTCTTCCAGAACGATCAGATGCAGGCAACCTTCGGCGGCGGTGAAGCAAATGTCGCTGTATCGCTGGCAAATTACGGCATGGATGTATCGTTTGTCACCAAGCTGCCGGAGCATGCAATCGGTCAGGCAGCAGTAAACAGCCTGCGCTACTTTGGCGTAGACACCTCCAAGATTGTTCGCGGCGGCGACCGCGTTGGCATCTACTTCCTGGAGAAGGGTGCTTCTCAGCGCGGCTCTGTGTGCATTTATGACCGCGCACATTCCTCGATTCAGGAAGCATCTGCTTCTGATTTCAACTGGGATGAAATCTTTGAGGGCGCAGAGTGGTTCCATTTCACCGGCATTACCCCGGCACTGGGCGCAAATGTTGTGGAAATCTGCCGTGATGCGTGCAAGGCAGCCAAGGAACGCGGCGTCAAGATTTCCTGTGACCTGAACTATCGCGGCAAGCTGTGGACCCGTGACGAAGCGCGTGCAGCAATGACCGATCTGTGCCAGTATGTTGATGTTTGCATTTCCAACGAGGAGGATGCAAAGGACGTATTCGGCATCGAGGCAGAAAACACGGATATTTACGGCGGCAAGCTCAACAAGGAAGGCTATAAGTCTGTAGCAAAGCAGCTGGCTGACAAGTTCGGCTTTGAAAAGGTTGCCATCACGCTGCGCACATCCATTTCGGCGAGCGACAACGATTGGGCAGCAATGCTGTATGACGGAGAGAACTATTGCTTCTCGAAGGAATACCATCTGCGCATTACCGACCGCGTTGGCGGCGGCGACAGCTTTGGCGGCGGTCTGATTTATGCGCTGATGAACGGAAAGTCCACACAGGCTGCTGTAGAATTTGCCGTTGCAGCTTCTGCACTCAAGCATTCTGTAGAAGGCGACTACAACCGTGTGACCGTGGCAGAAGTCGAAAAGCTGGCAGGCGGCGACGGTTCCGGCAGAGTACAAAGATAACCTGATTTATCTTCTTTTTTCCGGCGGGCGGCGGTGTAGGAGTCTGCCGCTCGCAAAAAGAGACAGAGATGGAGAGAAAATTATGAAAAAGAATATCACATCGAGCGTTCGAAAGTGTATCGCAGGCGTGCTGAGCATGGCGGTTATGGCCGGCAGCATGGCAGTTCCGGCACTCGCTGCGGACAACACCCAGAGTGATTCTCTGCTGACCTATCAGGTAGCAGACGGATTGAATCTGAATGACACGACGGCATTTGCCGATTCTACGACAGCATGGCAGTATGCAGACAAAATCAGCAGTCATGTTGACACGTCGGTTGAAGCAATGCGTGCCATCTTTGCACAGCGCAAGGTAAGCATCGTGGACTATGGCGCACAGCCGCACGCTGTTTTTGACATTGTGGAAGGCACATACAAAAAGTCTGACGCAGACGCAAAGGCAGAAGCAGAGCTGGCAAAGACCAACACCAAGGCGATTTATGCAGCAATCAAGGCAGTCAGCGAAGCTGGCGGCGGCACGGTTGTCGTTCCGGCAGCAGACGGTCAGGTATTCTATACCGCACCGATTCATCTGGAAGACAACGTCAACCTGTGCATTGAAAAGGATGCAACGCTGAAGTTCACCACGGATACCAGCCTGTACTGCGGCGATCTGATGAAGGAAGTTTATGGCGACACGGTAGACGAGCAGGGCTTGACACTGACTCGTTTTGAGAGCGTAGAGCTGATGAACTATTCTCCGCTGATTTATGCATACGGCAAGAAGAACATCGCGCTGACCGGCGAGGGTACACTGGACGGTCAGGCAAGTGTTGGCGACGGCGAGCATCCGGAGACCATGGTATGGCAGCAGTGGAAGAAAAAGCGTACCTACGCAAACGGCAAGAGCATTGAAGCACAGAATGCAGCAGTAAACAAGCTGTATGGTCAGGGCCAGACCGACGTTCCGGTTGCTGAGCGTCAGTACGGTGAGTCCGAGCACGAAGAGTGGAGCGGTGCAGATGACGGCTTCCTTCGTCCGAACTTCATTCAGCCGTACAACTGTCAGAATGTCCTGATTGAGGGCGTTTCGATTAAGAATTCTCCGATGTGGGAAATCAATCCGGTTCTGTGTGATACCGTTCTGGTAGACGGCGTTTCTATCAACAGCCATCTGCACAACAACGACGGCTGTGATCCGGAGTGCACCAGTAATATGGTTATCCGCAACAACTCGATTGATGTTGGTGATGACTGCATGGCAATCAAGTCCGGCAGAAACGGCGATGGTCTGCGCATCAACCGCCCGAGCTTTAACATCGTGCTGGAGAACAACACCTTTGTTGACGGCCACGGCGGCGTAACCATCGGTTCGGAAATTACCGCTGGCGTCAAGAACATTTTCTCCGAGAGCAACGAGATGAACAGTGATGATCTGGAAGCAGCATATCGCTTTAAGACCAACTACATCCGCGGCGGCACGATTGAAAATGTGTACTATCGCAATGACCATGTCAAGATGGTAAAGAGCACCAAGCCGGTTATTCTGGTTGATCTCAACTATGACATCAAGAACGAAGTCAAGCGCATGGAAGCTTTCGGCGTCAACTATAAGGCATACATCCCGCAGTTCAAGAATGTACTGTTTGAAAATGTATCCGTCAATGCAGCCAATGAAGCAGGCAAGGGCGGCAAGTACGCACTGCAGCTCAATGGCTTTGACGTCAGCAGCATTGCTGATTCCTGCACCGTAGAGCCGGGCACACCGGATTGCTACATTTCCGATTTCACCATTCGCAATTCCAACTTTGTAGGCAGTGAACAGAATTTCCAGATGACCAATGTTGACGGTCTGACCATGGAAAATGTCAGCATGTCCGGCAGCACCGCGGCAGACAGCCTGTCCAAGTGCAAGAACCTGACCTTTAAGAACTGTGATTTTACCGGTTCTAAGACCCAGCGCAGCGTATTCGCAGCAACCGAAGGTGTTACCCTGACCGGTTCTGTATTTGACGGTGACTACACGGACGTACCGGCTGATACTTGGTACACGGATGCTGTATATGCAGCACGAGAAGCAGGCACGATGCTTGGCATGTCGGATAAGATTTTTGCACCGGACGCACAGCTTTCCCGCGCACAGGTTGCACAGATTCTGTACAACCGCGCAGGCAGACCGGCACACAGCGATACACAGGCATTTACCGATGTAGACAAGGATGCATGGTTCTATGATGCCGTTCAGTGGGCTGCTGAAAACGGCGTAGCAAGCGGCATGGGCAACAAGAAGTTTGCACCGAACGAAGCAGTTACCCGTGAGCAGCTGGCACAGTTCCTGTATGCAGAAGCAGGTACACCGGCAGCATCCGGCACCCTGGACTTTGTCGATGCCAATACCGTTTCCGGCTGGGCAACACCGGCTGTCACTTGGGCAGTACAGAATCACGTAATTTCCGGCGATAAGCAGTCGGACGGAACGCTTCTGCTCAACCCGCGCGGCAACACAACACGTGCCCAGACCGCAGTGATGCTGAACAATCTGGCATCCTAACGATAGCTGCTAACAGATACTGGCATCTGTTAGGAATACATGATTCCTTTCCTATTAAGTGAATCCTTTCCCTAAAAAACCTGCCTGTTCCTTCGGGAGCAGGCAGGCTTTTTTCTTGTGTGTGTCTGTACTTTGTGATACGATACATAGAGAAAGTGAGGAAAACGACATGAACATACAATCAATTGTTGTGGCGGGTGCCGGCACGATGGGTTCTTCTATGGCGCAGATTTTTGCGGAATATTATGACAACGTTGTGATATATAATCATCGGGAAGTGACGCTGAACAAGGCGAAACAGCGGATACAGGACAATGTGCAGGCCTTGGTGCAGGCGGGGACGATGACGCAGACACAAGCACAGCGTTTGCTCGGAGCACTCTCGTATACAACGGAGTGGGATTGTTTTTCGTCCTGCGACTTGGTGGTGGAAAATTTGGCGGAAAATCTGCCGATCAAACAGGCATTTTATGAAAAAATCTCACAAGTGGTAAAACCGTCTGCGATCATTGCCACCAATACCTCAGGACTGTCCATTAACACATTGGCGCAGTCCGTGTGCGGTGCGCATCGGTTTATCGGTATGCACTGGTTTAATCCGCCGCATCTGATTCCGCTCATTGAAATTATCAAAGGTGACGCGACAGACGAGGATACTGCACAGACGATTTATGATTTGAGCTTGAAAATCAACAAGAAACCGGTTGTCGTTCATCGAGATGTGCCGGGATTCGTGGCGAATCGCTTACAGTTTGCCGTTTTGCGCGAAGCACTGGATCTGGTACAGAGCGGTGTGATTTCAAAAGAAGGCATTGACGATGTCATGAAATACGGACTTGGATTCCGATATGCCTGCTTGGGGCCGCTGGAAGTTTCTGATTTTGGCGGATTGGACATTTTCTATCACATCAGCAGCTATTTGATGAAGGATTTGTGCAATTCCGGAGACGTGCCGGAGCTGATGAAACAGCATTATGATGCCGGAGAATACGGTGTGAAAAGCGGCGCGGGATTTTATGATTATTCCGGCGATAAAGCGCAGCAGGCAACCAAGGAGCGCGATAAGAAGTTTTTGAAACTGTATCATGCGCTGTATGAATAAAGCCATACATATAACAGCGATAGACGTTTCGGCGTTTGATATGTAAAAAAATCCGGCAGGAATGCCGGATTTTTTTATGTTTACGATGAAGAATGTATTGAAATAGCGTCGCGAAATTAACAAGGCCTTTTACGGATAAAAATAATCACTGTGTCCGAATTTGGGTATTGCTATCACGTATACGTGATGGTATATGCTCGATGTACGGGGAAAGGTAAAAGGCACGATGAAAAAGATCAACGAAGTGTGCAAATTAACAGGCGTTACGCGACGAACGCTGCAATTTTATGATGAAAAAGGTTTGCTACATACAAATCGTTCGTCAGAAAACTATCGTTTATATGATGGGAGTGCGTTGGAAAACATTTGGCAAATACTCGTATACAAGGAAATGGGGTTTCAGCTTAAGGAAATTAAGAATATTTTGATGGTGTCTGAACAAAACAGAAATTGCTTTTTAAAGCAAAAGACCGAAGCGTTGCAAAATCAGATGGCACAAATATCTGCACAGATTAGACTGATACAGCGGATTCAAGCAGAAGGTATGCCGGCTGTTCCGGATTATGATGTTGATGGGAAAACGTATAAAGAACAAGTAATAAGACTGCACGGGGATAATTGGAAGGGAGACTGATTATATATGAAGAAATGGACAAAATGGCAAAAACTGCTGGCGGTTATCGGAGTTTTGGCGGTGATTGGCGGGCTGTCAAAATTCAATGCGTGGCAAAAGCAATGGAGACAATATCAACACAAGTACACGTGGCCGGACAGTACGATTGCAGCTCGAATACCACAGCCGGAATCCCCTTATGGGGAGATTTCAATAGACAAAGAAGATTATCTGAATATTGAAATCTATAAGACAACGGAAAGTGCATATATTTCATATATCGCAGCATGCAAAGATAAAGGATTTACGGAAGACTATTATGGAACAGAAGATTCTTATTCTGCAAATAATGCAGCAGCATATCATCTGTCCGTTGATTATGATAAACAACATAAAACAATGAACGTTTATCTGACTGCTCCGGAAAACGAAAAGCAGGCAAATACTTCGGACAATCAAGTAGATAGTGACACAAACAGTACCGGCGACGAGCAAAAAAATACCAGCACAGAGAACAGTACCGTCACACCGGAATTTAAACAAATGATGGATAGTTATGAGGCCTTTTTTGACGAGTATGTTGCATTTATGAAAAAATATGAAAATTCTGACGATATGGCGGGGATGATGACGGATTACGCGAACTATATGAAGAAATATGCGGATTACATGGAAAAATTAAATGCAGTGGATACACAAACACTTTCTACTGCAGACGCTGCATATTATCTGGAAGTACAGGCGCGCATTATGAAAAAACTGTCAGAAATATAGTGGAGGTAAGCATGAAAAAATCCGGCAGGAATGCCGGATTTTTTTATATTTACAGGGATAGCCAGTTCAGCGCGCACCATGTGTGCAGGGCTGCGCCCAGCGGGAGTACATCTTCGTTGAACACAACTTTTTCATTGTGCATGGGCTTGCCGTACAGCGGATTTTCATTTGGTGTGCCGGCGCCCAAAAGCAAATACGCACACGGCAGTTCGTATGTGTACGAGGCAAAATCTTCGGAACCCATGCCGCCTTCATCCAAACGATATACGGCTTGTTCGCCGACAAGCTGTTGGGCGAAATCTGCCATCTGGTTGACCAAATCCGGATCATTTACAAGCGGGGGAGCGGACGCAAGTTCGGTCACCTCCGCACTGCCGCGAAATGCTTGCGCGGTGCACTTGGCAATGGCCTCAATGCGCTGCATGATGCGTGCGGTAAGGTCTCGGTCAAAGGTGCGAATCGTGCCTTCTAAGATGGCGCTCTGCGGGATGATATTGGGAGCTTGTCCGCCCTGCATGTGTCCGATGGTTACGACAGCAGGCTGTTTTGCCGAAATTTCTCGGCTAATCAGCTCTTGCAGAGACAGGTAAATATGCGCGGCGATGTTAAGCGGGTCAACGCCGGTTTCCGGCATAGCACCGTGACAGCCAACGCCGTGGACAGCAATGCGAAACAGCGTACAGCCTGCCATAAATGTGCCGCGTCCGCACAGAATCAAACCGGATGGTGTGCCGGAATTGACATGCAGTGCCAAACCGATTTGCGGCTTAGGATTGTTTAATACACCTGCCTGCAACATAGATTTGGCGCCGGTGAATCCTTCTTCATCCGGCTGAAAGACCAGCTTGACGGTGCCGTTTAACTGCGCTTGATACTGTCGTAACAGTTTGGCAGCACCCAACAGCATTGCTGTGTGCATATCGTGTCCGCAAGCGTGCATAGAACCGTTTTCAGACTGAAATGGCAAGCCGGTCTGTTCCTGTATGCGCAAGGCATCCATATCCGCACGGAGAAGCATACAGCGTCCGGTGTCCTTTCCGGTGATGGTCGCGACAATGCCGCTCTCACATAGTTCCTGCGGCTCGTAACCCAACTCGATAAGCCGTTTCGTCACATAGGCCTTGGTTGTGGGAAGATGCGTGCCGACTTCCGGATTTTGATGAATGGTTCGGCGGTCTGCAAGAATTTCCTGTTTGATTTCCTGCGCGGATGACAGTAATTCCTGAACTGTTGGTTGCATGAGAATCCGTCCTTTCTTTACAAAAAAGTTCTGTTCCTTTTTATTATAACGGATAAAATGAAAAAATAAAGTGGATTGGAGGCGAGTGTGATATAATAAAAATGAAAGTGAGGGATGCATATGGACTATATTGCACATTTGACAGAGGATAAACGCGTACAAAAATTGGTCGATCATTGTGAAAATACGGCAAAATTGACCGGAAATTTTGCGGCGGTATTTGGTGAAGGAAAGATAGGATACCAGACCGGCTTGCTGCACGATATTGGAAAATATTCACGGGAGTTTCAAAATTACATCCGTGGAAATGGCAGCAGTCCGGATCATTCTACTGCGGGATGCCAAGAATGCAAACGCAATATGTTTTCTGCTTTTTGCATTGCCGGTCATCATGCGGGGCTGCCGGATTTGGGAACTCCTGGAGATACATCCAGCACACCGACTTTACAGGGACGCGTGAAAAAGAAAGTGAAAGATTATCAGGCTTTTCGAGAGGAAATTTCTGTACAATTGGCAGCATTAAATCCTCCACCTAAAAACGCAATGGGAAAGGTTGGATTTGATGCCTGCTTTTTTACACGAATGCTGTATTCCTGTTTGGTAGATGCGGATTTTCTGGATACAGAAGCATTTATGAAATCAGAAGCTCCGGAAAGAGGTCACTTTGATTCATTAGAAACTTTATGGGAAAAACTGCAGAAAAAAATAGCGCAGTTTGATCCAACATCCAGTGAATTAAATCATAAACGCTGTGATATCTTATCCCAATGCCAGACGGCAGCACAGTGGAAGCCCGGCGTATTTACGTTGACCGTACCGACAGGCGGCGGCAAAACAATTTCATCCATGACATTTGCAATGGAGCATGCGCGGAAGTATGACAAACAGCGAATTATTTATGTCATTCCGTATACCAGCATTATCGAGCAAACAGCAGATGTTTTTCGCGAAATATTTGGTGCAGAAAACGTATTGGAACATCACGCAAGTGTAAACTATCAGGAATCTTTGCAACGAGAAGGCAACATAGATAAGATGAAGCTGGCTACGGAAAATTGGGACGCGCCGATTATTATTACGACAAACGTTCAGTTTTTTGAATCGCTATTTGCCAACCGTTCGTCCAAATGCCGGAAATTGCATAATATTGCAAATAGTGTTGTGATTTTTGATGAAGCGCAGATGCTGCCGATTCCCTATTTAAAACCATGTGTGCAAGCGATTGCAGAGCTGGCGGAAAACTATCGAGTGAGTGCAGTTTTGTGTACAGCGACACAGCCTGCGTTGGATACATATTTTCCGGCGGAAATTTCTATTCGCGAAATGATTCCCAATGCGGCAGAGCTATATGAATCATTTCGGCGTGTAACAATTCAAGTGGACGGGAAAACAGAGATAGATGCATTGGCGCAAACATTGATGGAGCATGAAGAAGTTTTGTGCATTGTCAATTCCAGAAGAAAAGCACAAAATTTGTTTTCGTTATGCGAAGCAGATGAGACCTATCATTTGTCTACGCTGATGGCTCCAAAACATCGGCGTGCTGTTTTGCAGGAAGTAAAAAGACGTTTGAAAAAAAGTTTGCCATGTAAACTGATTGCGACGACAGTTGTAGAGGCTGGCGTGGATGTAGATTTTCCAAGTGTTTATCGGGAACAGAGCGGATTGGACAGCGTTTTACAGGCTGCCGGCAGATGCAATCGAGAAGGAAAACGAAGTGCGCAAGAAAGTATTGTTCATATGTTTACGCTGCCGGGAGCTTTGCCGGCGATAATGCAGCAAGCAGCGGGAATGATGCGGGAGACCATACGAGAGGCTGAAAAACGGCAGTTTGATATTGGCTCTCCGGAGTCTGTACGGTACTATTTCGATCAATTGCATAGGTTGAAAGAAGATGAACTGGATACCAAACAGATCATGAAACATAGTGAGCGTATGGCATTTGCAGAAATTGCAAAGCAATTTAAGCTGATTGAAAATGATACGCGTTCTGTGTTTGTTCCGTTGGATGAAGAAGCAGAACAAATGGCAGAGCGCCTGAAAAACGGAGAATATTCCCGTGATTTGCTGCGCAAAGCGGCGCCATATATCGTCAGCATTTACCCGAATCATTTTGAAGCGCTGGCAGGAGTCGGTGCACTGGCTCAACTCCATGACGATCTGGCAATACTGGAGGACATGTCGAAGTACAATGACAAGACAGGACTGGAACTGGATATAGAGACTGGAATCGGATTGTTTTGTTGAATAAAAAACCTAGGGAACAGCAGAATTCCGCTGTCCCCTAGGTTTAGGACTTATAAACTATCTAAATTTATATTTCAACCCACGCTTTTCAGCGACAATGTTACTGTACCATATTTCAGGTTATAAAAGCAATAGATTAAAAAAATAAAAAATAAACTTCATAAAATTAGAAAGTTTATTTTTAAAAGCATTGACATCCTTTTAGGGATATGTTATTTTAGTAACACAGGGGAGGGATGGAAAATATATGGTGAAAACAATCATTGACAAAGTATTCTGTCAATGAAATGATGTAGAAAGGAGTTGATACTTATGTCAATTCGAGTGGAAGTCTGGGGCAAATACGCTTGCTTTTCACGGCCGGAGATGAAGGTAGAGCGAGTTTCCTATGACGTGATGACACCGTCGGCGGCGCGGGGAATTTTGGAGGCCGTTTATTGGCATCCCGGGCTGCGTTGGCACATTGATGCGATTTATGTGCGAAATCCAATTAAATTTACCAATATCCGCCGCAATGAAGTAAAATCCGTCATTACTTCGTCAAATGTGCGAACGGTTATGATGGGCGGCAAGAAAGACTTGTTTCTGGATACACATGCGGAAATTCAGCAGCGTGCTGCCATGGTGCTGCAGGATGTTCGATATATCATTGAAGCGCATTTTACGTTGACAGATCGTGCGGCTCCGGGTGACAATCACGGAAAGTTTCAGGATATTATGAAACGTAGATTGTCACGCGGACAATGTTATCATAATCCATACTTCGGCTGTCGGGAATTTCCAGTTTCCTTTCGACAGTTCCAGGGAGAAATTCCGCCGGTTGATGAAACGTTACAGGGAGAAAAAGATCTGGGATGGATGCTGTACGATATGGATTACGCAGATTTGGAAGACATTCAACCGAAATTTTTCCGAGCGGTCATGAAGGACGGAAAGATTGACACGCGGGAAAGCGAGGTGCATCTGGTGTGATTTTACAAGCACTTGCCTCCTATTATGATGTGCTGGCGCAGCAAGGAAAAGTAGGACGTCCGGGATGGGGAACAGCAAAAGTTATTGGTGCTCTTTGTTTGGACGAACAGGGAAATTTGATTGATATTCTCTCATTAAAGACGGCAAATGCAAAAGGCAAAGAGGTTGCAACGGTAAGGGCTGTTCCTGAACAGGGAACTCGAGCGGTTAATATAAAACCTAATTTTTTGTGTGATCGTCCCGAATACTTATTGGGATTGAATACCAAACCAGATGAGGGAGCGAAAAAAGAAGCCAACGAAAAAAGAGCAAAACGATGTTTTGATGCAGCGGCGGCTTTGCATTTGCAATTGCTTGATGATGTAAATTCTGTTGCAGCGAAAGCCGTTTTTGCATTCTTTACCAATTGGAATCCAAATGCAGAACACCCTATTCTTGCGGAACATGAGGATTTGCTGAAAGAAGCAGGAAATTTTCTTTTTCGCATCGACGGGATGTTTGCGCAGGAAGATCCGGCGATTCGAGCGGCTTGGGAAAGCTATCGTTCACAGGGCACGGAGGACGGCGTTGTCATGCAGTGCGCTGTTACGGGACACAAAACAACGGTTGCTCGCCTGCATACGCTGATTAAAGGTGTCCGCGGTGCACAGTCTAGTGGTGCGGCGCTGGTTTCATTCAATGCTTCTGCTTTTACGTCCTATGGTCAGGAGCAGAGTTACAATGCTCCGGTCGGTGAACAGGCAATGTTTGCGTATACAACGGCACTCAATTATTTGTTATCCAGCGCAGAGCATACAAGAATACTGGGAGACACAACGGTTGTCGCATGGTCGGCAAATGGCGAACCGCAATATACGAATTTGGGATGGTATTGTCTCGGTGGAGATACAAAAGCTGCCGTTGACGACAAGATGCTGCAATCTATGTTTGAAGCATTGTCTCATGGCAGGCCGTATGCATTTGAAGATGTTACCATTGATCCCGATGAGCCGTTTTATATTTTGGGACTTGCTCCGAATGCGGCACGTTTGTCCGTGCGCTTTTTCTGGAGAAATACGTTTGGACACTTTATGAAGAATGTGCAGGCGCATTATAATCGGCTTGAAATCGTAAAACCCGCGCAGGATGAGAGAGAATACTTATCCGTAGGCTCTTTGCTGTATGAAACGGCAAATAAAAAATCCAATGATAAATCGGCATCGCCGGTATTGGTTGGCGGACTGATGCGAGCGATTTTGAATGATACGCCGTATCCTGCGGCGCTGCGGTCGGCAGTTATGCTGCGGATTCGAGCAGAACGAAAAGTTTCACGCGGACAAGCAGCGCTGTTAAAGGCGATTCTGCTGAAAAATCCCGCGCCGATAGAAGGAAAGGAGATATGTACTGTGGCATTGAATCAAGATAGCGCATACACACCATATGTGCTGGGACGGCTGTTTTCTGTATTGGAGGCTATTCAGTCAGCGGCAAATAAGGGAGTCAATACGACGATTAAAGATCGCTTCTTTAACTCGGCGGCGGCAACACCGGCAATTATTTTTCCTCGCTTGACACAGCTTGCGCAGGCGCATTTGCGCAAGCTGAGTGTAGCACAGAAAATTTGGTATGAACAGCAGTTGCTTGCTCTGCATGAAAAACTGCCGGAAGTATTGCCTGCGCGTCTCAGCTTGGCGGAACAGGAAAGCTTTTTCATCGGATATTATCATCAGACGCAAAAGCGTTTTGAAAAGAAAGAAAAGGCAGACAGCGTAAAGGAGGAAGAAAACAATGCGTGAAGTAATCAAGAATCGGTATGAGTTTGTTGTTTTGTTCGATGTAGAGAATGGCAATCCGAATGGTGATCCGGATGCCGGCAATCTGCCACGCTTGGATCCGGAAACCGGTTTGGGTTTGGTGACGGATGTGTGCTTAAAGCGCAAGATTCGCAATTATGTGGAACTGGTCAAAGAAGATCAGGACGGATATAAGATTTATATCAAGGATGGTGTTCCGCTGAACCGCAGCGATGCGACAGCATTTGAAGCTCTGCATGTTACGGAGAAAGATATTAAGAATGCAAAGAAGAAGGATGAAAATCTGGATGCAAAGATCCGTGATTTTATGTGTGAGCATTTTTATGACATCCGAACCTTTGGTGCTGTTATGACAACGTTCGTAAAGAACAAGCTGAACTGCGGACAGGTACGGGGACCGGTACAGATTAGCTTTGCGCAGTCCATTGACCCGATTGTTCCGAATGAAATTACCATCACGCGAACGGCAATCACAACGGAAGCGGATGCGGCAGAAAAAACGACGGAAATGGGACGCAAGTCTATTGTTCCATATGGTCTGTATCGCGCAGAGGGCTTTGTTTCGGCAAATCTGGCACGCAAGACGACAGGCTTTTCCGAAGATGACCTGAATCTGCTGTGGGAAGCGATTATCAATATGTTTGAACACGACCATTCTGCGGCACGCGGAAAAATGGCGGTGCGTGAATTGATTGTATTCAAACATGCGACAGAACTCGGCAATACGCCGTCGTACAAGCTGTTTGATGCCGTGCATGTGACGAAAAAGGAAGGCGTTATCGCACCGCGCTCGTACAGCGACTATACTGTCACGATTGACGAAGAAAGCATTCCGGAAAGCGTAACCTGTACGCGAATGATCTGATGCTATGTATCGAGAAGAAGAGTACTTGATGTTATCTGGTTTGCAGCATTTTGCATTTTGCCGCAGACAGTGGGCGCTTATCCACATTGAACAGCAATGGGATGAGAATTTGCGGACGGTAGAAGGCGAATTGATGCATGAACGCTGCCACGATGAACAGCAGACGGAAAAACGAGGAAATTTGTTGATTGTACGCGGTATGCGAATCGCATCCCCTACGCTTGGAATTTCCGGTGCGTGCGATGTCGTGGAATTTCATACGGATGATGCCGGTATTTCTTTGTTTGGTCGGGAAGGGCTCTGGCAGCCCTTCCCCATCGAATACAAACATGGGAAGCCGAAGCCGCACCAAGCGGACGAACTGCAACTTTGTGCACAGGCGATGTGTTTAGAAGAAATGTTGGTGTGTGAGATTCCGGAAGGTGCTTTGTTCTATGGAGAAACAGCGCGCAGGCAATCGGTTCTCTTTACAGAAGAACTGAGAAATACTGTGCGAGATATGGTGAGAGAGATGCACGAGTATTTTTCGCGGGGATACACGCCGAAAGTCAAACCGAGCAAGTCTTGCCAAGCATGTTCTCTGAAAGAACTTTGTTTGCCGAAGTTATATCGAAAGCGTTCAGTCAAAGAATATCTGACGCAGCGGATTGGAGAAGAAGAATTATGAAAAAATTACTCAATACGCTGTATATTTTGTCAGAGGATAGCTATTCTGCTTTGGACGGAGAGAATATTGTCGTTTTATCTGGAGAAAAAACAGTAGGGCGCTATCCGCTGCACACATTGCAAAGCATCGTTTGTTTTAGTTACAAGGGTGCATCTCCTGCCCTCATGGGGAAATGTGCAAGAATGCAGATTGATCTGAGCTTTTTCACACCCCATGGTCGATTTCTTGCTAGAACATGCGGAGAAAGTCAAGGAAATGTATTGCTGCGGCGCACGCAATATCGAATGGCAGACGAACCACATGAATCCTGTGAACTGGCAAAAGCGTTTCTTATCGGAAAGATATACAATGCCCGCTGGCAACTGGAACGCGCGACAAGAGATCATCCGGATCGTGTAGATGTAAAACGATTGAAGCAAATATCTGGATTCTTGGCACAAAGCGTTCAAAATATAGCGGTTTGCTCTGATATGGAACAGATCCGAGGATATGAGGGTGAAGCTGCACAGAAGTATTTTGGTGTGTTGGACGAATTGATTTTACAAAATCGTTCAGTATTTTCCTTTTCCGGCAGATCTCGTCGTCCGCCGCTTGATCCAACAAACGCAGTGTTATCTTTTGTATATACATTGCTTGCAAATACTTGTGCATCGGCTTTAGAAGGCGTTGGGTTAGATTCCTATGTTGGATTTTTGCATCGAGACAGACCAGGCAGAACATCTTTGGCATTGGATTTAATGGAAGAATTACGAGCTGTTTTTGCCGATCGTTTGGTAGTTACGTTAATTAACACACGAAAGATCAATGCCAAACATTTTGAGACGAGAGAAAATGGTGCGGTATTTCTCAACGATATGGGTCGTAAAATCGTCTTGCAGGCATGGCAAGAAAGAAAACAGGAGAAAATTCGCCATCCATTTTTAGAAGAATCCATTCCGTGGGGACTCGTGCCGCATGTACAAGCATTGTTATTGGCTCGATTTTTGCGCGGAGATATGGATGGATATCCGCCGTTTTTGTGGAAATAAGCAGGTGATTTTATCATGTTGGTGTTGATTACATATGACGTCAATACAGAAGATGCCGCAGGAAAAGCTCGGTTAAGAAAAGTAGCAAAACAATGTGTCAATTACGGTCAACGCGTTCAAAATTCTGTATTTGAATGCATTTTAGATTCTGCGCAATGTAAAAAACTCATTCACCGTCTGCGCGGTTTGATTGACGAGGAAAAGGATAGCTTGCGTATTTATTATTTGGGAAACAATTATCAAAATAAAGTCGAACATTTCGGCGCTAAGCCGGGATATGAAGCAGAGGGAGTGTTGATGATCTAGGTGCGAAATAGAATGGCTCATAAAAGAACGAAAGACTTCGCACCTGAATTTTGAGCAGTTTTGATTTTTTTGTTTGAAAAATATGAGTAAATATAATGCCAAAGAGATAAAAATCTGGTATACTATATATGTTTTATGCAGTGGAACATGATGATTTTGTCGTGTTTTGCTGTCGCACCCCGCATGGGGTGCGTGGATTGAAATCAGTGCTTTTGGCAGTGTTGTGGAAGGTGTCAAAAGGTCGCACCCCGCATGGGGTGCGTGGATTGAAATGTTACCTCGTTAATAGAGTCGTTGACTTTATCAAGGTCGCACCCCGCATGGGGTGCGTGGATTGAAATGCAAGTATACTGGATTGTGGAAAATTGCGGCGGCGTCGCACCCCGCATGGGGTGCGTGGATTGAAATGAATCTGGTGTCGGTGATAGCATGGACTCTGTTGTCGCACCCCGCATGGGGTGCGTGGATTGAAATTTTCATTTGTTATAAAGTCCTGCTTTATAGTTAAGTCGCACCCCGCATGGGGTGCGTGGATTGAAATTAAAGGGCGTTTCTTTTGTGCGGAATATAGTTTGGTCGCACCCCGCATGGGGTGCGTGGATTGAAATTTTGGTTGGTCTTATGGAATCAGGAAGATGCATTCCGTCGCACCCCGCATGGGGTGCGTGGATTGAAATATATTTGCCAATTGTAGAAACAGAATGAATTCCGTCGCACCCCGCATGGGGTGCGTGGATTGAAATCTGGTGCACAACGGCATTATAATACCGCTGTGCTGTCGCACCCCGCATGGGGTGCGTGGATTGAAATATAATCGTACTGCATCCATGCATATAGCCATAAAGTCGCACCCCGCATGGGGTGCGTGGATTGAAATAATATACTTTGTAGTGCTTGTGCTTGCTGCTTTAACGTCGCACCCCGCATGGGGTGCGTGGATTGAAATAATAAGTAAGGCAAGTAACTATAACAGCGGTTCTGTCGCACCCCGCATGGGGTGCGTGGATTGAAATACAGTGTTGCCGATTACTTCTACATTAAAACAATGTCGCACCCCGCATGGGGTGCGTGGATTGAAATTACATTTGGTTCAAAAATGCGTGATACTGGTAGCCGCGTCGCACCCCGCATGGGGTGCGTGGATTGAAATTGCATGGCAGAATGGCGGTGCTACTCAAAAGCAAGGTCGCACCCCGCATGGGGTGCGTGGATTGAAATGTTTACATTTATGATTGAAGGCGTTTCGCGCGCCGTCGCACCCCGCATGGGGTGCGTGGATTGAAATAGTCGGCACTGTATTTTTATACATTGGATATACCAAGTCGCACCCCGCATGGGGTGCGTGGATTGAAATGTACATGAAATTTTGACAAATTTACACCTTTTTAAGTCGCACCCCGCATGGGGTGCGTGGATTGAAATTGTTATAATGACATATAGAAGGATGTGGTTATAATGTCGCACCCCGCATGGGGTGCGTGGATTGAAATTTACCAAACTCGATTTTCTGAGTACTGCGAATCGTCGCACCCCGCATGGGGTGCGTGGATTGAAATCCGAACGAACCGAACCTTCCAGTAAATTGATTCTGTCGCACCCCGCATGGGGTGCGTGGATTGAAATT
>ERZ1026850.165-NODE-165-length-43237-cov-7.336645_pt1 | contig 43237 bp, 55 predicted proteins | sample MGYA00380155_ERZ1026850 | MGnify/ENA primary metagenome ERZ1026850 (study PRJEB33269, sample SAMEA4719791) | human gut metagenome | biome: human-associated habitat; feature: organic feature; material: feces | place: Cameroon | collected 2013-10 ... | reverse complement strand
AGGCAGACCTCCGCGGGGCAGACCTCCGCAGGGCAGACCTCAGCGGGGCAGACCTCAGCGGGGCAGACCTCCGCGGGGCAGACCTCAGCGGGGCAGACCTCAGCGGGGCAAAAGAACTTCTTTCTGCCGTTAATTTCATTGACGCTCATTTTGAGCGCGTCGCCGACGGCTACATAGCATATAAAACCTTCAACTCCGAGTATGCCGCGCCTGAAAGCTGGACGATCGCGGAGGGCAGCGTGATAACCGAGAACGTCAACTTCAACCGCTGCGAGAAATGCGGCTGCGGCATAAACGCCGCGCCTCTCGATTGGGTGAAGAGTCGTTACGGCTGGCGGGGCGCTATCTGGAAGGTGCTGATCCGCTGGGAATGGCTATGCGGCGTGTGCGTCCCGTATAACTCGGACGGCAAGATACGCTGTGAGCGCGTGGAGCTGCTAGAGGTCGTGAATGGATAAAGAACATACAGCGATGGAGCGGCTGCGCCTCGCGTCGGATATGGCGCTGCGCCTGTATAAGCAGCCGCTTATGCTTACAGACTCCGGAGGCAAAGACTCTGCGGTGATATGCCGCCTCGCCGAAAACGCCGGAATCCCGTTTGAGATCGTGCATAACCACACCACAGCGGACGCGCCCGAAACCGTGTACCACGTCCGCAAGAGAGCGAAAGAATACGAGGGCAAGGGCATCAAGTACACTATCGCGCACCCCACATACAAAGGCGAGCGTACCTCCATGTGGGCACTGATACCTCAACAGTTAATGCCGCCGACGCGGAGGCAGCGATATTGCTGCCAAGTCCTCAAGGAGCAGTACGGAAAGGAAAGATTTATCGTCACCGGCGTCCGGTGGGCGGAAAGCCCTGCGCGCAAGGCGAAACGCGACAGCTTGGAAATCCAGCGGCGCAACAAAAACGAAACGTTGCTCCTCAACTGCGATAACGATGACGCGCGGCGACTTTTTGAATCATGCGAATTGAAGGGCAAACGCATTTGCAATCCGATCGTAGATTGGACGGAGGATGATGTGTGGGCATACCTCGGCGAACAGAAGGTAGAGGTTAACCCGCTGTACTGCGAGGGCTGGAAGCGCGTCGGCTGTGTTGGCTGCCCGATGGCGGGGAAAGCACGTTATGCCGAGTTTGCGAGATACCCAAAATTTCAGCAGATGTACATAGCCGCATTTGAGCGTATGCTCGCAGAGCGCAAGCGGCGAGGCAAATTTTATAGTGGCTGGCGCATGACAACAGGCCGCGATGTATTCCACTGGTGGATGGAGGACGGTGTTCTCCCCGGTCAGTATACGCTTGATGATATGGAGGGCGATGAATGAAGGTACTCATAGCCTGCGAGGAGTCGCAGCGCGTGTGCATCGCGTTCCGCGAGCGCGAGCATGAGGCGTACAGCTGCGATATACAGGACTGCTCAGGCGGCCACCCCGAATGGCATATCAAGGGTGACGCGCTCGAAGCCATACGCGGCGGTGCTGTCACCACCTGCGACGGAGTGAGCCATGATATCGGTAAATGGGACTTGCTGATTGCGCATCCGCCGTGCACGTATCTCTCAAACGCTGGGGCTTGCCGCTTATACCCACGCAAGGGAGAGCTTGATATGGAGAGATACCACAAAGGGCTTGAGGCAAAAGCTTTCTTCCTAGCGCTCCTTGATGCCGACGTTCCTCGCGTTGCCGTGGAAAACCCTGTATCGTCAAAAGTTTTCGGCATGCCGCCGCACTCGCAGGAGATACAGCCGTACCAATTTGGGCACCCGTACACCAAAAAAACGCGCCTATGGCTGCGCGGCCTGCCGCCGCTTGAGCCGACGGAAATTGTTGCGCCTATATCGCCCTACGTACCGTCCGGCACGGGACGCAAGGACAAGAGGACGTACGGTGCGGCCAAACGCGGCGACGATGCAAAAGAGCGCTCAAAGACGTTTTGGGGCATAGCGCGAGCTATGGCCGAGCAATGGGGATAATTTAGACGCGAAAGCGAGAAAGAATAAATAGCTGAATACACAGAAAAGGAGAAACTGCAATGAGATTTAAGGCGGCAAAAACAACACACGAATTTATGTTGATACCAACATTCGGCTGGATAAATGAGCGTTATTATTACGGCTATCCAGTTATCGCCATTGCCTTTGCGTGGCTGTGCTGGCGGTGTAAAATCGAAATCGGGGTCAAGAAGTATAGGGGGTAAATTATGGCTGAATACATAAAACGAGACGCGGCGCTGCGCGGGCACATATAATGCGCCCAGAAGATAAGCGTCTGGAAATCACAATGGCTAATATTCCCGCCGTCGACGTTGCGCCGGTGGTACGGTGTAAAGACTGCACCTATGCCGAACTTTATGAAGGATCAGAGTGCCTTTATTGCAGGAATATTGCCGGCCTTTGCACTTATGTTATGGATGATGATTATTGCAGCTACGGAGAGAGAAAGGACAGTGACGCAAAATGAAAGGAATAACCTACTGCGGAGAGTGTGCCGACTACGACCACAAAAAGCATCGTTGCAAGCGCGGAGCGAACCGTGAAAGCAATCCGCAGGACAAGTTTTACGATGATTGTCCGTTGCCGGACGTAGAGCCGGTGCATAAAAAAGAAAAGGAGATATGAAAAATGGCAGAAAGTAAAAATCTTATGGGCTTAAACCTTAGTGTGGACAACGACCTTGTAGCGGAAGCTGCGCGAGAAGCGATTGTCGCAAGCATCGCCGCCAGCATGAGCAGCAAGGAGCAGATTGTCAAGGAATTTGTCAAGTCCATGCTGTCGGAAAGAGTGCTTACCGATAACGGCGAAAAGCCGCGTGGCTATTCCAGCGAACGCACCTGCTCTCGGATGGAATATTGTGTCCGCAAAGCGCTGGAGGAGATTGCGCGAGAAGAGGTAGCCAACATGGTCGAGGAGCAGAAGCCCGTTCTGCGCGACCTTGTGCGCAAGGAGTTCCAGAAGGAGAATGTGCAGGGGCAGTTCGTTGAAATGTTCCTCGACTCGCTTGCCGGGAGTATGACAAACCGCTATACTTCAAAAATTTCCGTCGAGTTTGCCAAGAAAACGGAATATTAAGGAGTGCGACACATGATACATTGGCTATGGGCGCTCGCGGCGTTTATCTTCGGCGGCTCACTTGGCACCTTGATAATGGCCATCATTATCGGAGGGAGCCGCGGCGATGAGTAAGTACAACAACATCAGGACAACGGTTTCCGGCCATACATTTGACAGCCGCCACGAGGCCGAGAGATACATCGTACTGCGGAGCATGGAGAAGAGCGGGCTTATATCCAACCTGCGCTTGCAAGTGCCGTATGAGCTGGTACAGGGGCGAAAGATAAAGGGCAAGACGATACGCCCATCGTATTACATAGCCGACTTTGTGTACACCAGCGGCGGCGAGGAGGTAGTAGAGGACGCGAAGGGCGCGAAGACGTCGGTATACCAGCTCAAGAAGAAGCTGATGGCGGACAGATACGGAATATTGATACAGGAGGTGTAGCGATGGAATCTTGGCGGGCGGCGGACATAAAGTGCCCGTACTACAAGAACTGCGATGACAACAGGCGGCTTATAATCTGCGAGGGCATCATGGAGCGGACGACCGTGAGCACAAAGTTCCGCCGCAGGAAGGATATGGCGAACCACATAGCGGCAAACTGCGAGCAGATCGCGTCTCCGTGCGCTATACGCAAGCTGGACGACAAAAAATACGAAAACTTGGGGTGAAAGCCCCAAGTTTTTTTATTTTAGGGTTAGAGAAAGGGCGGGCAGATTTAGTAAAATAAGCAGGAGGAGGTGAGCCGATGGGAAAAAAGTCACCGAACTGGATAAAAATCGAAAAGGAATATGTGACGACCGAGGCGAGCCTCCGCCAGCTGGCGGCCAAGTACGGCGTGGGCATGAGCTCCATGAACCGGCGCTCACGCGAGCGCGGCTGGGTAGCCAAGCGCAAGGCGCACGAAAACGCGATAGCGGACAAGGTTGGGGCGCGGCTCGTCTCGGCGGAAGCGGACGAGCAGTCAGACAGGGCGCTGAGGGTAATGCAGGTATCAGACAAGCTGCTCGACCTCTGCGAGAAGATGTGCGACATGGAGGGCATAGCCCCGCGTGATCTGCGGAGCCTGACGGCGGCGCTGATGGACATAAAGGAGATACAGATGATCAAGTCCGCGCTGGATATCCGAGAACAGCAGGCGCGAATCAAGAACCTTGAGAAAGCGACAAGCCCTGAAGCCGAGGATACCGGAGAGACCGGCGTGATCATTCTGCCGGAGGTACTGCATGGCTGAGGTAATATGGACGCCGCAGGAAAAGCAGATCGCCTTTATGGAGCGGCCGGAGTATGAGGCATTATACGGCGGAGCCGCGGGCGGAGGCAAGAGCGACGCGCTGCTTGTCGAGGCGCTGCGGCAGGTGGACATCCCCGACTACCGTGGGCTGATCCTGCGAAAGACGTACCCGCAGCTGGCGGAGCTGATAGACCGCAGCATGGCGATATACCCGCTGGCTTTTCCGCGGGCAAAGTACAACGACAGCAAGCACGTCTGGGCGTTCCCTTCGGGCGCGAAGATATACTTCGGGTCGATGCAGCACAGCAAGGACAAGATAAACTATCAGGGCAAGCGCTACGACTTTATAGGCTTTGACGAGCTCACCCATTTTACGTGGGAGGAGTACAGCTACATGTTTTCCCGCAATCGCCCGAGCCGGAAGCCGAGGAGCACAAAAAAGACGCGCGTATACATGCGCGCAACGACAAACCCCGGCGGCATCGGTCACGTCTGGGTGAAGGACAGATTTATCGACGCCGCTCCCCCGCTGACCCCGATAACCGAGAAAGTGCAGATAACGACGCCGGAGGGCAAGCTCATCGAGATGCACCGCGACAGGATATTTATACCGGCGACGGTATTTGACAACAAGGCGCTGCTTGAGGCCGACCCCGAATATCTGGCGACGCTGGCACTGCTCCCCGAAAAGGAGCGCGAGGCGCTGCTGTACGGCAAGTGGGACACCTTCGAGGGGCAGTACTTCACGGAGTTCCGCGTGTCGCCCGATGTGGGGAAGTGCGCGGCGGCCGGAATAAGCGTGGAGGACGCAAAAGCCGAAAGACGTTTTACGCACGTTATACCAGCCTTTGATATCTCGCACGGCGAGAGCCGCGGCTGGCGCATATACCGCAGCTACGACTGGGGGTATGCCAAGCCCTTCTCCTGCGCGTGGTGGGCGGTGGACTACGACGGAACGATATACCGGATCATGGAGCTGTACGGCTGCACGCGGACGCCGAACGAGGGCGTGAAGTGGTCTAACGAAGAGCAGTTTGCCAAGATCGCAGAGATCGAGCGGACGCACCCGTGGCTCAAGGGAAAGAAAATACAGGGCGTGGCCGACCCGTCGATATGGGCGAACAAGGGCGGCGTGAGCATTGCAGAGACCGCGATAAAGTACGGGATATACTTCGAGCCCGGCGACAATGAGCGAATCCCCGGCTGGATGCAGTGCCACTATCGCTTGCAGTTTGACGAACGCGGATATCCGCGGATGTATGTATTTGATACGTGCAAGGCGTTTATACGCACGATCCCCCTGCTGATGTACAGCCAGACGCACGTCGAGGACGTGGACAGCGACATGGAGGATCACGTCGCGGACGAGTGGCGGTACTTCTGCATGTCGCGCCCGATAAAGCCGATGAGGCCGATCGAACAGCCGAACATCATAAACGACCCGCTGAACCAGTATAAAAAAAGATGACGCCTTTCGGCATCATCTCAGGTTGGCGGCTTCTGCCGTTGTCGCTCTTCATTGTGTTTCTCCCTTTTGCTGTTGAGAGAGGCAAGGATTATGTTCTCCACATAGTTCGAGATACTGCGGTTTTCGCTTGCGGCGGCCTCTGCGAGCCGCGCTTTGATTTCCGGAGTGAGCCGGATGTACAGGCGTTCAGTTTTGCTCATGTTGATTTTTGCCCGCGCACTGCCCGGCTTACATATCGTTATCGGGGAACTTTACGAAAATCGCATCGATAGCTTCCTGCTCGGTTTCAAACATATCCTCGATCTCGTGCCCGTCGTTCTCGTCAACGAGGCGGAACATTCCCGGGTTATCGATGCTCTCATCGATCGCGATACCGAACTCGTAGCCGCCAAAATTTACGTTGCAAATGTGTTTCATGATTTTTTCTCCTTTTGTTTTAGCTCTCACTGTGACTTTATTGTACGCCATTTGTGCGTACAAGTCAATAGGGCAAAACGCACAAAAATTAAACTCAATATTTGTACAAAATGGCAAGGAGGCCGTTGAATGGATAATATACAAAGTAAAATAACCCCCGAAAGATTGCAGGAGCTGACGCGGATACTGCAGAAATACAAATCCGGCAAAGCGCACCTTGAGCGCCGGGTAGTGAGCGCGGAAAATTGGTGGAAGCTGCGCAACAGCAGCGAAGAGCTGAAGACTACGTCGCTCGACGACGGCGGCTTCCGCAGCCGCTCCGGGTGGCTGCACAACGTCATTGTCTCAAAGCACGCCGACGCGATGGAGGCGTACCCCGAGCCCAACATACTGCCGCGCGAGCCGAACGACCGTGAAGAGGCGCGGATGCTCAGCAGCATCGTGCCGGTGGTGATGGAGCAAAACCTCTTCGAGGATACCTACTGCGATGCGATGTGGCAAAAGCTGAAGACCGGCACGGGCGTATATAAGGTAACGTGGGACGCGGACAAGCTCGGCGGCCTCGGCGATATCGCGATAGAGCGCGTCGACCTGCTGAATCTCTTCTGGGAACCGGGCATCGCCGACATACAGGACAGCCGGTATTTTTATCACACGGCGCTGCATGATAACGATATCCTGGAGCAGAGATACCCGCAGCTTGAGGGTAAGCTCAAGGGCAGCCCGTTTACTGCGACCAAGTTTTTATACGATGATGCGGTAGATACAAGCGGCAAGACGACGGTGATCGACTGCTACTACAAGCTGTGGCAGGATGGGCACACGGTGCTGCACTATGTCAAGTACGTCGGCGACACGGTGCTTTACGCGACGGAGGACGAGGGCAAGCCGCTGTATGATCACGGGCTTTATCCCTTCGTTTTCGACTCGCTGTTCCCCGTTGAGGGCAGTCCGTGCGGCTACGGTTTTGTTGATCTGTGCAGCAATGCGCAGACGGCTATTGATCTGATGGATACGGCGTTCGTAAAAAACACGATGGTGGGCGCGATGCCGCGATACTTCCGGCGCAACGACGGCGGCGTACATGAGGACGAGTTTCTCGATCTGTCCACGCCGCTGGTGACGGTGGACGGCAACCTCGGCGATGATGCGCTTAAAATTATAGATTACCGGCCTTTGAGCGGCAATTACATGGAGTTTCAGGCCGGAAAAGTTAACGAGCTGCGCGAGACTTCGGGCAATACCGAGACGGCCACGGGCTCTACCTCGCAGGGCGTGACGGCTGCAAGCGCTATTGCGGCCTTACAGGAGGCGAGCGGCAAGGGCAGTAGGGACAGCACCAAGACGAGCTACAGAGCATACAGCCAAGTGGTAACGCTGGTAATTGAGCTGATACGGCAGTTTTACGATGTGCCGCGGCAGTTTCGCATCACAGGCAGCCTCGGCGAAGAGCAGTTTGTGCAGTACGGCAACGCGGGCTTGCGCGGGCAGCCGCTCGGCATGCTGGGCGGGCAGGACATGGGCATGAGGCTGCCGGTATTTGATATCGAGGTTAAGGCACAAAAGGCCGCAGCATACACCAAGATGAGCCAAAACGAGCTGGCGCTGCAGTTTTACTCGCTGGGCTTTTTTAACCCGGCGCAGGCGGACACGAGCCTGATGTGCCTTGATATGATGGAGTTTGACGGCAAGGACGCGCTGATGCAAAAGATATCGCAGATGGGCGGCATGTATCAGCAGCTCATCATGTACCAGCAGATGGCGCTGACGCTGGCGCAAAAATACGAGCCCAACCTCGCGGCGGGGCTCATGACGGCGATAACCGGCGAGCAGCCCCAGCAGCGCCAGGCACCGGCAGACGTCAACCTCGACGCGGGACAGCCGAAGGAGCAGACGCGCGTACAAAACGCGAGGGCGCGGAGCAGACAGGCGTCACAGCCGGGAGGCGCAGAATGATAAGCGTACACGCGGGGCTGACGGGGATAGATATAAAAGGACACGCGCACTATGCCCCGCAGGGCGAAGATATTGTTTGCGCGGCGGCATCGATACTGGCGATGACGCTGCTGGATATCTGCGAGGACGCGGAGATCAAGCGCGAGGACGGGCATATCAGCATCAAGCGCGGCGACCCTGCGGCGATACTCTTCGCGCGGCGCGGGTATAAGCTGCTGGCCGACGCGTACCCGGAGTTTGTGGAGGTAGTATGATGGTTACAACTACCACAGGGCGCACCATGTACCGCGGGGGCGTAAGCAACAACAGCTATCAGATAGGCTATGAGACGTCGACCGGCACGAGCCGGGTAATCCGATACTATTTTACAACGCCCGCGGACGGCGTGAGCAAGCTGAGCTTTACGGGGGCGCATCTGGCACATGGCGCGTCGTATGCGTGGAGTGGGTTAAGCTGGTATGTCACCACGTCGCCGACGTCGCACTTAAACGCGGGGCCGGGGACGGTGAGCCACGGGACACTGACGATCAGCGGCAACGGCTCGGACTATGATATCTCCACGGGCGAGGCGGCGGTAAACCTCCCCGCAAACACCGAGGCATACATATACATATTCCCCAATACCGCGAATTACTTTTTATGGAATTTCGTGAACGTCACGAGCCTGAGCATCACGACGGCGGCGGGCAGCTCGACGATCGCGGCGATAACGCAGACGGTCGCAACGCTGGGGACGCTGACGGTGAGCCTTAACAAGGCGGTGGACGCGTTCCGCCACAGGCTGACGGTGACGGCGGACAGCAAAACGCTGTACACGTCAGAGCTGTTCGACGCCTCGCACAGCGTGACTGTGCCGAGATCGTGGTTTGACAGTTTCCCGAGCGCGACGACGATATCTGCCACGGCTACGGTGACGACGTACAACGGCGGCACGGCAGTGGGCACGGCGAGCGCGGCTGTGACGGTAACGGCAGACGACGGCATGAGGCCGCAGATATCCGAGGGCTGGGCAACGGCTGCACCGTACAACATCGGCGCGGTGGCAGGGCTGACGGGCTACATCGCGGGCTATTCGCAGGCTGAGATAAGCTTCGACGCCGCCAAGCTGGCACAGGCGGCAGGAGCTGCGCTTGCAAGCGTTACAGTGACGTGCAGCGGCGTTACAAGCACTGCGGCACCTTACAGGACGCCCATCCTTCTCGGCGCGGCTGACGTGGTGTGTACGGCGGCAGACAGCAGAGGCAGGACGGCGACACAGACAATACGGATAGAGCCGATGGCATATGCGCCGCCTGCGCTGAGCCAAGTGCAGATACTGCGCTGCACGGCGGCGGGCGTGGAGGCCGAGGACGGCAACCATTACAGTGCAAAGGCGACGGCGATATTCAGCGCGCTCGGCGGGCAGAACGCTCTGACGCTGACGGCGGCGCACAAGATACAGGGCGGTGTATACGGCGCAGAGACGGCGCTCACGTCCGGCGAGGCGGCGATCATCGGCACGATATCCCCCGATAGTACGTATCAGGTGCGGATAACGGCGACGGACACTCTCGGCAATACAACAATATCGATAACGTCTTTGCCCACCCGGCAATGGGCGCTCAAGTTCCGCGCGGACGGACAGGGCGCGGCGTTCGGCAAGGCGGCGGAGACGGACAAGGCGCTGGAGATTCCGGCGGACTGGGCGTTTAAAATCGGCAGCAGCGCGTTGACGGCGGAGCTGCTTGCGAGCCTGACGGCGGACATAATGCACCCGGTCGGAATGTATGTGTGGCTGGCGGCGGAGACAGACCCGGCGACGCTCTGGGGCGGCACATGGGTAAGGCAGGCCGAGGGGCTGACGCTGGTATCGGCGGGAGACAATTACCCGCTTAACTCTACCGGCGGCGAAGCAACACATATATTGACGTCAGAAGAGATGCCGACGCACCAGCATCAATTGGTCAACGGCAACAGCGCCGGTTATGATTACAGCAGCTGGACAAAAGGCTCTGTTGTACTGCATGATGCCGGCGCTACCGGTTGGGCTGGCAATGCTAATACAAGTTTTGTCGGCGGAAGCGCCGCTCACAATAACATGATGCCGTATAAGGCGGCCTACTGTTGGCTGCGGACGGCATGAAAGGAGATAATATGGCTACTACTTACGACGAGGAACGCAAGAAACAGGAGCAAGCCGCGATGGGCGGCACACAGCAGCAGAATACGCAGCAGCCCACACAGCAGCCGGACAACACGCAGTATCAGGCGACCATGCAGGCGCTTGAGGGCGCGAAGACGCAGGCACCGGTATATGGCGGGCAGTACGACCAGCAGATACAGGATATATACCAGCAGATCGTTAACCGCAAGAAGTTCAGCTATGACGCGGCGGCTGACCCGCTTTACCAGCAGTACAAGCAGCAGTATACACAGCAGGGGCAGCAGGCGATGCGTGACACGATGGGACAGGCGGCGGCGCTCACTGGCGGCTACGGCAGCAGCTACGGGCAGGCCGTGGGGCAGCAGCAGTATGACGCGTACCTTCAGCGGCTTGGCGAGGTGCTGCCGGAGACGTACAGCATGGCGCTCGACCAGTACAACGCCGAGGGCGACGCGCTGACTAACCAGTACGCGATGCTCAACGACATGGCGACGACCGACTACAACCGCTACCGCGACCAGCTCGGCGACTGGCAGTACGGCGAGGCGCTCAGGCGGCAGGACGAGGAGACGGCATACAGCAGGCAGCAGGACGCATACAACAAGCTGCTGTACCTCATCAACAACACCGGCTACTCCCCCACCGACGACGAGCTGACGGCGGCAGGGCTGACACGCGATCAGGCGGACAAGCTGCTCTATATGTGGCAGCTGCAAAACGCGGGCGCGAGCGGTTCCGGCAGCGGCGGTGGCGGCGGGGGCAGAAGAAATACAGGCGGTACGAGCAGCAATGACCGGCCTGACGTCGATTCCCAGCAGCTCGCCAGAATGAGGCAGACAATATACAATCTGTATAAGTACCACGGGAGTGAAGCGGCCGCAGACATGCTCGATGAGTATGCTCTGCGCCTCAATGACGCTCAGTATGCGCAGGTCGCGCGTCTGGCAGAAGAGCTGATGAACGACGCGGGGCAGACAAAGAAAACCCCGACAGTGGAAAAGCCGGGGCAGAAAAAGAAGAGTGGCGGCAGCGGCGGCTCCGGCAGACAGAGCACAGCGGCGACAAGATAAAACGGAGGGCAAACATGGCTTACAATCCTTTCCGCAAGAATAATACGACGCAGACAACAAAAGCACAGACAGAACGAACTAACCCGTTCCGGCAGGCCGGGGGCACTGAGGAAGACCGGCAGCGCGTCGCCCGCAACTGGCAGAGCGACGCGGAACAGCACGGCATATTGAACAATCCCCAGTACACCGACGAGGGCAAAGCATATCAGCAGATGGCGCAGGAATACGCGAAGTACGGCACACAGTATCAGAACCAGCTCAAACAGGGCAAAACCGGACGGCAGTGGGCGGCTGACGTAAACAAGCGGCTTGAGGAGCTGCAGGCGCAGCAGAAAGCCGCGAAAACCAAGAACAAGTCGAGTGCGCTTGAAGACCCCAGCCTGTGGGTGACGACGACGGAGCAGTACGACGCGCTCCCGGATGCCATGAGCGAATACCGGAAACGCGAGGCGAGCCGCAAGGAGGACGCCGACGCCTACGACAAGCAGATGGCTCGGCTCCTCAAGGAAAAAGAATGGGCGGACTACTTCGCCGACGCAGGGCTGAGCGACGAGGTAGGCTACAAGACCGGCAGCGCCGCGGGGCAGGTGGCATATAAACAGGCGCAGGCCGCAAAGCCCGCGAACCCGCGCGAGGAGCTGGAGAAGCAGCGCGAGGCCGGAGAAATGGACTTGGCCACATACCAGAAATACTACCAATCGACGGGAGATAACCGCTCGGCGTACTGGAAGTATGGCACGGATACGGCGTGGAAAGAGCCTAGCGACAGCTGGACGAAAGACGAGCTGACCAACTTTTACTACCTCTACAACGAGTCCGCGAGCGAGGCCGAGAAGTACGCGGAGCGCGTGAACAACAAGTACAACGCGGCCAAAGCACAGGAGAAGAAGGACGAGATCGGCGAGCGGGCGGCAAAGAACGGCTGGACAGGATTCGGGGCAACGCTGGCGTCCATCCCCCTCACAATGACCTCACTGATGGACACCGCCGAACGCGCGGCGGAATACTCCGCGCGCGGCACGGTGACACAGAAAGCAGACCTCACCCCTGCGGATGTAGGCATGGCGATGACGTCCGCGATCCACTCGGCGCTGAACGAGAAGAGCGGGACTATCAACGACAACATACCGGTTGTCGGTGGCAAGGGCTTGGGCGATCTGTACGAGGCGGGGGTAAGCGTCCTCAGCTCCCTCGCATCTGCGAACGTGCTGGGCGGCGTAGGCACGTACGCCAACTTCTTCGGGCAGGCGAGCAAAACGGCCTACGAGGAGGGCATACAGCGCGGACTCAGCGTGGACAAGGCGCTGACATACGGCTACGCAAGCGGCGTGGCCGAGGTCGCGGGCGAGATATTCTCGATAGAGCACCTGATAAAGATGAAGAACCCCAGCTCGCTCAAGGGCATTATCAAGAACATCTTCGTGCAGGGCGGCATCGAGGCAAGCGAAGAGTCGGCCACTACGCTGATGAACACGATATCGGACGCGATAATAAACGGCGACAAGAGCGAGCTTGCGAGCAACTACTATGCGCTGATACAGGCGGGGTACAGCTCTGAGGAGGCCTCGCAGCTGGCTATATCCGACTGGACGCAGGGCATAATGTACGACGCGCTCGGCGGCTTCGTCAGCGGCACTGTGAGCGGCACCATACAGAGCGGTGTACAGGGCAGCATGACATACAAGGGTGACGCACAGGAGCTTATCGACTACGCAAAGAGCGAGGGCGCGGACACTGCGGCGGGCAAACGTGCGCAGAAATACGAGAAGCGCGTACAGAGCGGGAAGCGCATGACGAACTATCAGGCGGGAACGCTCACGGAGCTTGCGCAGGAGGCCGTGGTATTGAAAGACCTTGAGAATATCCGCGAGGCCGTCGGCAAGCGGCTCTCCGCGCTCGGCGAAAACAACTCCGCGCTCACGGAAGCCGTTGTGCGGCAGGCGGTGCAGCAGGAGGCAGAGGCGGCGGATGTCAGCGTCCCGAAGGTCACGGAGAAGCAGCGCGGCCTGATCCAGAACAGCAAGGCGGCGAAGCGCGTGCTATCCGAGATGGACATCGGCAACATGCGCATGGAGACCGCGGCGGAGCTGCGCGGGTATGACAGCAGCCAGTATCAGCGCTCTAACGAGTGGGCACGGGATATCGGCACACGCATCATTGCACCCGGAGAATACGGCGTGCGCAGCACCAACACCGTGACCGCAGAGGAGAAGCGGGCAGACGTGAAGGTTGGCGACGAGAGAGGCAAGGTCGTCGGCTTCAAGAACGGCATGGCGCGCGTCGAGGTCACGGAGAACGGCAAGAGTACCATTCGGGAGGTAAAGCCCGACGACGTGCAGCAGCTCCCCAAGCAGACGCGCAGGCTGTTTGACGAGATATCCCGCTATGACGGCGACACGCAGGCGGCAATGTACGCGGCGTATATGCCGGGGCAGGACATAGAAGCATACGTGCAGGCGGCGGACACTGCGATGAACCTCTACGGTGCGCAGACCAAAGCGACGCTTGAGCAGGCGCGAAGCTTCGGCAAGGCGACCTTCCGGATGCTGAGCGACGCCCAGCTCGACGCGCTGATGCAGGCGGGGCGCAAGCTCGCGGATCAGCGGAAAGCGGCGGCGGAACGCACCGGCGAGAGCAAGGGCGAGGTCAAGCAGGGCAAGGTGTCCTACGACGGCGGCGAGACCGAGGGGCGCAAGCTCAAAGCGCCCAGCAAGGAAGCGATAGACCGCATGAGCGACGCCGAAAAGACCCTCGCGGAGGCGCTGACGGCTACGGGCGTGAACGTTGTGTTCTACGAGAGCGAGGCAAACGCCGAGGGCAAATACAGCGGCGCGCAGGGCATGTACCACAACGGCACGGTATACCTCGACGTGAACGCGGGCATGAACAGCGTGGAGAGCGGGCAGCGGACGATAGTTCTGACGGCGGCGCATGAAATGACGCACTTCATCCGCGAGAACAGCGAGGCCGGATATATCGCACTGCGAGAGTTCATAACCGGCAGGCTCATGCAGCAGGGGCTGGATATCGAAGAGCTTGTCGCGCAGAAGCGCGCACGAGAAAGCCGTGAGCTGGGCTACGACGAGGCCGTGGAGGAAGTGATAGCCGACGCGTGCGAGACGGTTCTGACGGAGCCGACGGCAATACAGCAGCTTGCAAGCGATAATATGCCGCTGGCAAAGAAGATTCGCAAGTGGCTCAGTGATTTCTTCACCAAAATCAAAAACGCTTTCAAGGGGCTTGAGGCCGTCCACGACGAAGCAAAGGCCATGACCGACTACATGGACGAGCTGCGGGCAATGTGGGACGACGCGCTCTCCGACGCCGTGCGGAACAGGGCAAACAAAAACGCCGCCGAAAACGGCGACGGGAAAGTGGCGTATTCATACAGGGGCGTAAGCGAGGATGGCATAGAGATATACGAGACAAGCGAGGAAACGAAAAAACTGCCGTACTCCGAACGAGTGAAGCGCTACGCAGAAATAATGCGCAATGAATATCGCGGCAGAACTGCCAAGTTCACGCGCAATGGCCATGCATACTACGCATTGTTCTCTTCAACTGACGTGCGAAAGGACGCATACGGGGACAAGCATTCAGACAGGCGCGGGCAGAGAGCGAAAATCAGCGTAGGCGCAGATGGCAACATCTTCGAGCTTGTCGAGAACGCATCATATATCGGCAGCAGAGCTGAAGAAGGTAAAAATACTTACGCGCACAAGAACGTTAAGTATTGGGACTATTTCGTAAAGCAGGTTCAAATTGATGGGCGCAAATATGACGTGCTGGCAAACGTGAGAAAGCGCGGCGATAACTCTTATGTGTATTCTATACAGGTGAATGAGAGCAAAAAAACGCCTGCGACTACTCAGGAGCTACTCTCCGTTTCCGGAGGCTCTGAATCGAGCGCCGCAGGCGTTATGGTGGCACAGCGCGGGAATCCGCACCCATCTGCCACTAATAACAGTATACGCTCCTCTTCCGAAAATAGCAATACCAAAATTAAAAAATCTGAGAGAGATGCAGAGGCGGCAAGAAGCGCGGATGCAGTCGGGGTTCAGTACGACAGCGAGACGGAGTCCGCAAACCCGATCAAGTACTCCCTGCGCACGTGGAACGAGTCGAGCTACGTGCAGGACAGAGAAAAGGCAGCGGCTGAGTTGAGCGCCGTGCTTAAGATTTCCAAAGCCAAAGCGCTGAAGTATATTGACGATATAAATGCCATCGCAAAGCTGATCGCAGATGACAGGGGCAGGCTGGATTACGAGGCAAGCCCCGGCCGCTCCAGTTTCGTAGGAAACAGCGAGTACGGCGGGAGCATAGATTTCTCCACGATCTGCAAGAAGCGGCGCTTGCTTACCGGCACGCTGGAAGCCATTCAGCAGGCGCTGCCAAACACAGCGCTTACGGCAGAGGAAATACTGTCGATACGCAAGATGATGGCGGACAAGGGCTACGAAGTGAGCTGCGGGCTCTGCTACGTGGAAGGGTCACGCGCTAACATGGGCAAGTATACTAAGGAATTCCTCGAAGAGTATGCGGCCACAAATCCGGAGTATCTGCCCAACATGGCAGAGATGAACACGGCAACAGGGCAGGAAACCATCCGCAGGGAGCACCCTGAAGTCTACGCCGCCTATGAAAAGTACATGAATAAACTCGCGCAAAGGAAGCCGAAGCTGTACCAGCTGGCGACGGAATATCAGGGGGAGATCCGCAACAAGTTCAAGGGCAAGGGCAGTGTCGAGGGCAAGAACCTTAACGGCGGAATGCGGCTCCAGAGCTTTTCGGACTTCGAAATCATCCACCTGATCGACTGCATGCAGGTAATTATGGACATGGCAGAGGTCGGGCTGGCGGGACAGGCGTACACGAAGGTTCCGGACTTCGCATGGGCGCTCGGCGGGACAGGCCTGAAGATCAACCTGAGCCTGATAGCAAAAGGCGTGGATGCCAACGGGAACCTTGTGCTCGACGAAACGGAAGGCATGCACCGCGCAGACGCTGAAAAGCTGAGAAACGCCTACTCGCAAAATGTGGGCACGATCCTCGTGGTATTTAATGACGAGCAGCTAACGGCCGCGATGCAAGACGACTTTATCGACTTTATCATCCCGTTCCACAGGAGCCAATGGAATTCCACGCAGTATAATCTGCTGGGGCTTCCTGCAGGGGCGAAAGACTACACGCCGTGGCAGAACGAATCCTATATTGAGCCGGTTTACAACAAAAACGGCAAAAAGCAGCGCCCCGCCAACTACATGCCCAATGAATACTGGGATTTCAGCAAGAGCGGCAAGGAGAACGCTGAGACATACCTGAAGATGTGCGCGGCCAACAACAGGAAGCCGAAGTTTTCAATGCTGCTCGACAAAAACGCCGACGGGTCGTATTCTCTCAAGGAGGACGGCAGCACGGACGGATACTGGAAGCTGCTGATCGACTTCAAAATGTACGACAACGACGGCGTGGGCATGCCGCAGCAGCCGGTGAAACCGATCTTCAACATGGATGAAAGCGAACGAATGCTGCGCGAGTACACCGGCGGGCATAACGCGTTCCCAGCGGCGAATGACGTCGTTTCGGAATTCGTATCCGAGTACAAGGCCAAAAATGGCGATGCTCGTTACAGCATGCGCGACGACGCCATGACCGACAGGGAACTTCTCGCAAGGGCGCTTGACAGCGTAGCGGCGACAGAAAGTGAAAGAAAGCTTCTTGCGCAGTACCGCACCGAATTTGACCGGTATCAGGAGCTGTACGACAAGCTGGACGACGCGCAGATAGAATACAGCGCGGCGCGGCGGGCGGTTGACGACGCATACGCTCAGGCCAAACGCAGCAGGCTCACCGCAGAGGAACGCCGCAGAACAGAAGGCGCATGGCGCGAAAGAATAGGCGCGCTCAAGGCAACGCAGCAGGAGGCGCGGGAGGCGCGCGACAAGCTGCTGAAAGAAGTTGACGCGCAGGACAGAAAGCTTCTCAAGCTGCGCGCTATGAACCCAGTGAAAGACATGCTTTCCCGCGCAAGGGCAGATATGCGCGAGACTATCAAGGCGCGGCAGAGCAAAACCGACGCAAGGGCGAAGGTGCGCGACATGGCGAAAAAGCTCAGCGACCTGCTACTCAAGGAGTCGAAAGAGAAGCATGTGCTGCTTGAGCTTCAGAAGCCTGTGGCTGAGGTTCTGGACATGCTCAACCTCGACACCGTCAACGCGGCGGAGCGCGTCGCCAAATACGACGCGGCCATAGCAAAGACGGCAGACCCGGAGATGAAGCGCGAGCTTGCGGAGACCCGCGACAGAATACAGGCGCAGGGCGACAGACTCAAGACTCGGCTGGACGCACTGCACACGGCTTATCAGGCAATTGCAAACTCTGCCGACCCGACGGTGGCGAACGGCTACGACGAGAACATATCCGCGAAGATGCAGGAGGTCACACAGCTTGTAGGCGATACGCCGCTTGCAAAAATGACGCAGGAACAGCTCGACGCGGTGCACGATCTGCTCAAGATGACCTATACCGTTGTATCGAAAGCAAACAAGGCGTTTGTGCTGAATCAGAAAGCGGGTATTGAGGAGAGAGCACAGGCAGAGATCGACAGGCTTTCCGAGACGGAGGGGGCAGACCTCGGGCTCAAGCCGGTGCAGTTTGCGAAGCGGCAGTTCTGGTCAATGCTCAAGCCCGGCGAAATATTCCACAAAGTGGGCGGCGAGCTTGAGCGGGCTTACAACGAGGTACGCAAGGGCGAAGACGTCAGGGCTCAGGACGTTGTAACGGCGCGTTCGTTCTTCCAGCAGGCAGCCGAAAAGCACGGATACTTCTCTTGGGCGCTTGAGGAAAAGCACGATTTCGTCTCGGCTCAGGGCAGACCGTTCAGCCTGTCGCTTGACGATATGATGTCCGTTTACGCTACCAGCCGGCGCGAGCAGGGTAAGAAGCATCTTGAAGCGGGCGGCATAGTGTTCGGCAAGAACGGCAAGATAAAGGTCAAGAAAAAGGGCGTCACACTGACAATGTCGCAGATCAAGGCGCGGGCGTACACGCTCGACGAACAGGTGCTTGACGAGATTATAGGCAAGCTCACACCGGAGCAAAAGGCTTTCGTAGAGGAGATGGAAAACTGGCTTTCCACGAAGCCCGCCGAATGGGGCAACGAGGTGTCACGTGAGCTGTACGGCATAAATCTGTTCAAAGAGAAGGTCTACTGGCCTATCAAGAGCGCGTCAGAGTACCTGCAAAGCCGGAGCGGCGACAGCGACAACGTGAAGATCAAGAACAGCGGCTTTACGCGCAGCACGGTCGAAAAAGCCAACAACCCGATATACATAGGCGGCTTTGTGGACACATGGAGCCAGCATGTATACGAGATGGCGACGTACCACGGTTTTACACTGCCGCTTGAGGACTTCACGAGAATATTCAACTACGCAACCAGCGCGAGCGACATAGAGAACGGCGCGAACTCCGTCAAGGCGATGCTTACAAACGCGTTCGGCTCGGAAGCGCCGGTGCAGCAAATAGAGCTCCTGCTCAAGGATGTGAACGGCAGCGCGCGGTCTGACCCCACGACGGAGCTGATGAACAAGGGGCTTGCGTTTATGAAGAAGTACGCGGTCGCCGGTTCTCTGTCCGTAGCGATCCAGCAGCCCTCGGCAATAGCCAGAGCGACGGCGTATATCGACCCGAAGTATTTCGCCGGGGAGAAGATAACCGCCGAGAAGCACAAGGAGCTATGGGAGCACATGAAGAAGTACGCCCCCGTGGCCGCCATAAAGGAAATAGGCTATTTCGATCAGGGCTTGGGCAGAAGCGCCCGTGAGTGGATGACCGCGCGGGAATATGACGGCCTTGCGGAGAAGGCGAAAGGCCTCGTAACGGACAGCAACTACCGAAGCGACGTTATTATGGCGCTTCCGGGGCTGATGGACGAATTGACATGGTGCTCCATCTGGCAGGCGGTCGAGCGCGAAGTCGCAGACACGACGAACCTCAAAACCGGAAGCGAGGAATTCAACAAGCGAGTCGGCGACAGGTTTACGCAGATCATAACGGAGACGCAGGTCTACGACTCCGTATTCTCCCGCAGCGCGATGATGCGGTCGAAGGACGTCGGCGTCAAGATGGCGACGGCGTTCATGGCGGAGCCTCTGACGAACGTCAGCATGGTAGTTGACGCGATAGACGACTTCCGCAACGGGCGGACGGCGCTCGGAGCGCGAAAGCTCGGTTCTGTTGTCGCTTCCATGCTTCTCAACAGCATACTCGTGTCGTTTGTCTATGCGGCGCGCAACGACGATGACGACAAGAGCTACATCGAAAAATACATAGCCGCGCTGACCGGGGAGCTGAAAGACGGATTCAACCCGCTGACGTACATTCCTTACGTCAAGGACATTGTGTCGATAGTTCAGGGGTACGACGTGGAGCGCAACGACATGACCATGATCGCCGACCTCTGGAAGGCGTACACCTCGCTGAAGAGCGAAAAGAAGTCCACATACAGAAAAATTGAGGACTTTGCGGGGCGCATTGCGCAGATATTCGGCCTTCCGCTCAAGAACGTGATGCGAGATATGCGGGCGGCCTACTACACATACGACACCATTGCAAACGGCGAAGAGACGACGTGGAAGGGCGCGCTTCAAGCAATCGCCGAGGGCTGGACAGGAGAAAGCCCCTCAAACTCTGAGCAGCTTTACGACGCGCTCGTAAGCGGGAACGCGAAACAGGCAGACAGGGTAAAGGCACGGTTCGAGGACGAGAGCGCCGCTCAGGCTGCGGTGAAGAAGGTCATCCGCGAGAAATTCGCGCCGACAGACGGCGGGAAGCAGAGCATAGACAAGCAGGCCGCCATAAAGCAGCTGCAGGACTACGCCGGGATGAGCAAGCAGGAGGCGGAAAAACAGGTAGCCAAGTGGACGGTCTCTCTGGCGTACGGCTTTGAGTACGGCGATACCAAAGACGAGTACCTTAACGGCAACATAACCATAGACAAAGCGAAGCGCGTGCTTATGGGAGCCGGAGCGACGGACATGGAGGCGGACGCCAAGACGCTGCAATGGAAGTTCGAGAAGGACACTGGCATAGCCTACGACGATATGTCTGACGCATACGTGAGCGGCGATATCTCGCGCAGCGATGCGGTGAACTACCTTGTCAAGTACGGCAAAACATACAGGACGGATGCGGAAGCGACGGTGCAGCAGTGGCAGTGCGAGAAGGACACGGGCTTCAAGTACAGCGAGCTGAAGGATCTGTATGTTGCGGGGACAATATCGGCGGATCGCGCGGCGGCGCTGCGGAGCAAGTACGGCGGAGCCTCAGAGGACGACGCAAAGTCAACCGTGCTGCAGTGGCAGTGTGTCAAGGACACCGGCATTGAATACTCGGATATCCGCAAGGCGTACGAGGAGAAGCGCGTCTCCGGCGAGACCGTCGAAAACATGCTGATGAAGTACGGCGGCAAGAGCAAGGACGATGCCGCTGCCAGACGCGAGAAATACGACTTCACCATCGCAAACCCCGGAACCGAGGATATATCCGATGCGGCGGTACAGAAGTACAACGAGTCCGTAGCGGCGGCAGGCATAAGCGGGAAGGATTATTACACATCGTGGCAGATGTACAACCGCACCGAATCGGACTACGACGAAAACGGCAAGCCGATAAGCTACTCAAAGCTCTACAAGATTGCGGCGTACATCGACAGCCTGAACCTGACCAATGCACAGAAGGACGCAATGTTCTGCGCGTTCTACACCGCGCGGAACCTGCGGCGAACTCCGTGGCACTAATACGGAGACACACTGGGAGAAATCCCAGTGTGTTTTTATATTTTTTGAAAAATTTTCGCGTTTTGGGGTTAGAGAAATGAGAGTGAGATTTGTTATCATAAAGCTAAGAGTCGTGGGCTTTACCCAGAGATTAAACAAGGAGGCATCCTATGCACACAAAATTTGACTTCGACCTCCAGCTTTTTGCCGAGGGCGGCGCACCCGCAGGCGAGGGCGGAGGAGAAGCATCGGGCGAAAGTACTGCCGACGCCGGGCAGAGTTTTGAAGCAAGACTTGAGGCCTTGAACGTACCCAAAAGCAAGATAAGAAAGGGCGCATACAAGAATGCCCCGACACCCGCGGTGCCTGCACAGCAGGAGAAGCCGCATGAAGAGGAGCCGGAGCAGGAAGAAAGCGGAGCCGCCGTCCGCAAGAGCTGGGATGAGGTCAAGGCAGAGTACAAGGCGGAATTTGACGCAGAGATGCAGGGCACGATCAAAAGACGGCTGAAGAACAGCGACGCAGAGCTTGAGACACTGCGCGCGAAGGAAGCCGCGGCCGCGCCGCTGTATGACTATCTGGCAAGCCGCTACGGACTCGACGCCGCTAACCTGAACGTGGAGGAGCTTATACAGAAGTTCCGCGAAGATGACGCCATGTTCGAGGAGGACGCGGCGAGACTGGGGACAGACGCAGGCACGGCCAAGAAAATGATTCTGGCCGAACAGGACGGCAAGCGCAGAGCGCGCGAAGATGAAGCCAACCGGCAGGCACGGCAGAAGGAGCTGGAGGACGCGTTCAAGCGCCAGCAGGCATCTAGTCACTTCGACGAGCTGCGCAGGCAGGGCGAGGAGCTGAAGAAAGAGTTTTCGGACTTCGACCTTGCGGCAGCAATGAGCGACGAGGCGTTCGTGAAATTCACGCAGCCGGGGAGCAACATAAGCGTACGCGCGGCGTATCTGGCACTGCATCCGGAGGTGCAGGAGCAGTGCGTGCAGCAGGCAGCGGCAAAGGCAACGGAGGCCGTTTCCGCTTCGGTCGCCGCCAACAGAGCGAGACCGAGGGAAAACGGCAGTCAGGCCGCCACACTTGCGACAAACGACCCCAGAAACATGACGAAAGAGGAACGCGCGGCACTGCGTAAGAGAATTTACGCCGCCGCCTACAACGGGGAAAAGCTCCCGTTAGGAGGCTGACCCCATGAGATGAAAGGAAATATATGAACAAGTTTTTTAACCTTCAGTTTTTCGCCGACGCGGGTACGCTTGTAAACGCGACCGGCAACTATGTCAACGCGGGCACCGGCGCGATCACCGCGTTCGACGCAACCAACACCCTCGCGCCCGAACTCAAGGCGTTCTACGACACTGAGCTTCTCGAAAACGCCCGCGTAGAGCAGTTCTACGCGCAGTTCGGTAAGAAGCAGCCGCTTCCCAAGAACCACAAGGGGCAGGTTGAGTGGCGCAAATGGAACACCTTCGAGAAGGCCTCGAAGCTGACCGAGGGCGTCATCCCCACCGGCCAGAAGTTCGGCGTCAGCTCGCTGACCGGCAGCATCGACCAGTACGGCACTTACACCTCCATCACCGACAAGCTCGAGCTTCGCGCCTACGACGACGTAATCCTCGGCGCGACCGAGGAGATGGGCGCTTCCGCCGCAGAGACTCAGGAGAAGCTGATCCGCGACGCGCTGCTCGTCGGCACCAACGTCCTTTACTGCGACAACATCGACAAGGACACCGGCGCGGTCATCGGTACCCCGACCAGCTGCGCGACTATGGGCGCAGGCGGCAGCACCTCCAGCGGCGGCAGCTCCACTCCTGACGGCTGGGCGCTGCTTACCCCCGCGATGATCAACAAGGCCGTGACCATAATGAAGAAGAACCGCGTCCCGCGCATCAACGGGCGCTACTACGCCGTCATTCACCCGTCTGTGGCGCATGATCTGCGCGAGAGCGACGGCTGGATCGAGGCGCACAGGTACGCCGCACCCGAGGAGCTGTTCAACGGCGAGATCGGCGAGCTGCACGGTGTCCGCTTCATCGAGGACGCGTTTGCCCCTGTTCTCGGCGGCACCAGCTACAAGAACAAGTCCGAGGGCGTGACCTACGCGACCTACTTCTTCGGCAAGGACTCCTTTGGCATCATCGATCCGGAGGGCGGCGCGCTGGAGATGCTAGTCCACGACAAGGACGAGATCGGCGGCCCGCTGAACCAGTTCAGCACCATCGGCTACAAGTTCGAGACGAACGGCGCGACTATCCTCTATCAGGAGCGCATGCTGCGCGTGATGAGCGTGTCCACCTTCTCCGCAACTGACGCGGCCAACTGACAACAAACCGGCGGGGATATTCCCCGCCGGAACCTGAAAGGAGATTAACATGGCAAAGAACACCGACATGGTTGAAGTAACCATACCGAGAGGCAGCGACAGGGGCGACCCGAACCTCTTCGTGGCTGTCAACGGCGTCAATTATATCCTGCCGCGCGGCAAGAAAAGCACCGTCCCGAAGTTCGTCGCGGACGAGATAAAGCGCAGTCAGGAAGCAGAAGACAAGTTCTATGAGACCAGAGACGATCTGAAACAGGAACTTCCGAAATTCTAACAGGCGGGCGGCAAACCCGCCTGTTTCAGGAGATGCACATGACCGTACTTGAAATAATAAATCGGGCGGACACGCTTGAGCCGAACGCGTATTCGGCGGACGAGAAAATACGCTGGCTGTCGAACCTCGACGGAAAAATCTTTGAAGAGGTCATAAAGACCCACGAGGGCGGCGCGGAGAGCTTTACCCCGTACAGCACAGGCGACGAGGAGCTGCTGCTCGCAGAGCCGTACGGCGAGGACGTGTACACCCATTACATCGCGGCGATGATCGCAGCGGGGAACTCCGAGGCAAGCCGATATAATCAGCAGATAGCAATGTACAACGCAAACTACGGGCAGTGGTTCAACTGGTACAACCGGACGCACAGGCCGCTGCCGAAAAGCAAGCGCTTCATATTCTGAGGTGATAGTATGCCGACATTTCCATATTTGGACGCGCAGACCACACAGCGCGACACGACAGATTCGTTTTACGGCTACAATCACCAGACGAAGATCGGCAAGGGTGAATTTTACGAAACCCGAAACCTGAGCACAGACCACACGCCGATGCTTGCGCCGCGCAGGCCGCGCGGAATCACGGAAGTGAGCGGGGAGCTGCAGGGAATAATAGAGAAAGACGCGCTCGCATACGTCGCGGGCGGAACGCTCTACTACAACGGCGCTGCGACGCCCGTGACAGGACTTGCAAGCGGCGCTAAGCAGCTCGTGAGCATGGGGGCATATATAATCATATTTCCGGACAAGGTCTACTACAACACCGCAGACGGCGCAGACTACGGCAGCATGGAGGCGACGTTCAACACGACCGGCAGCGTAAGCTATGCACTGTGCCGCGCCGACGGCGACGAGTATACCACGCCGACGGTATCGGCGACGGAGCCGGACAACCCGCAGAATCTCGACCTGTGGATAGACACAAGCTCCACGCCGCACGTGCTGCGGCAGTATGGCAGCGCGGCGGGGACATGGGCGGAGATCGTGACGGTGTACACCAAGTTGACGTTCTCCACGCAGGGGCAGATACCGGCGCTGTTCGCAAAATACGACGGCGTGACCATCAGCGGCGCGAGCTTCGCCGACGCGAACGGGGACAAGATTATCTATGCCGTCGGCGGCGAGGCAGACAACGCGGCGGACTATATCGTTGTTGTGGGGCTGCTGGAGCAGGCGTACAGCGACGAGACGAGCGATATCACGATCAAGCGCAGCGTGCCGCAGATGGACTATGTCTGCGAATGCCAGAACCGGCTGTGGGGCTGCTATTACGGCAACGACGGCACACAGAACCTCAATGAGCTTTACTGCTGTGCGCTCGGCGATTTTAAGAACTGGCGGCAGTATCTCGGCCTCAGCACGGACAGTTGGACGGCTTCCGTCGGCTCGGACGGAGTATGGACGGGGTGCGTCAACTATCTGGGCAGCCCGCTGTTCTTTAAGGAAAACCGAATACACCGCATAACCGTGTCTTCGACAGGCGCGCACAGAGTAGCGGAGACGGTAGCGCGAGGCGTTCAGCGCGGGAGCAGCCGAAGCCTTGCGGTCGTCAACGAGACGCTGTACTACAAGTCCCGCGAGGATATATGCGCATATCAGGGGGGCTTCCCCACGGGCGTGAGCGAAGCGCTTGGGCAGGAGCTGTACAGCGACGCGGCGGCCGGAGCCGTGGGCAGCAAGTACTACATCTCCATGAAGGGCAAGGCCGGAGGCTGGCATCTGTTCTGCTTCGACATCTCGAAAACGCTGTGGATGCATGAGGACGAGCTGCACGGCGAAGCTTTCGCGCGCGTGGATGACGAGCTGTACTGCATTGCGAACGGGAAGCTTGTCGGTCTGCTGGGCTACGGCGGGACGCAGGAGACGGACGTCAGCTGGGAAGCGGTCAGCGGGGTCATGTACTATGAGTATCCCGGCAACAAATACATATCACGCTATGACATCCGGCTGAACATGGCGAAGGGCGCAAAGTTCGAGGTCTACATCGAATACGACAGTACAGGCGAGTGGCAGCGAGGCGGAAGCGTGACAGCGTACAGAGAGGGCACGACAAGCTATACGTTCCCGATACGTCCACGCCGCTGCGACCATATGCGGCTTAAGCTTTGCGGCACCGGAGAGAGCCGAGTGTTTTCAATCGCGCGAATCCTAGAGATAGGGAGCGGCTACCGATGAGCGTTTTTGATATGCCCCCGATCTTGCAGGGGACGCCGGAACAGCAAATCTCGGCGCTGCGGAACTTCCTGGTGCGGCTTGCGGACACCTTGCAGACCGAGTTTGACGACGACAAGATCAGCGAGGCGGTAAAGCAGGCAACAACCGCCGCCGCGGCAGGAACCGGCAGCGCGGCAAAAGCGGAGATCGACAAGAACGCGCAGAACCTGCGGCAGCTGATCATAAAGACGGCTGACAGCATTTACAGCTACGTCGACGAGATAACGCAGAATCTGTCCTCTGTATACGTCGCAAAAAGCGAGTTCGGCACGTATCAGGAGACCGTAAACACAACGATACAGCAGACGGCGAAGCAGACCGTCGAGAGCTATGATTTTCAAAGCCAGATCGACGCGGTGAATTCCCGCGCGGACAGCACGGACAGATTCGTGACGACCATACGCGGGGAGATACGGCGCGGGCTTATCACCGATCCCGAAACCGGTGAAACACAGATGGGCATCGCAATAAGCGAAAACCTCACGTTCACGGGCGAGACCGAGGAAGAAAACGGTCTGACGTATTATAAGCTTGCGCCGGGGCAGACGCTCGGCCTGTACACCGCGACCGGCTGGCAGTTCTGGATAAACGGCTCTAAGCGGGGTTGGTTCGACAGCGAGGACGGGATGCTGCACGTTGCGAACATCGTCGTCGAGGACAAGCTCCAGATCGGCGACGGATGGCTTATGACTACGACCGGAGGCTTCGGTCTCCGCTACACAGGAGGATAATATGCTGACTGGATATATACGCGGGCAGGAGCTGAGAATAAGCACTCCGGAAATTGCCGCGGACAGCGTCAAATATCTTGAAGCGGAGTTTCACTTCGCGGGGCGCGACTGGGACGGTTACGTCAAGACGGCGTACTTTATCAACGGCACAAGCAAATTCGCGCTGGTGCTCGCTGACGACCGCATAACGGCGGACATGGGGCTGAACCTTACCGCCGGGGAATGGGAAGTCAAGCTCAGCGGCGTAAAAGGCGGCTCACGCATAACGACCACGACGGAACACGTATACGTGCGCGAGTTCGGCAGCACGGACGGGACGCTCCCGGACGTGACCGCTACGCAGGCGGAACAGATACTTGCGAAAATCGGCGACCTCGCCGATCTTACCACCGAAGACAAAACCAACCTTGTCGCCGCAATCAACGAGGCAGCAAAGTCAGGCGGTGGAAGCGGCGGAGGCAAGGACGGAACCGGCATAGAATCCATCACCTACAAAGGCAAGGACGAAGACGGCGGCAACGTGTACACCGTGCTGCTGACGGACGGCACCTCTTACGATATCACCGCGCCGAAAGGGGCAAAAGGAGATAAAGGTGATAAAGGTGACACTGGTGCAACACCGAATATTCAGATGGGTGAAGTTACCACGCTTGACGCAGGCTCTGACGCAACCGCGAGTATCACCGGCACGGCTGAAAACCCGCTGCTTAATCTGGGCATACCGAAGGGCGCGGATGGGAGCGGAGGGTCTGGCGGTGCGGAGACGTGGGAGACCGTTGCAGACATCATAGTCGAGAGCGAAGACGTTACTTACTATCGTTGGGATGTAAGTAACAAAACAGAATTCGTTGTGCTTGTCTCGCTTACTCCGTTGACGGATTCGACAGCATCAGTGAATGGCACAATTGGTTTGAACGCGGCTGCTTCACCTTGGGGTGGCAATAATTTCACTATTACAGGCAATATCAGTTCCGTTCCATCCTCGGCGAAGGGCCTTTCATATGTAGTTTCTGGCAAAAAAGCTGATGGTAAATGGATTCCGGGTGTCTTTATGCGGTCGCTTAATTCTGGCGCAAGTTGGAATAATCTGAATGTAGACGGTGGTATGGCTTTCCCTACCGATGTAAATACCAACGTGACATCATTCGCGGAAATTAACGAAATAACAAGTATCTCGATTGGAAGCTATACGAAGTTTTTCGGTGTTGGAAGCCATATTCAGATTCTGGCGAGGTGATGAAATGGGAATAAAGAAGTGTATAAACGGCGCAATAAGCGACATGACCACCGAAGAAATCGCCGCCATGCAGGATGCCGCGGCACAGGCAGCAGCCGAAGAAAAGCGCCGCCCGCTGACCTTGCCGGAAGTGCAGGAGATGTTTATACGGCAGCACATCAACACTTTGTCGGTAGACGATGCAACGGCGTACCGGTTGAAGGAGTTTTATCCCGCCTATGAGGTCGGCAAGGCTTACGCGACCGGGGACAAGTTTATCTATGCTGGCGAGCTGTACCGTGTCCTGCAATCCCACACATCACAAGAGAGCTGGACGCCGGGCGTGGGGACAGAAAGCTTGTACGTCCGCATAGACGAAACTCACGACGGTGCAAAGTACGATCCCATACCCTACAACGGCAACATGGCGCTTGAGAGCGGCAAGTACTACTCGCAGGGCGGTAAAACGTACCTGTGCACCCGCGATACGGGCATAGCAGTATATCAGCCGCTGGCCGACCTGGTCGGCGTGTATGTTGAGGAGGTAACAGCATGACAAAAACAAACACCGGACTCGTCGAGTACGCACTCGCCCAGTTAGGCAGACCGTATTGGTACGGATGCTTCGGGCAGACGGCATCGGCGGGGCTGCTGGTACAGAAACGGACGCAGTACCCGGAATATTACACGGCCAACGACTTCGCAGGCCAGTATGGCCAGAAGGTACACGACTGTGTAGGACTAATCAAGGGCTACCTTTGGTGTGACACTCCGGACAGCGAGCCGATATACAAAGCTTCGCAGGATGTGGCGGTATCTGGGCTGTATATGGTCTGCCCCGAAAACGGCAGCATCGACACCATGCCCGATCTGCCGGGCGTGTGCGTGTTTATGCGCGACATGTCCCACGTCGGCGTCTACGTCGGCGACGGCTGGGTCGTTGAAGCGACCGGCCATGCGCGGGGCGTAGTCAAGACCAAGCTCGCGGGGCGCGGCTGGGGGCTGTGGGGCAAGCCCCGCTGGATAAGCTATGAAGCTGCGGCCACTCCGGCACAGCCCGCAACCACTACGCCGACGACCACCACGCTGACCGCCACCGGTCTGCCGCTGGTGCGCTACGGTGATAAGGGCGAGTGCGTCCGTGCGGCGCAGCTGCTCCTGATTGGGCGCGGCTATTCCTGCGGCAGGTACGGCGCGGACGGCGAAATAGGGCAGGACACCTATAACGCGGTCATCGCGTTCCAGCGGGCGACGGGCTTGCAGCAGGACGGCATAATCGGCGCTCAGACTTGGGCGCGGCTGATAGGAGGTTAAGGCATGGCATTTACTCTGGAGGACTTGGCCGTAAAATATGCGGAGATGGAAGCGCGGGGCAAGTCCAACACGCATAGGCTCGATGCGCTTGAGAAAAACCAAAAGGCGCTTAACGAGCTGACCACGTCCGTCAAGGTGCTCGCTACTGAGCAGAGCACGATGAAAACGGACATAGGCGAGATCAAAACCGGCCTCAAAACGCTGACGGACAAGCCCGGCAAGCGCTGGGAGGCTATCGTAGATAAGGCAATATGGCTGGTAGCCGGTGCGCTTATTGCGTTTGTGCTGGCACAGCTCGGACTTTGAAAGGGGGTGAAAATATGGACTTTGGTATCGCAACCGTAGCAGCCATTACCGTGATCTGCTATCTGGTGGGTCAGGCCGTCAAGGCATCCGGCCTTGACAACAAGTGGATCCCTATCATCTGCGGCATCGTCGGCGGCATTCTCGGCGTCCTCGCCATGCGCTTCATGGCGGACTTCCCGGCGCAGGACTACATAACCGCAGTCGCAGTCGGCATTGTATCCGGCTTCGCAGCGACCGGCGTCAACGAGGCAGTCAAGCAGCTTAAGCAGTAATTTAAAATCAAAGCGCCGCCTATCAAGGCGGCGCAAAACAAATCCTTGTAAACCGACGCGGAGAACGCATGAAAGAATCCGTTAAACAATTCTGCTCGCTCAATGGCCTCGGCGAAGTGACCGCCGAGATGCTTTATGACGCATACATAGGGAGTGAGGCCAATGACGACAGCAGAGATAAAAAGCAGCCTGATGACGCCGGGGGCGAAGTGCAAGCTGCAATTCCCGCGGGAACTGCGGGAACAGTTTGAACGCGACTGCGGGTTTACCGACGAGGAGCTTGAAATATTCCGTATGCGGGCGCAGGGCATGAGCATTATTCAAATTTCGTTCGCGCTTGCCCGTACGGAGTATTACAGCACCGAGAAGGTGGAACGCCGCATACGCAGCATAAAAAACAAGATAGCAGCCGCAATTGAGGGATAATTGCGGGATTATTGAGGGTAAACCGACGGGTTTGCCCTCTTTTTTTATGCGATGATATACGCAGAAGAAAGAAGGAGGCACGGTATGTATAACTCAAACTACCCGTTTAACAATCAGGGCACGGCGGGCTATAACCGCGCCACGCTGCTGTTTGTGCCGTCGTTCGCGGACATAGATCGAGTGCCGGTAATGCCCGGTGAGAAGCTCTGGGTGATGGCAATGGACGACGCAATTATGGCTTGCCGCACGGGCGGCAACATGGGCGTTGAGACAACGTATTGCCGCATGGAGGAGTATGTTCCCACACCTCCGCCGAAACCCGAAGACTATGTAACAAAAGCCGATCTCGAAGCAATGTTCGAGCGGTTTATGAAGCAAGGAGGAGCGCAGAGTGAGTAATCCATTTTTTAAGCAGGGGGCGGCGACTCCCAGAAACCCGATGCAGATGGTGAGCGAGTTCCGCAAGTTTGCGGCGAATATGACGCCGGAAAAAGCGGAGCAGGAAGTGAACAAGCTGCTCTCTTCGGGCAAGATGAGCAAACAGCAGTTTGAAGAACTGAAGCAGCAAGCAAAAAGCTTCATGCAGTTTTTGCAGTAAGATTATCCACTCGATTTTGAATTCGTGTGCCGATACTCATACGGCTTGCTCGTGATTGCCTGCTCAAACGTATAACCATCTCTTTTTATGCGCTGACGGATTACGGGGTAGTTTAGGCCTAATTCGTCACACCACGCTTTTAAATTTTGAGTTTTCCCATTGTGAGAAAACATTAAATTGTTTCTGCGGTTTCCGGCCTGTTCTTCCCGCAATACCCAACGGCAGTTGTCGGGGCAATACCCAATTTCGTTATTAATACGGTCGAGGCTTAACCCCTCTTTGTAGCCATTCGCGTACGACCAATCGCGGAAAGCCTCAAAACTATTCCATTCAGAGCAAACAGTTATCCCGATCGCGCCATAATACTTAAATGGCATACAGCGGGGGTCATTACACCGCTGGCGCATTTGGCACCATTTCCGATGGATATCTGTGTTCGTTTGCCCGTGCCGCTTGTTGTGACTTTCGTATTTTTTACATCCACATGATCTCGTGTGCCCTGAGAGCAAATCAGATGACGTGGCAACCGTCTTGCCGCCACAAGAGCATATGCAATCCCAACGCGCTTTGCCGTTCTTGGCGTTTTCCAATCTGGAATTGACTTTCAAATACCCGAAAATTTGGCCTGTTAAATCTTTTGCTTGTGACACCTTTACACCACCTAATATATTGATACTTTATCATATCAGATACTGCATCAGTTGTAAATAGCGTTTGGTGCACAAAACGCTATTCACATAAAATCTTTATGAAAGGAATGTGATTATCACGGAAAATTACAGTCTCTCGGATCTCGCGGCCGCGACTCGCGGCGCAGACAACGACGGCTTCTGCGGCGGAGCATGGTGGATCGTTATTCTCTTCCTGTTCGTCTTTATGGGCGGCGGCTGGGGAATGAACCGCCAGGGCGAATTCGGCCAGTACGCGACCGCGGCATCTCAGCAGGAGATACTGTTCGGCCAGCAGTTCGGCCAGCTCAATGACCGGATCAACAACCTCGGCAACGGCATCTGCAACCTCGGCTACGAGATGCAGGGCAGTATCGGCCAGCTCGGCAAGGAGATGGCACTCGCGCAGAACGCGACCAACATGACCATCATGCAGACCGGCAACTCGATCGAGCGCCAGCTCTGCGGTGTGAACGCAAACATCGACGCAAAGTTCGCGGCGCTGGAGAAGTCGCAGCTTGAGCAGCGCATATCCGAACAGGCCGCGCGCATTGCCAGTCTGGAAATGGATAACCGCATGTATGGCGTAGTCCGCTACCCCAACGGCTACACTTACAGCGCCGGTGCGTCCCCGTTCTGCGGCTGCAACAACGGCTGCTGCGCATAACCCCTAATCGTTAACCGCTTTAACAGCGTTAAGCCCCGGACGGCAAACGCTGTCCGGGGCATCTACTTATGAAAGGAGATAAAATATGTCTTGTAACTCTAGATTTAAAAATGCCCACTACAAGAGCGCACAGAACGCGTACAACAACACGCCGCAGACCTTCGTAGCGGCGGGTACGCCGGTCAATGTGCTGGGCATCCTCAACACCGACACCGGCTGTTCGCTCGATACCGTGACCGGCGGCTTCGTGGTCAACAACAGCGGCCTCTACCGGATCAGTTACGACGTAGTATTCACCGCGGGCGGCGCGGGCATCGCAGAGCTGAAAGCGCTCAAAGATACCGTCTCGCTCCCGTGCGCCGACGCGCAGGTGACGACCGTGTCCGGCAACACCTACACGCTGCACGTCGAGACCACCGTGTACATTGCCGTGTGTTGCAACGGCACGCCGACGATAAGCGCGGATCTGGGCGGCGTCGCAGGCACTATCAACCACGTCTGCGCAAGCATGGTCAAGCTCGCGTGAGGTGAGCGCCATGAAAGAGATCAAATGCCTGTACACCAACATCCGCGACGAGATGGAGGATGCCGAGAAGTACGCCGACCTTGCCCTGAAGTATAAGGACGAAGACCGCGAACTTGCCGACACCTTCGCAAGCCTCTCCAAGCAGGAGATGACCCACGCCGAGGCGCTGCACGCCGAAGCGGTACGCCTGATAAAGGATTACCGCAGCAGAAACGGAGAGCCGCCGGAGGGCATGAAAGCCGTATACGACTGGGAGCATGAGCGCATGATCGGCGATATGGCGGACGTTAAACGGCTGCATGAGCTGTATCGAGGGTGAAGGCGAAAAACGGCGAGCCGCAATATGTAGGCTACGATGTAGGCTACGCATCAGAACTTTGCAGGGCTCAACGGAGCTTATCAACGTATATAGCCGGTTGAGGCAAGCGAATATTTTAAACTTAGGCAAAGAAAAAGTACCAAGAATCAATCAAGATGACTGATTCTTGGTACTTTTGGCGCAGAAGGAGGGATTTGAACCCTCGCGCGCTTTTTACACGCCTACTCCCTTAGCAGGGGAAAGAAAAACCTTGATTTATCAATGCTTTGCGGGTTTTTGTAGGCTATGTTGTAAGCTACGCGACAGCGCCCAACGGAACTTTATGGGTCTTAAAATGGCCTAAATTCCCCGAAATTTGTAGGCTACGCGGGGAATTTTCGCGCTGAAATAATATCATTCTTTGCCGCCTTTGTCAAGAACATTGACGGCGTCGTGGGCGCTCTGCATATCGGGGTGGATATAGCGCTGGGTGGTTGCGAACTTGGTGTGCCGCATGATCTCCTGTATCACGCTGGGCGCAGTCTTGGCGAGCGCCAGCGCCGTCGCCGTGGTGTGGCGGCACGAGTACGGCGGCAGATCGCGCACCTTAGCCCGCGCAAGGGCGGCATGATACTCGGTATAAAAATTGTCCACGTTCATGCCAACGATGCGCCCTTTCTTGCTGCTTATGTTGGCGAGGATATCTTGCACGAGCGGTTCGAGCCAGTCAGGATAGACCAGCGGCGTGGCCTTACGCTTTTTGGTTTTCAGGCCACAGCCGACGATCTCGTGCGTATCGGTGTGTATCATGTCGGCCGTGCAGCGCAGCAGCTCACCGGGCATCATGCCGCTGTATATCATCAGCAGCGGGAAGCGCATGAACAAGTCACCGTTGTCGTAGGCCGTCCACATTGCATTTATCTCATCCCCTATAAACGGCTTTTGCTCTGTTTCGGTAAGCGGCGGCAGTTCGACAAACTCCGCGAGGTTTGTTCGCGCCTGCCCTTCGGCGACGGCGCGCTTGTATAGCTTGCGAAGCATGGTTTTCATGTCCTTCGCGGGATAGTACGTATCAGTTTGCGAATCCACGCAGCTTTGCAGATTATCTATTGTAAGCTCCGCTACGGGTACATTTTTGATGGAGTCTAGCCGACGCCACGCGATATCATGCGCACACTGCTTGGAGCTGCCGAGCTTATCGTATGCGCCGCTCTTTTCCCACCATTTATGGTAGTCGTTTAAAGTTGGCCGGTACACCTGCTTCGGCGCGGTATCCGCAGGACTGGCCGCAAAGGCGAGCGCGGCGGTTTTGGTCGGGAATCCGCCCTTCGTTCCGCGCCGCTGGTGCAGGCTGCCGGACGCATCAACAAAAGTGTCGATAGTCCATTGCGCTGTCCATGTCTTGCCGCGCCGGTACGCTGTGCCCTGCCCGTTCCCACGCCCCCTACGCGGCTGCGCGTTTTGCCGCGCCCCGCAGAACATGCAAAATGCGCTTATATCCGGGATTTCTTTTCTGCACTTACGGCATATCATTTCCTTAGCTCCCTCAGGGCGTACACCATGACACACACGGCGGCAACGACTATCAAACCAAAAATAACAACAAGGGCGCTGGACCCGGCGGATTGAAAAAGCCCCGCCGTTACAAGCTGGGCATCCCACACCATATACGAAATTAAACACACGAGCAGCAGGGCGCAGACAGCTAAAAGCGCGTATACGACAGGCCTGCGGCTTGCAAGCTGCGCTTTGAGCATGGCGTTTACCTCTTCGAGCCGCTTGACGTCTCCGGCCTGACGGACATTATCCATTTCAAGCTCATGCACGGCGGCGAGGTCTGACGCGGGGCAAAGCCCGCACAGTTCATCCAGAGACAAGCCGAGGGTATCACATATCGCTGCCTGCTCAAATAGCTTTGGGTTTGGCGCTGTATCGGCGCTCTGGGTGGCTATAGCAGAGTATGATACGCCGGACTGCTCCGACAATTCGGCGAGGGAAAGGCGCAAGTCATTACGCGCGTCGGTTACTTTACGATTATAGCTGTCAAAGAACGGGATAAGACGCTGATACGGGGTCATTTCACACACTCCCAAAAGTTTTCTTTGTTCCCGGCAACGGGGAAAAGGTCTTTTGCCGCAGACCGAGACGACATCTCGAAACCGGGCGTGGACTATGCCGGGCGCAGATGATAGGCTATAAGCGTAGCAGATAAGTCGGTTTACAAGGTATCTGTTACATGCCCCGGCGGAGGCTGGCACCAATGCCGGGGCAAGTTCTACATAAGCGTTATGCTTCTGGCGTAGGCATCTTACCGGCGGCGATCCAAAGAGCTATACCGACGGCGACCATGCCCCCGAAGAAAAGAACTTTCCCACCACCAACAATGAAGTTGATTCCGGCTAAGGCCAAGAAAACGGCGGATATCTTGGCGGCTAACTTAGGGTTGCCGCTCTTACTGCAAATCTTGCGGATAAGGAACACCGCCAAGAAATAGCCCGCAAGCGAGGCAACAGCGAAAGCAAAGGCCGCAGCGCCGTCCCCACGCTCGCTAAAGAGCAAAAACAGCAAGTCTCCAATGAGCGGCAGCAGCGCGAGCACGGAAAGCAAGCTTGTAACTATGGCGGAGCCGACATAAAAAGCAAACAGGAATGCGACGATTGCGGCAGCACACGCAAGGAATGTCATAAAAAGTCCTCCTTTTATTCACAAATTATACATATTTTAGCACAATTAACCGGTATATTCCATACCGGTTTTCCGGTTCTACTTTATCCACAAATAAAACGTACCAAAATAATGCAAAATGACGAAAAACGGAGGAGCATAAAGCAAAAACCGCAAGCGCATAAGCGCTCACGGCTTTGTTTTCTGCAATGCGAATATGTACACCGACCTCAGCTGTTCATACGTCAGTTTCTCCGCCAGCTTTTCAAGCTCCGCAATCAGTATTTCCCGTTCGTTCTCCATTCGTTTTTTCCATCCCTACTTACGGTAAGGGTTTACCGCTTTTTTCTGTCCTGACTTACGGCTCAGGTTATCCTCTCGGGGCACGGACGAGGAACAAAAGTTCCTTGCCATGCACGGGCAGTCACCTACCCGCACGATCAGTATACCACATTATATGCGAAAGTAAACCACTTAGAAATTTATTAACAATTTTTTCAATATTGACGAATAAACACAAACAAACTTGTGAAAAATGGAGGAACACACACGTGACGAAAGAAGAACGCAAAAAGGAAATGTACGAGATAATGGAAGCCATTGAAGCGTACAGCGAGGAGCAACTCGGCGAACTTAGGGCTTTTGTTTTATATGTTCGCGCACAGAGTGAATTACAGAATCCGGCGATTCGTTGATTTCACTCACTAATTCTCGACGCTTTGCATGAGTATTTTGCTCGACTACATATTGGGCAGCGAGCCGCGGCTCAAGTTCTGCTAAAAACTCTCGTGCTATGGCCTCGCGCTTGCTTAGCGATATTTGGGATAAGCGCGTAAAAAGTTCTGTTGTGGCTGAGCCGGGGTCTGAACATAACTCAGGCGCTAAATCGCGCTCCATAGGGACGTTATACCCCATGAGCCATGCTTCATTTACATCAAGCGCAAGTGCGAGGATGTACAATTTATCCTGACCCGGCTCAACTTGCCCCGACACATATTGACTTAGCGCGCTTTTTTGCAAGGAAATATTTGTTCGCTCACAATACGGTTCGGCTAGCTTTAGTACATCAGATTGCCGCAACCCCTTATCGACCATCGCACGAAGTAAACGATCGGCGGTGGTTTCTGGTCTGTTAGGTGATTTCATTTTACCCTCCTAAAATTGATTTTCTTCAATATACCACAACTTGACGCAAAGTTCAAGTGTTTTAAACTTGTTTAGCGAATTTGAACTTTTTGCTTGACAAGTGCAAAACCACGTGCTATACTTCAGACAGTTCAACGAAATTGAACGAAAGGAGGATGCGCAATGAACTTCGATTATTCACGGTTGAATGGGAAAATCGCAGAAAGGTATAAAACACGAAGAGGTTTTTCGCGTGCCATAGGCATCTCGGAGCATTCCATATCCCGAAAAATGAACGGGAAAGTAGCATGGAAGCAGGCAGAGATGGCGCAAATATGCCAATTGCTCGGCATACCGGCAAGTGAAATACCTCTTTATTTTTTTACCGCAAAGTTCAATACGATTGAACAATTGGCGGAGCGAGTGTCTACCGAAGCACACAGTTGAGGGGGGGTGAGACAACGGAAAAGAGACGCAAGGAAGAGGACGAGCTGCTTGGCATGATCAACGAGATACGCACCGCCAGCAGCAAGCGCGGAGCTGACGACACCGATGACGGCTTGAGCATCATTGCGACACTGCTTATACGCATTTGCGCTCTGAACAATGCGGATTATGTGCGCGGATATCTGCAGGGCAGGCTGGACGGCATCAAGAACCGCAAGGACAAGGAGGCACGACATGACCCTTGACGACATCGAGGCGATGACGGCGGCGACGATAAGCCCGGCACAGGCGGCAAGCGTGATCGGCTGCAACGAGCAGGCGCTGCGCATACAGGCGAGGGAACGCCCAGAATGGTTAGGGTTCCCGGTTATCCGCATCAACAACCAGATAAAGATACCCCGCGAGGCGTTTTTGAGATACATGGGGCGGGGCGAGAGGGGGACTGAACGATGCTGAGTCCATGCGTCAACTGCGAGGAGCGGGAGGCGGGCTGTCACGGGAGCTGCGGCGCATACAAGGAATGGCGCGAGCGCTACGACGCGGCAAAGGCCGCGCGGCGCAAGGGCTCCCCTGCTGCGGCGTATCTCTCGGCGTGGAAGCGCAAGAAGAAACTGCACGAGCAAAGACACAAGCGCAAATAAAAAGCCGCCCACGGGCAGGAACCCCGTAAGGCGGCAATGGAAAACACATAACTATATCTTAGCACAGGAAGAAGGAAAATGCAATGGCAGAATATGAGCTGCGGATGAACAAATTCGCAAATCTCACGCAGAGATACCCGATGCACCGCGACGGGCGCAAGACGCTGTACTTCGTGGTTGAGCATCACCCTGACCACACATGCGCGGGATACGAGGTAGAGCGGGACGGCACGACCGTGCAGTTCGTCGACCTCACTGACGCGATCAAGTTCTTTAACGATGGGAGGCGCGGGAAATGACGCCGACAACGGCGGAGGTCGTTTTATGCGCGGTGCTGGGAATCCCGCTGGCGCTGGGACTGCTGTGGGCGCTGTTTGTGGCGGCGCTGGCGGCCTACGACGACTACCGCAAGGACTACAAGCGGAACCGGCTGCACCCTGAGCGCTACAACGGCTGGAACTACTGAGGAGGGATAAACGTGTATCAGATACCGGACGACCCTATAATCCGCTGCATGGAGGCGACGGGCTTCCCGCCCTGGATGCAAGGCGATGACTGCGACGAGGAGGACGAGGACGATGAATAACCTCAGACTCTGGCGAGAGAGCCGCGGACTCAAGCAGACGGAGCTTGCGGCGCTGGTGAAGCCCATCGACGCAAGAATCGACAGCAGCATGATAAGCCGCTTTGAAAATGAGATGTGCCTGCCGACGCCAAGCGTATCAAAGGCGCTTGCAAGCGCGCTGAACGTGCCGGAGAGCCTTTTATTCGGCGGGACGGAGCAACTTTACATCTCGGGCGTAATTGACGGAGAAGCCCGCGCAGAGCCGGAGAGCATGGACGTGACAGACCTGATAGCCCATTTCCGCGAGGCGGGCAAGGGCGCGGCGATAAGCCGCCGGGCGCTGGCGAGCATGATGGACGTATCCGACAGGCATCTGCGGCGGATCATCGAGGAGGCGCGGAACTGCGGCTACCTCATAATCAACGACAGCGACGGCACGGGGTATTTCCTCGCGGCGTCCAGCGCCGACATTGAGCGGCACTTCCGGCAGGAGAACGCGAGGGCGATGAGCATATTAAAGCGGCTCAAGGCCGCAAGGACAAGGCTAAAGGAGGTAAACATAATATGACCTTATACGAAATAGACGCGGGAATACAGGAGCTTTTGAGCGAGGTAGACCCCGAAACCGGCGAGCTTATCACGGACTATGAGGCGCTTGACGCGCTGCTCATGGAGCGCGAGACCAAGATAGAGAACATCGTGCTCTTTATCAAGAACCTTTCCTCCGACGTGCGGGAGCTCAAGGCGGAGGAGGCCGCTCTTGCCGAGAGGCGGAAGAAGGCGGAGAAAAAGGCCGAGAGGCTGCGCGAGTATGTGTCTCACGCGCTGGGCGGCGAAAGGTTCCAGACCCCGCGCTGCTGCGTGAGCTTCCGCAAGAGCACGGCGCTTGAGCTGGGCGAGGGCTTTACCGAGTGGGCAAAGGAACATGCCGACACGCTCCTGAGATATAAGGAGCCGGAGCCGGACAAGACCGCGATCAAGTCAGCGCTTGCGGGCGGCGCAGAGATCCCCGAAGCAAAGCTCGTACAGAACACCACGATGACGATCAAGTGACATAAGGAGGAAAACACATAATGGAAACCAAGACAAACGCCGAGCTGCTGGGCGACACCGTGATGATCGTCCCCGCGGCAGTGTACACGGACTATGTGGAGCGGGCGGCGCGAGCCGAGACCCTGCTCGACCACATGAACGAGAAGGTCAGCGACCTGACCGTCAAGAACTGGCAGCTGCAGAGGGACTTAGACCACGTGCTGGCGAAGCTGGCGGAGCTTGAGGGGGCGGCGGAATGAACGAGACGGGCAAACTGAGATTCTACAACGCGGCGGCGGGAGTCCCCCGCGAGGCGACAAGAACCATAGGCGGCGGCAGACTCAAGGGCATGACTGACATCAACCCAATGTGGCGCATCAAGAGACTGACAGAGATTTTCGGGCCCTGTGGCTTCGGGTGGTGGTACCGCATTACCGAACAGCAGATAGCCCGCGACGAGCACACCAAGCAGGCGGCGGCCTTCGTGAACATTGAGCTTTTTGTACGAGACCCGGAGAGCGGCGAGATATCACAGCCTATCCCCGGCACGGGCGGCGCGGCTTTCCTGGCAGCAGAAAAGAGCGGGATATATCTCGACGACGAGGCTTTCAAGAAGGCGACGACAGACGCGATCAGCGTAGCGGCAAAGGCGCTGGGCGTCGGAGCGTCCGTGTACTGGGAACGCGACCCGGACAAGTACTCTTCGGAGCCCGCCGCACAGAAGGAGAAGCCGAAAGCGCCGGAATACATATGCGAATGCTGCGGCGGCGTGATAGCACCGTACAGGGACGGAGCGGGCAAGCCCGTGAATCTGGCCAAGCATGCGGAACGCAGCCTTGAGAAGTACGGCAAGCTGCTGTGCCTCGACTGCATAGCGGCGGAGGCGAGGACGCGGGAGCTGAACAACGGGCAGGAACTGCCGTTTTAAGGAGGGAACAAGATGCTTAACAGGATATGCATAATGGGGCGGCTGACTGCCGCTCCGGAGCTGAGGTACACGCAATCGAACACGCCGGTAGCGTCGTTCACGCTGGCGGTCGACCGCGACTACCAGCAGGGCGGCAGCGAGAGGCAGACGGATTTCATACCGTGCGTCGCATGGCGCAGCACGGCGGAGTTCGTAAGCAAGTATTTCACCAAGGGCAGCATGGCCGCCGTTTCCGGCCGCCTGCAGCTCCGAGACTGGACGGACAAGGACGGCAACAAGCGCCGCACGGCTGAGGTCGTGGCCGACAGCATCTACTTCGGCGAGAGCAAGAAGCGCGACGCGAGCCCCGACGTTCAGCTCGAGGAGATACCCGACGATGGCGAGCTTCCGTTCTAAGGAGGCTGCGCCATGCCGAATCGAATAATCAAGGAGAGCATATGCTCGAGCGAGAAGCTGGCGGCGCTTTCGGATTTTGAATTTCGGTTATGGGTTGGACTTATAACACAGGCAGATGATGCGGGGCGGGGAGACGCCCGCCCCGCCATAATCAAGGGACACATTTTCCCGTTCCGGGAAAGGCTATCCATCAAAGACATAGATGCTGCGCTCCAAGAATTGGCGGCAAAAGGCTGCGTTACCCTCTACAAAGTGGACGGGAAGCCCTACTTTTTGTTCCCCGGGTGGGTCAAGCATCAGCGTGTGCGCGATTGCAAGCCGAAGTTCCCCGAACCGCCGGAAAACGGCGCTCTTGATACGTCTGCCGCAGATTGCGGCGAACCGCCGCAGGTTGCCGCAGATTGCGGCGAACCGCCGCAGGTTGCCGCAGATTGCGGCTATAATCCAATCCAATCCGAATCCGAATCCAATCCGAAAGAGGGGGTACGCGCTGCGCGCTTCACCCCGCCCACTGTCGATGAGGTACGGGAATACTGCCGGGAGCGCGGGAACTCCGTAGACGCAGAGCGCTTTGTAGACTTTTACACCGCTAAGGGCTGGAAAGTCGGGAAAAGCCCGATGAAGGACTGGAAAGCAGCGGTGAGAACTTGGGAAAAGGAGGACGGCGATGGAAAACGTAGGGGTCAGCCTCGCGGCGTGGATCGAGAAGAAGCGCAGCGAAGCGACAGCAAATGGGGCATTACCTACAGCGCCTGAATACCGCTGTGAGCTTTGCCACGATACGGGGCAGATAATACACCGCGTACCGGGCAGCTTCGAGATCTCCGTTTCCGAGTGCGAATGCGCAATTAAGCGCAGAAATGCGCTGCGGATCAAGCGGAGCGGCCTTGCGGACGTTATGAGCCGGTACACCTTCGAGGCGTACAAGACACCGGACAAGCAGACGGCGGCCATAAAAGCCGCAGCACTGCGGTATGTTGCCGAGTCTCGCGGCGAATGGTTCGTGATCGTCGGGAGGCCGGGCAGCGGCAAGACCCACGTATGCACGGCCATTGTCGGCAAGCTGATAGAGGGCGGCAAGAACTGCAAATACATGCTGTGGCGCGACGAAGTACGCGAGCTGAAAGCCCTTGTGAACGACAACTCCGCGTACCGTGAGCGCATGAACCTGCTGAAAAACGTTGACGTGCTGTATATCGACGATTTTCTCAAGGGCAGAGCGGTATCCGACGGCGACCTCAACGTCGCCTTTGAGCTGCTGAACGCACGGTATAACGCACGGAAACGCACAATCATCAGCGGTGAACGCACGATAGGCGCGATCATGGACATTGACGAGGCAATAGGCTCAAGGATCTATGAGCGCTCGAAAAACGGGTACTGCTTCGAGACGTCACCGGAGAATTGGAGGCTGACATGAGGATTGACAGCGCAAGGATGCAGGGCGGCGAGCTTGTGCTGACGGCCTCGGTGCCGGATGCGAGGCGGTTTGTATACGGCTTTAAGCCGGGGGAATACGACATCTCCCCCGCCAAGAAGAAACGCAGTCTCAACGCCAATGCATACGCGTGGCGGCTCATCAACGACATAGCGCTTGCAGTACGCGAGACGCCGGAGACGGTGTACCGCGAGGCGCTGAAGAACGTGCCGAACATCTGCGAGGTGCTTTGCGTACAGGACAAGGCCGTTGACAGCATGGAGCGGCTTTGGACACGCGACCACATAGGGCGGCGTGTTGAGCGCGAGCCAAGCAGGATCACGGGCTGCACGAACCTGTATATCTACTACGGCAGCTCGGACTTTGACACCCGCCAGATGGCCATGCTGATAGACGGCCTCATACAGGATGCGCTGGCGCTGGGCATCGAGACGCGGCCGGAGGAGGAAATTAGATCATTGCTGGAGGAATGGAAATGAAGGACGACAAGATTGATGCGAGGTTTGAGAACTACCGCGGTACGAAGCGGTTTTGCGTATCTCATCCGGACTATAGTTCCACACTCACGGTGGCTGCACCGTGCGAAGCAGCGGCGATAGTGGCAGCGGCGCAAAGATGGGGGGGGGCGGAGTTAAATGGACGGCGTACAGTTTTTACGCCTACTGCACTGTGTGGGAAGCACATGACTAACGAATACGGCGCACCCCTCGACCGCAACGGCTATGCGCCGTCGATCGTGCAGGACATCGAGGGCTGCTACTACTGCGCGGCGCAGAGCGGGAAGCTCGACCGGCACGAGATATACCACGGCGCGTACCGGGCTAAGTCTAAGGCGCTCGGACTCTGGGTGCTGCTCTGCCACGACTGCCACATGACGCTGCACCACAAGGACGCGGCGCTTGACGCGCTGCTCAAACGTCAAGGTCAGCGCGTGGCAATGCGGCACTACGGCTGGGACGTGGACGAGTTCCGGGCGCACTTTGGGAAAAATTACATTTAAATTTATAAATTTAAGGAGAACACATATGACACC
>ERZ1026850.164-NODE-164-length-43318-cov-9.711139_pt1 | contig 43318 bp, 39 predicted proteins | sample MGYA00380155_ERZ1026850 | MGnify/ENA primary metagenome ERZ1026850 (study PRJEB33269, sample SAMEA4719791) | human gut metagenome | biome: human-associated habitat; feature: organic feature; material: feces | place: Cameroon | collected 2013-10 ... | reverse complement strand
GGATAAATTGAAAAAAATAATAAATGAAATGAAATTTTAGAGTGATATTTCGGGATTTCTTACGTATATAGTTATGTAAAGGATGTTTACATGGCGAAAGGAAGTGAGAAATGAATATCTGGAAGAAGATTCTTGGAATCAGTCTTGCCGTTGGTTTGTCTGTTGGAATGAGCATTGCACCAGTATACGCGGATCCGATCAGTATACTGGATGAGATTACAGATGAAGAAACGACAGAAGACTGGTCAGAAGATACCTCTTCAATCTTAGCAAGAAGCAGTAATTTGAACTTTGGAAATATGAAGATTCAGAAAGTGGCCAGTAATGAGATTGTAATATATGGATTGACACAGTGTCATAAAAAGTGCAGTAAAGTATATCTGTCGATTTATCTGGAACGGAAGGTCAATGGAAGCTACGGAACATATAAGTACTGGAATTTTACAGCAAACAATGTAACGAGTCTTAGTAAAGAAATCGACGTAGCAGTCCCATCAGGTACATATTACCGAGTGCGTGGATATCATGCAGCCAGCAATGCAGGTGTGAAGGAGTCAACCTCAACGCTGACGAGTGGTATCATGGTTAAGTAATTAGCCATTGAAGAAGAAAAAGAAATATTGTAACTCGTGAAGCATGAATGATAACAGAGGATGAAAAATAAACTATGTAAACGCCGTTACCGTCCGATGGAAGTTCGATGTTTCACAAAACCAAACATACCATACTCGAGAGAGTCGATATTATTCATTTAATAACACATACAAAAAATCATACAAAACACATACAAATCAAAAAACCATACAAATTAAAAAACCATACAAACAAAAGCAAGGCGGGATTTTGAAATCTCGCCTTGCTTTTTTGCACAAAAAGACTGTTGAAAACAAATGAAATCGTGTATAATAGTTACAACAATATATATTTGAATGATTTTTCAGACAAAGGGGGTTCGCTTATGAAGATTACCTTTATTGGGGCGACACATGAAGTAACCGGAAGCTGTTATTATCTGGAAGCGGCGGGGAAGAAATTCCTGGTGGACTGCGGTATGGAGCAGGGACCGGATTACTACGAAAATCAGGATATTCCTGTAAAGGAAAGCGACCTGGATTTTGTTCTGCTGACTCACGCACATATGGACCATTCCGGAAATCTTCCTGCAATTTACGCAAGAGGCTTTCAGGGTCCGATCTATGCAACGCAGGCTACCTGCCACCTTTGTGACATTATGCTTCGAGACAGTGCCCACATTCAGATGTTCGAGGCAGAATGGCGTAACCGCAAGGGACGTCGTCAGGGCAAACCGGAATTTATCCCGGCATATACAATGGAAGATGCGTTAGGAGTTATCCAGAATTTTGTTCCGTGTCCATATGAAAAAACAGTCAAACTGGCAGAGGGGATTCGTGTTCGCTTTGTAGATGCGGGGCATCTTCTTGGTTCTGCAAGTATTGAGATTACAATTCAGGAGGAGGGAAAAGAGAAAAAGATTGTCTTCTCCGGTGATATCGGTAATCTGAATCAGCCACTGATCAAGGATCCTGTCTATCTTCATGATGCAGATTATGTAGTTATGGAGTCTACCTATGGTGACAGAAGCCATGGAGATCGCCCGGACTATGTGTCAATCCTTGCCGAAGTGATCCAGAGAACCTTTGACCGTGGCGGGAATGTGGTCATTCCTTCCTTCGCAGTCGGACGTACACAGGAGATGCTGTATTTTATCCGCCAGATCAAAGAAGAAGGACGCGTGCATGGCTACGACAACTTTAAGGTTTATGTAGACAGTCCGCTGGCAAATGAAGCAACAACGATTTTCAATGAACATATTTATGACTGCTTTGATGAAGAGGCAATGGCGTTGGTCAGAAAGGGCATTAACCCATTGATGTTTCCGGGATTGAAGACTTCCATTACCAGTGACGATTCCCGCGCTATCAATTCGGATGAAGACCGCAAGGTTATTATTTCCGCGAGTGGTATGTGTGATGCCGGTCGAATTAAACATCATCTGAAACATAATCTGTGGAATCCGGACAATACGATTCTGTTTGTGGGATATCAGGCGATCGGAACACTTGGCAGGGCGCTTCTGGAGGGTGCGACAGAGGTCAAACTGTTCGGTGAGACGGTTTCTGTCGGTGCAGAGATTTGTCAGATGCCGGGAATCAGCGGTCATGCGGATGTTAATGGCCTGATGACCTGGATCAAAGCATTTAAAGAAAAACCGACAAAGGTTTTTGTCACACACGGTGATGATGAGGTGACAGAAATTTTTGCAAGGAGACTGCAGGAAGAATTGGGGCTGGATTCTATGGCACCATTCAGTGGCACGGTTTATGATCTGGCGGAGAATGCCTGTATTTATGAGGCACATGGAGTCAGGATTACTAAGACCGCGGTTTCTCCGAAGACCAGCAAGGCTGCCAGAACATTCCAGAAACTGCTTGCTATGGGACAGCGCCTTATGTCTGTTATTCGAAAAAGCGAAGGACTTCCAAACAAAGATCTCGATCGCTTTACCAGGGATGTTCAGTCGCTGTGTGATAAGTGGGAGCGAGACGATCTTTCGGACTGACAGAAAACGATAAGAAGTGACCTGTAACTGCAGAGCCGTCCAATCAGTTATGTAGGATAAAAAAAGACTGTTATATCTTCAGACCGGGAGAATGAAAAAACTTCCGGCTCAGAGGAATAACAGTCTTTTTGATGTAATTTCGTGTTACACAAAAGAATATCACGAAGTGTTCATTCAGTTTCGAGTCAGTTCAGTGCCTGTTTCAGAGCTTTGGCAAGCTGGTCCGGACATGAAGTTGGCTTGAAACCACAGCGGATTCCTTCCATTCTGCTGATCGCTTCCTTGGCATCCATACCCTCAACCAGTCTGGCAACGCCCTGTGTATTACCGGAGCATCCACCCTGGAATTTTACATCATGAACTTTTCCCGCTTCATCAATTTCAAATGAAATGGCGCTTGAACATACGCCGGATGTTTTATATACCATAATCTTAACCTCCATACTCAAAATATTTTGTTGCTGTTCATTCTGTTTATAGTAACTTAGTATAGCAGAAAGTAAAAAAAGTTTCCATATAAACTCAAGATTTGTTATAATAAAACTACCAGTGCCAGGAGAGCTTTATACGAACAGTTATCCGCGCGCCGGGATGAAATAAATGAATTTTACAGGAGATTACAATATTATGAGATGTATTGGTATTATAGGAGCAATGGAAGTCGAAGTAGCAAGCCTTAAGGAGCGCATGAAAGATGTACAGGTCGTACATAAGGCTTCTATGGAGTTTTATGCAGGTATGCTGGAAAACAAAAATGTTGTCGTTGTCCGTTCCGGAATCGGTAAGGTAAATGCTGCAGTCTGCACACAGATCCTGATCGATGATTTTAAGGCAGAAGCAGTGATCAACACCGGTATTGCCGGAAGCCTGAATGCGGATATCAACATTGGAGATATCGTTGTGTCTACCGATCTGGTTCATCATGATATGAATGCAGTTGCCTTTGGCTATCCGGTTGGACAGATTCCGCAGATGGAAGAATTTTCTTTCCACAGTGACGATGCACTTCGTGCGATTGCTGTAAAGGCATGCAAGGAAGCAAATCCGGACATTGCTGTATTTGAAGGACGTATTGCATCCGGAGATCAGTTTGTTGCAGATCAGGCTACAAAGGATTTTATCATTAAAGAATTTGGCGCATATGCAGTGGAAATGGAGGGTGCTGCAATTGCACAGGCTGCTGCACTTAACAAGGTGCCGTTTCTTGTGATCCGTGCAATTTCCGATAAGGCTGACGGAAGTGCGGAGATGGATTACCCGACTTTTGAAGCACAGGCAGCAGAACACAGCTTTAAACTGACAATGCATATACTCAAAGAGATCCAGGGATAACACAGCATTTTCCGGACAAAGCAGATATGGCAAACTCACATTCGGAGAGATTTTGCATAAAATGTTATAGATGATGATGAAACAGGAGCCTGTTCATGTATTATGACAAGTTTTTTCCGTTCTATATGACATATGCAAACCCTTCTCTTTACAGTGGCGAGAGGATACAGGAGCAGGAGTTTGCTCTGATGAAATCGTATTATCCGGAAACTGCCCGCAGGATTCAGGAAAAGGTTGAAGAGGAATGTCAGCTTCTGGATTATGAGGGAAGCCGAATGTACGACGAGTATCCGGATAAATTTATGATGCATCGGCTTTATGGGCAGATACGTTCCCAGATAGCAGGAGAAATGGCAGCGCAGGAAATACCGGATGAATTTCTGGATGAACTGATCCAGGTTCTTCTGTATCAGGAAATTTCCAGGCGACGGTGCAGACGACGCAGATACCGTGGTTTCTGACAATACTGTGCTCAGATGAGAACAGTGGTAAACGTGATGGCAGAACAGTGCGGTGTATGCAGGAGCAATAGACAGATTTTTATGAAAGATTGAATAGGATGACATTACAGGAATTTTTGGAAAGACAATTTGATGAAGAACTGATGCTTGCAGTTCTGAGCGGTCAGCGGAGCCGGGAAAAAGATGCTCCATCCAAGGTACGGATCCGTCAGATAGAACTGAAGGGCAGCGTGTGTTATCAGGCATCCGCTGCGGTAGGAACCAAGGTTCTTCATTCCAATTACAGCAGAGCAGAAGTGATCCGTTATGTGGAGAAGTGTCTGCTGGAAGGTGGCTTTTCGCAGCTGCAGGTACAGGGACGGTGCAAAGATGGTACCGTTCTTATCAGCAAAAAGGGAAAAGCGACTGTTAAGGAAAAGCAGCATCAGAAACTCGAGCCGGTTCAGATCCTGGCTCATAATCGTGTGAAACAATATATATTGAAGGAAGGAACTCCGGTTCCGTTTCTGGTGGATCTTGGTGTCATGACAAAGGACGGCAGGATTCACCGCCCATCTTATGACAAATTTAAACAGATCAACCGTTTCCTGGAATTTATTGAGGACATTCTTCCGGCCTTATCCAGGGAGCGGGAGGTCACAATCCTTGATTTTGGATGCGGCAAATCGTATCTGACGTTTGCCATGTACTATTATCTGAAGGAACTGAAGGATTATGATGTCAATATCATTGGACTGGATCTGAAAGAAGATGTGATCCGTAAGTGTAATGGACTGGCGGAGAAATATGGTTATGATAAGCTCCATTTTCTTTGCGGTGATATCGCAGACTATGAAGGCGTTCAGACAGTGGACATGGTAGTGACACTTCATGCCTGTGATAGAGCAACAGATTATGCTCTTGCCAAGGCTGTTGAGTGGGATGCACAGGTGATCCTGTCTGTACCATGCTGTCAGCACGAACTGAATGACCAGATCCAGAATGAACTTCTTTCGCCGGTATTGAAGTATGGACTTCTGAAGGAAAGAATGTCAGCACTTCTTACGGACGGAATCCGTGCGGAGCTTCTGGAATCCAAAGGTTACAGCACACAGATCCTTGAATTTATTGATATGGAACATACACCGAAAAATCTTCTGATCCGTGCGGTAAAAACCGGCAGATCAGGTTCAGCAGAGAAGCTCGGGAAGATGACAGATGCGATTAATGGTCATCTGACACTGGAGAGGCTTCTTTATCCGAATGGATCTGGTACGAAGGAGGGAGTATGAAAACCATAACAAATTTTCTGAAAAGGTTTTTGATACTTCTGGTCGTATTTGTGCTTGGAGTAGCCGGGACGGCAATTCTTATGAATAATGAGACAACCGATGACCGTTCTGATATGAACAACCCTACAATGCCGGAAGTAATGGTGGATTTTAACGGTACACTGGCCAATCGGATGTATGGATACCGCCAGCCAATGGAGGCAGATTTTGTCCGTGACAGTGTTACACCGCTTGATACAACCAGGAAGCTTACAATTGCAGTAAATCCTTATGAAGAGAAGGTGAAAAGCCTGTCTTATGAGGTACGTACTTCCGATGGCGTTAAGATTGTAGAGAACAGAAAAATCAAGAATCTGGATTCTTCCGGTTCCGATGGATATCTTCGGGCACAGATCGAAATCAGCTCAGGACTTCTGATGAATCAGGAATATTCTCTTCAGATCACGGTGGATACCAGTAATGGAGAGGCATACTACTATACAAGGGTAGTTTCAAGATCATCGACCAATACAGAAGATTATGTGAAATTTGCTTCCAGTTTTGCACAGATGTGCATGGACAAAACATCCGCAGACGGACTGTCTGCTTATCTGGAATCTACAGAATCTTCTTCAACAAACTTTACATCGGTATCGATTAAGTCTCCGCTTTCTGTGATCAGCTGGGGAAACTTAAGCCCGCAGATTTCCAAGAAAGGCATTCCGGTCATTAAGGAAATCAATGAGACAACTGCAAGTATTTCACTGGAATACGAGATCAAAGCAGCCAACGAAAACGGTGGGGCAGAATACTATAATGTGACAGATTTCTACAGACTGCGTTATACAGATGCCAGGATCATGCTGCTGGATTTCCAGCGCTCTGCAGCGCAGGTATTTGATCCGCGGCAGTCAGTGATCACAGATGATGGACTTCTTCTTGGTGTAAGAAACAAAAATGTTACCATGCTCTCCAATGAAGAGGGTAGTGTGACTGCGTTTACGCAGGAGGGAGCATTGTGGACATATGCACCGGATACAGGTAAGTTTGTGGATGTTTTTGATTTCAGAAGAAGTGCTAATGGAGATTTTCGTGATTCCAGGGTAGAACATGATATTAAACTGCTGAGTATCACGGCAGATGGAGACCTGGATTTTATGGTCTACGGTTATATGAACCGTGGAACATATGAAGGGTACTGCGGAGTCGGGATCTACCATTATGATCATGATCAGAATTTTGTAGAGGAACGTGTATTTATCCCATGTACCGAGTCATTTGAGTTTCTGAAGTCGGACCTGGGAACCCTGAGTTATGTAAATAAGGACAATCAGCTGTTTCTGCTGCTCGCCGGCAATCTTTATCAGATCAATATTGATGAAAACAGTTATGAGGTGCTTGCAGATAATATTGATACGGAGCAGTTTGCTGTTTCTGCCACAAATGCGCATGCAGCATGGCGGATCAAAGACGGTGATCAGGCAGGACAGATTGAAATCATCGACTTTGATACACTCAAGACGAGAAATGATGCGCCGGATGCAGGACAGAGTCTTCAGGTACTTGGATTTATGAATGAAGACCTGATTTATGGAAATGTTCTGGATGGTGACAGCCTTACTGATGAAAACGGACATACGGTAGATGGAATTACCTCGATAAAGATCGAAGGCTTTGACGGAACCGTCAAAAAAGAGTATCATCAGGATGGATATTATATTACAGATGTGACGGTCGGAAGTACTCTGATGCAGTTTAATCTCTCGCAAAAATCAGGAAGCACCTATACGGTAAAAAGTAAAGATAACATTATGAACAATCAGGCTGCTGCAGCAAATGTTGTTTCGGCAGAACAGACCAGCAGCACTCGTCAGGGTGCACTTGTCAAACTGGTATTTGACAATAAGCCGGAGACAGATGAGCCTCTGATCCTTAATGCGAAGATGAAAAATGCAGAAGAGAAAACGGTAGCGCTGGATGTTGATAAGAATCAGATTGGAAATGTTTATTATGTATATGCCAAAGGCGGTCTGAACAGTACATGGACAGACCCGGCAGAGGCAGTTCTCTGTGCAGACAGTCTTACCGGTGTGGTTCTGAACCGGGCACAGCAGTATGTATGGGAACGTGGAAATATGAAAACACAGCTGACACTGAATACAGAGGATGTTCCGGAGATCATTCGCAGTGGTTCCTGGGACAAGGATGTTCTTCAGAAGGGTCTGGGAGATGCAGGAACTGTAATTGATCTTACCGGATGCAGTCTGGAAAATGTTCTCTATGAGATCAGTGCCCAGCGTGCAGTTATAGCCAAGACAGATGCGGATTCCAGTGTCGTGATCGTCGGATACGATCAGTACAACACATGGCTTCTGGATCCGGCAACCGGCGAGGTGAGTCCATATGGAATGAATGACAGTACAGAATTATTCCAGAAGGCGGGAAATGTCTTTATTTCCTATCTTGACAACCAAAAATAATTTAACAGGAGGACAGGCTTATGTTAAGCAAAGCTATCACGAAACTTGTACAGTATGGAATCGAAACAGGACTGGTTCCGGAATGTGAAAAAAATTACACGATCAATCTTCTTCTGGATGTATTCCATGAGGATGAATATGCAGAGCCGGAAGAAACTTTTGTGGATATTGATCTGGAAGAAACATTAAAGGAACTTCTTGATGAAGCTGTAAGAAGAGGACTGATCGAGGACAGCGTTGTGTATCGTGATCTTTTTGATACAAGGCTGATGAACTGTCTGATGCCGCGTCCGGCACAGGTTCAGAAGGAATTCTGGGACAAGTATCAGAACAGTCCGCAGGAAGCTACAGATTATTTTTATAAATTAAGTCAGGACAGCGATTATATTCGTCGTTATCGCGTAAAGAAGGACCAGAAATGGAAAGTAGACAGCCCGTATGGTGAGATTGATATTACAATCAATCTTTCCAAACCGGAAAAAGATCCAAAAGCGATCGCAGCAGCTAAAAATGCAAAGGCAAGCAGCTATCCGAAATGTCTTCTCTGTCCGGAAAATGAGGGCTATGCCGGCCGTGTGAATCATCCGGCAAGACAGAACCACAGAATTATTCCGATCACCATCAATGATACACCGTGGGGCTTCCAGTATTCACCATATGTGTATTACAATGAGCACTGCATTGTATTCAACAGCAAACACACTCCGATGAAGATCGAGAGAAATACTTTTATCAAACTGTTTGATTTTGTAAAACTGTTCCCTCACTATTTCCTGGGATCCAATGCAGATCTTCCGATCGTTGGCGGCTCTATCCTGAGCCATGATCATTTCCAGGGAGGACATTATACCTTCGCAATGGCAAAGGCTCCGATCGAGAAAGCCGTAACTATTCCAGGATTTGAAGATGTCGAAGCGGGAATCGTAAAATGGCCGCTTTCTGTACTTCGTATCCGTCACAAAGATTCTGATCGTCTGGTAGAACTGGCAACATATGTACTGGAAGTGTGGAGAGGCTATACAGACGAAGCTGCATTTGTTTTTGCAGAGACAGACGGTGAACCGCACAATACGATCACACCGATCGCACGTAAAGTCGGAGATATGTTTGAATTGGATCTGACACTGAGAAACAATATTACAACAGAGGAAAATCCTCTTGGTGTTTATCATCCGCATGCACAGTATCACCATATCAAAAAGGAAAACATTGGTCTGATCGAGGTTATGGGTCTGGCAGTTCTTCCGGCAAGACTGAAAGAAGAACTGGAGCTTCTGGAAGAATATATCCTGGCAGGCAAAGATATCGCATCCAATGAAAAGATTGAGAAGCATGCTGCATGGGCAGCAGAATTCCTGCCGAAATATAAGGATATCAACAAAGATAATGTTCATGAAATCCTTCAGAAAGAAGTTGGTATTGTGTTCACACATGTTCTTGAAGATGCAGGTGTATACAAATGCACACCGGAAGGCAGAGATGCATTTATGAGATTTATCGAAGCATTATAAGTATGCGCATAACGTTTCTGAATAAAGATACAGAAGAAGTCCCGGCAGATTGCCGGGGCTTCTTGCTTTAGTGGGAAATTACAAAAATTTCATAGCAGTATGTTACAATAAGAGCAATCAAACAGTGTGTATCGGAACAATATAAAATAATAATAGAAATCTTATAAAGTAAAGGAGGCAGGAAATGAAGAGAACATATGTGATCACAACGGCAGCAGTTCTGATAACAGGCGCGGTGGCATTTGGAACCATTCCAATGTGGAAGGGCAGCAATTCCACAAAACAGGAAGAATCCGTGAAACAGGAAGAACCGGCGAAACAGGAAGAACCTGTGAAACACGAAGAGTCTGCAAAACAGGAAGAATCTGCAAAACAGCAGGAAACCGAAACCAGTGTTACAGAAAAGCCACCTGCACCACTTCCGACGACTGCTCCGGTGAAAGGGCTTTTTCATGCGGACAGCTACGAAGAACTGTATAAGAAGGTGCAGCAGTGGAAAGAAAACCCATCCTACAGCGAGATAGAGCCAAGAATGACGGTGATTGAAGAGGCGGCAGATGCGGTCGGTACAACCAGTACAGATATGGATGCTTCTTATGATACGGGCGATTATTCCACGACCAATACGCAGGAAGCACTGGTGGACGAGGCTGATATTGTAAAAACAGACGGCAACTGCATTTACTCAATGGACAGTAAGGGAACACTTCGCATTGTGGATGCGGCATCTATGAAAATCTCAGCAGAGATCAGAGGAGAAGTCAGTGCTGATTACAGAGAAATGTATGTAGATGGTGATTGTCTGCAGGTGATTCGTCAGCAGGAAGATTATGTGACCTGTAAAGGAGAGATAAAGCTTCCGTCAAGTGCAGAAGAGAACGGAAAAACAGAAACAGCAGCTGATGAGTCGGGCAGCACTGCAGCAGACGGCGTCCGCACCAGTTACAGCATACCGGTCACAACCGTGACGGTGGATACCTATGACATCTCAGACAAAGAGCATCCGAAGAAAACAGGCTCCTATCAGCAGGATGGCCGTTATCTTTCATCCAGAAGAAATGGAGGAAGACTTTATCTGTTTACTTCTTATGCTCCGGATACAGGGGAAGGTGCAGACCAGCTGCAATATTATATACCGAGAAGCGGAGAGGAATATATCAGCTGTGACCATATTTATCTGCCGACTCCGGATGAGGATTTTTTCTATAATGGAAAGGTGTTCCTGGTAACAGGTGCCGTTTCACCGGAACAGCCGGACCAGGCATCAGATATTATGGCAGTGGCGAGCAATGCAGATATTTTTTATGTGAGCGCAGACAATATCTATTCAGCCACAGAAACCTGGAACGCATCAGAGACACGTACAGAGATCATCCGGATCGGTTATGAATCCGGGAAGTTTACAGATGGAGCAACTGGCTCCGTTAAAGGTGAACTGAACAATAATTTTTCTATGGACGAATATGACGGGAAACTTCGTATTGTGACAACAGTGGAAGGCTGGGATGCGGATTACATCAACTATTTACGCGACAACAGTCTGTATGTTCTGGATGATACACTCCACGTAATCGGAAAGATCGAAAATCTTGCAGAAAACGAACAGATCAAATCTGCCCGATTTATGGGAGAAACAGGATATTTTGTAACTTATCGCAATACGGATCCGCTTTTTGCCGTGGATCTTTCGGATCCGGAAAACCCCGCGGTACTCAGTGAGCTGAAAATTACCGGATTCTCGGAATATCTGCATTTCTATGGAGAAAACAGGCTTCTTGGAATCGGCTGGGAAACAGATCCGGATACCGGAAATGTGTCAGGTATGAAATGTTCCATGTTTGACCTGTCAGATCCATCAGAAGTCAGAGAAATGGATCGTTTTATATTAAAAAATGTTTCTTTCTGTGATGCACTCTATAATTACCGGGCCATTCTTGCTTCGTCACAGAAAAATCTGTTTGGCTTTGCATATGGAATATATGGAAGTACCGACGACAGGTATGATTACAGTGAAAACTTTTATTACGGACTTTTTTCCTATGATGAAGAAAAAGGATTTGAGCCGCAGATGTATCTGAAGATTGATAACAACGAACTGTTTAATGGAGATATGAGTTATCAGGAGTATCGGAAAGTGCGGGGCGTGTATATTGGAAACAGATTTTACCTGGTGACAGAAAGAGGAATTGTTTCTTATGATATGCAGAAAGATTATGCGACAGATAAAACATTGAAATGGGAAGATTAAAAACAGAGGAAAAACCAGCGATCTCCTGCATTTACTCCTTGCAGTAATTCACTGAATAGTCTATACTAGAAGTCAATTGGATGAGAATGAGAACAGAGAGGTATAGATTATGAAGCTCACAACCGTAAAAGAAATTTACAAAAACAGAGAAGAATACCTGAACAAGGAAGTATCTGTAGGAGGATGGGTACGAAGTGTACGTGGTTCCAAAGCATTTGGATTTATCGTACTTCATGATGGTACTTTTTTTGAAACTCTGCAGGTCGTATATCATGATAATATGGAAAACTTTGCTGAGATCAGCAAGCTGAACGTAGGCGCAGCGATCGTGGTTAAGGGTACACTGGTTCCGACACCGGAAGCAAAGCAGCCATTTGAGATCCAGGCAGACGAGGTACTGGTGGAGGGTGCATCTGCACCGGATTATCCGCTTCAGAAGAAACGTCATACTCTGGAATACTTAAGAACCATGACACATTTAAGACCGAGAACAAATACATTCCAGGCCGTATTCCGTGTACGTTCTCTTTGCGCATATGCAATCCACAAATTCTTCCAGGAAAGAGGATTTGTTTATGTTCATACACCACTGATCACAGGAAGTGACTGTGAAGGTGCAGGAGAAATGTTCCGTGTTACCACACTGGATATGAAAAATCCACCTCTGAACGAAGACGGAACTGTAGATTACAGTCAGGATTTCTTTGGCAAGGAGACAAATCTTACAGTAAGTGGTCAGCTGAATGGTGAGACATATGCACAGGCATTCCGCAATATCTACACATTTGGACCGACTTTCCGTGCAGAAAATTCCAACACAACACGTCATGCTGCTGAGTTCTGGATGATCGAGCCGGAATGTGCATTTGCAGATCTGAACGATAATATGGATCTTGCAGAAGATATGCTGAAATATGTGATCCGTTATGTGCTCGAAAACGCTCCGGAAGAAATGAACTTCTTCAATTCCTTTATTGATAAAGGTCTTCTGGATCGTCTGAATCATGTAGTGGATTCTGAGTTTGGACATGTAACCTACACAGAAGCAATCGAGCTTCTGGAGAAAAACAACGACAAATTTGATTACAAGGTATTCTGGGGATGTGATCTGCAGACAGAACATGAACGTTATCTTACAGAACAGATCTTCAAGAAACCGGTATTTGTTACAGACTATCCGAAGGAAATCAAGGCATTCTATATGAAACAGAACGAAGATGGCAAGACAGTTGCTGCAATGGACTGCCTGGTGCCTGGAATCGGAGAGATCATTGGAGGAAGCCAGAGAGAGGACGATTACGATAAGCTGAAAACACGTATGGATGAACTGGGACTGAAAGCAGAAGATTATCAGTTCTACATGGATCTTCGTAAATACGGATCTACTCGTCATTCTGGATTTGGACTTGGCTTTGAGCGCTGCGTGATGTACCTTACAGGTATGGGCAACATCCGTGACGTGATTCCGTTCCCGAGAACGGTTAACAACTGCGATCTGTAATGTCTGTTCAGCAAACGCTGAATCATTATGAGTGGTAAGGAGTAACTTTTGTATGATTAGATTTATTCATCTTTCAGATGTACATCTGGGGGCAGTTCCTGACAGGGGCTGTCCGTGGAGTCATGAGAGGGAGGAAGAAATCTGGGAAACATTCCGCCGGGTCATTGCGGGCATCCGCAAGAATCCGGTGGATTTGTTGTTTATAGCCGGTAATCTTTTTCATCGTCAGCCTCTTCTCAGAGAACTGAGAGAAGTTGACGATTTGTTTGCGTCTGTACCGGATACCAGAATTTTTCTGATGGCAGGAGATCATGACTACATAAAAGAGGATTCTTTTTACAGAAACTTTGTATGGTCACAGAATGTGACATTTTTTGACAGCGAACAACAAAAATGTGTGGAAATTCCGGAGAAACAGACATTTGTATATGGACTGAGTTATGAGCACCCGGAGATTCGTACTCCATTATATGACAACTGCAGGCCAGTGGATAAACCGGGGTTTCATGTCCTTCTTGCGCATGGAGGTGAAGTGGGATGCTGTCCGATAGATTTCACAAAACTGGCTTCTGCCGGATTTGGTTATATAGCCATGGGACACTCGCACAAGCCTCATACGGTATGCAGGGACAAAATTGCATATTCAGGGGCGCTGGAACCGCAGAATCGAAATGATTCCGGAAAACACGGTTATATAGAGGGTGTGTATGATGAGGGAAGAATAAAACTGAAGCTGCGTCCTTTTGCTTTGCGCTCGTATCAGAATCTGGTTCTTACAGTAGACCAGAACACCACGCAATATACGCTTGAAGAAATGCTGCGCATGGAAGTTATGAAAAGGGGCGGCAGAAATATATATCGACTGATCATTAAAGGAAAGGTTGCACCGGATAATGTGCTTTTGCCGGAACGGCTCCATAATCTGGGGAATATAGTAGAGATTATGGATGAGTCACGTCCGGCATATCAGCTGGAGAATCTGTACAGGCAGTACAGAGGAACCCTGATCGGTGATTATATTAAAACTTTCCTGGATAAAGATTTGACAGTAGTGGAGAAAAAAGCTCTCTACTATGGTCTTCAGGCGCTTTTGAATACAAAGGTTCTGACAGGTGGCAGGAAAAGATTATGAAGATCAAACAGATAGAAATCAGAAATTTTGGAAATATCAGTAACCAGACACTGACTTTTTCTAAGGATATCAATGTGCTGTACACGGAGAAAGAACAGACAAGAAAAGAAATCCAGGCATTTATCGAAAGTATGCTGTTTGGAAGAACAGACGATGTTCTTTATGCGGGTGTGATCTGGTTTGAAAGTGGCGGGCACAATTACCGGCTGACAAGAGATCTTTACAGAGAAGAAGCATACAGTGAGCTTCTGTGCGAAGAAAGTGGAGAACTTTTGGATGCAGACCGTATCAGTGAGGATAAAATGGCACTTGGAATCAGTGAAGCAGTGTATGAAAATGCCATTTGCATAGCACCTCTGAAGGGAAACACCGGTGCGGAGATCGTGCGCGAAGTACAGAAACAGATGACAGGCTTTCAGTCGACAGGAGATTGTTCTGTAGATCTGGGAAAAACATCTCAGAGAATCAAGATGGCGCGAAAGGGTTATCAGGTACAGGTAGAGCGCCGCAAAAAAGCAGATCAGACCGCAAAAGAAAAGCTTTTATCACAGATTAAGCAGATTCGCCATGAGATACATGATCTGGAGGAACAGAAGATTCAGCTGGGAGTGCAGGAAACAACGTTTCGCATGAATGAAGAGAGTAATGGATATTATTTTCTGGATGAGAAAATCGGAAGTCTTGAGACCAGAAAACAGATTCAGATCGCAGCCATGTGTGCGACAGCATTTCTGGCAATTGCCGGAGCTGTTTTTCTCGTTATGGAAGTGCAGACTGTGATTCCGGCCATATTTGCAGGCATTATCGGGATTCTGCTTTTTATGACAGAATTAAGCTTTGAAATGCGTACCGTTCGGGAACTGGAAAAACGTAAACGGATGAAAGCACGCTGGCTTGCAAGGCAGAACAGACTTGAAGGCGGAAAAAACAGTCTTGATGAAGAAATGCGTGAGAAACGGATGGAATTATCAAATCTTACAGTTGAACTGCGTGAAATGGAGGAATATGCATATCTTCCACTGATGGAAGAGGTGGAGATAGATGCACTTAATCTTGCCATGAGTACGATAGGGAAGCTTTCTGATGAGATCTATTATCAGAAGGGAAACCGTCTGGTGCGGACAATGTCTGAGATACTCCGTGGAATCACAGGTGGAGTTTGCAGTGAGCTAACGGTTGATGATGAGTTTCACATAAGTGTGGATGCAGGGGAAGGGCTGGTGAGTATAGAAAATCTTCGCCTGATCATGGTGGAACAGATCTATCTGGCAATGAGACTGGCCGCAGGAGAGCTCCTGGGCAGTGCAGAAAGGCTTCCGGTTATCTTTGATGAAATGTTCTGCGCATTTGATCCGGAGAGGCTGAAAGATGCCGTTTCGTGGATTGTACAGGCTGACCGTCAGGTAATACTCAGCACGAGCCGAAAACAGGAAATCGAAGTCATAAAGAAATCAGGACTTGCTGTAAAAGAAATTTCATTATAAAAGAAACACATTATAAAAAAGGATGGGAACCGTTTGTGGCTCCCATCTTTTATATTTTTATTTGTCGTACTGAGACATGTAATTATTAACACATTTCTTGATTCTGTCTGCAGGATTAAGAAGATGGCTGACAGACATATCGTGGTTCAGTGTGTCAATGATCAGAGCAATGTATTTGCTCATATCGCAGCTGATATAGTAATCACGTGCAAGAAGCTCAGGATCCTGATAAACGAGGTTTGTGGTAAGAAGCTTATCAAAAGTTCCTTTTGCATATGCTGCATCGAATTTTTCCATTCCTTCTGTAAAGAGTCCGAAGGTTGTGCAGATGAAGATCTTTCCTGCTCCACGTTTCTTCAGAAGAGATGCAATCTCCAGAATACTTCCGCCGGAAGAAATCATATCATCGATAAGGATAACATCTTTGCCTTCAAGCTTTGGTCCGAGGAATTCGTAAGCAGCGATCGGATGACGGCCTTTGACCATCTTGGTATAGTCAAGACGTCTGTAATACATACCCATGTCAACACCAAGAACGTTTGCAAGGTAGATTGCTCTGCGCATGCTTCCTTCATCCGGGCTGATGATCATGAAGTGATCGTTATCAATGTGAAGTCCTTCTACATTGCGAAGAAGAGCTTTGATAAACTGATAGGAAGGCTGAATAGTCTCAAAACCATGAAGAGGGGTTGCATTCTGTACACGTGCATCGTGAGCATCAAAGGTGATGATGTTCTCAACGCCCATTTTGGTCAGTTCCTGAAGTGCAGATGCACAGTCAAGAGATTCACGTCCCACACGTTTGCTCTGACGGCTTTCATAAAGATATGGCATGATGACGTTAACTCTGCGGGCTTTACCACCGATTGCAGCGATTGCACGTTTCAGATCCTGAAAATGATCATCAGGGGACATCATATTGGTATACCCGCTGATCGTGTAATTGATGCTGTGATTACAGACATCTACCATAAGATAAATATCATCACCACGTACGGATTCGCTGATTTCACCCTTACCTTCACCGGAACCGAAACGTGGGGTCTTTACGTTTACAATGTAGGAGTCGCGCTGATATCCTTCGAAAGCGCAGGTTCCAAATTCATCGTTTTTGCGTTCTTTTCTCCATTGTACAAGCCATTCATTTACTTTCTCGCCAAGGGGACGACAGCTATCAAGGGGAATAAGTCCCAGTCTTCCTACAGGAAGTGTTTTCAGTTCTTTGTTATTTAACAGTGCCATCGTTTATTTTCCTCCTAAAAATATTTTCTGTATTCGGATGTCTTTGCCAATAAGCTTCAGCATCTGGTAGTTACTTGCTATCCGGGAAAAAGTTCTCTCGGAATAGGTGGCTGAAAAATCTTCAAGTTTAAGATTTGTAGATATGATCGTGGATTTACGGCGGGCAATACGCTCGTTAATACACAAAAATAACTGTGAAGAGACAAAACTGTTTGTGAGTTCAGTCCCAAGGTCATCTATGATCAGCAGATCACAGTCAAGAATAAAATCATCTCCCGGATCGCGTTCGGATTTTCTGGAAAAGGCGGTCTGTGCCAGACGGTCAAACAGATCAAATGCAGAAAAATACAGAACACAATGAGCTGTTTCGAGAAGCGCACCTGCAATGCAGTGGGAGAGGAAGGTCTTTCCGACTCCGGTGCTTCCATAGAGAAAAAGATTCTGTGTGCGTCTGTCGAAATCATCTACAAAGTTCCGGGCAGCATCATAAGCCCGTTTTGCTGTTTCGCGGGCTGTTAATCCAGTTGCTTCGTTTTTTATTGTATCAGAATACCAGTCAAAAGAAAAGTGTTCAAAGTTCTCTTTTTTGAGAATCTCTTTCAGATTTGACTGTGTATACAAAAGTTCGATCTCAGATTTCTTAAAACAGGAGCATTTATGCCCGTCAATATAGCCGGTGTCCTGACATAGCGGACAGAAATAATGCGGCTCCAGATAATCGGATGAAAATCCATTGCGCTGAAGAAGCGTACGTCGTTCGCTGGCGAGATCAGCCACATCTCTTTTCAGATCTTCTACGGTACTGGATTCGCCCTGCAGAAGAGAACGGGCTTTTCTGGCGCTCAGGGCGGCAACCTCCTGATCAATCTCCAACAGGCGCGGAACACGGATAAATGCTTCTCTGCGGCGTTCTTCCAGATCGTGCTGCACCTGGGACTGACGCCGGTTATATTCTCTCATAATAATGTCATACTGAAAATTCTGTAAAGCCACGATATTCTCCTTTACTGATTTAACAGATGTTTTTCATATTCATCAAAGTTATATTCGCGCTGCTGGAAATTATTGAACCGGTTATTGGACGGCTGCACAGGTTTGGAAGCGGCCGCTTTTTTGTCCTGACGGCGCTTTTTGTGTTCGTTGTCCAGAGTCCGGATATCATCAATGGTATGTACTTCTTTTTTCTTCCAGCCTTCCAGAATCTTATCGGTGTACTGGAAACTGGCCTGACCGGTCTGGAGTACTGTACGGTTGCAGGCTTCCTGAATAATTTCCATAGAAAATCCATAAGTTTTGAGCCAGGTATCCATCAGAGAAATCTCAGTCTCAACAGGATTGCGGTTCGTGATTCCGAGTGCTTTAAGGATAGAAAAATAATCCTTGTTGTAACGGGAACCGGCCTGTTTGGCCTGCTCAACAGAAGTGATTCCTTCCTCAGCCCAGGCAAGGGCAACCTTTTCGATGTAGCGGATGCTTTTGTGATTACGACCGACACAGTACTCGATCAGATATTCAATCAGATCAGCAGACATGGTGAGTCCGTCGTAGAAGAAAAGGATCTTCTGGATTTCTGTAGGTGATAATGTTTTTCCGAGATATTGCTCAGCTATATAAAGAAGCTGAATAATGTCTTCGTTTTGTTTCAGTTCTTTAACACGGTCCGGGGTGAGCGCTTCTGTACGTAAAACAGATGAGGCTGCTGTTTCCTGAACGGATGGCTGTTCAGTGGTAACGGAAAATTCTTTTTGTGCAGTATCTGCCGCGGGAGCAGGAGTAAGCAGAGAAATTCCACAGAGTTTGTTGCCGTCTGTGAAATCCAGTGAAAGAATTTCCTGTTTTGCCCAGTATTTCAGTGCACGGAGAATATCCCGCTCTGTACAGAGAAGGCGGTCAGCCATCTGCTCCAGACTGAAAGAAACCGGAGCACTGGAAAGCGCGCGTAAAAGATAGATGTATACTTTTACAAACTCTCCGTTGGCCTCCGGCATATAATTATCAATAAATGTGTTCGATAAGATCGTAACCTCCGGAAGAGAGGTATTATGTAATGTGATCATTGCCATGAAATATCGCTCACTTTCTAAATCTTTGGCTGATTTGGAACACTTGGATTATAGCACAACATTTTTTAAATGAGAATAGGGTATTTTTTTGCGGAGGATTTCCACAAATAAATGTGGATAATGTGGATAATGTGGAAAGCATATCGGGGATAAAATTATGTGCAACCGCGAAAAATGGCGAAAATTGTGGTATTTTCGCAAAAAATAAGAAAATTCGACAAGATGTTATGTGAACCAACAGGGGATAAAAAATCCACATGTCATACGCATATAAAAATGTGTATAAACATGTGGATAATGTGGATAACTTATTTACCAAGAAGCTGTTCGCCGATATTTACAACGTCTCCGGCTCCCATAGTTATCAACAGGTCACCCTGTGTACAATTTTCTAATAAAAAGTTCTCGATTTCGTCGAAAGTAGGGAAGTATTCGCACGGAGTTCCCAGTTCGACGATTTTTTTCTGCAGATCTCTGGAAGAAATGCCAAGATTGTCTGTTTCACGCGCAGCATAAATATCAGCAAGTACTACATGATCTGCAAGGGTAAGCGCCTGTGCAAATTCCGGAAGAAGCGCTTTTGTACGTGTATAGGTATGTGGCTGGAATACACACCAGAGCTTTTTGTGCGGATAATTTTTGGCTGCATGGAGAGTAGCCTCGATTTCTGTCGGATGATGTGCATAATCATCGATGATCGTTACATCGCCAATTTTTCCCTTGTACTGGAATCTGCGGTCTGTACCGGTAAAACCTTTCAGGCCGTCGAAGATTACTTCAGTAGCAAGTCCAAGAAGCTGTCCGGCTGCAATGGAAGCCAGCGCATTGGATACGTTGTGGATTCCGGGTACTTTGAGAGAACATACACCAAGATCTTTGCCGTCGTGCAGTACATGGAAAGATGCATGTCCGAATTCATCATAAGTAATATCGGAAACAGTGTATTCTGCCTCATGTTCCAGTCCGTAGGTGATTACCCTGCATGGAAGATTTTCTGTGATCATTTCGTATTTCGGAGTGTCGGCATTGATGATGAGAGCGCCATCAGCCGGAAGTAATTCAGCGAATTTGCGGAAAGAATGACGAATGTCATCAATATCCTTAAAGAAATCCAGATGGTCTGCATCAATGTTCAGAATAATACCAATGGTCGGGAAGAAACTGAGGAAGCTGTTGGTATATTCACATGCTTCTGTCAGGAAGGTTTCAGACTGTCCGACACGGATGTTTCCGCCGATAGCCGGAAGAATACCACCGACACTGATCGTCGGATCGCATTCGCCCTGCAGAAGGATATGAGAAAGCATGGAAGTAGTTGTTGTTTTGCCATGAGTTCCTGCGACTGCAATGGAAGTGTCGTAATTACGCATGATCTGTCCAAGAAGCTGTGCTCTTGTCAGCAGTGGAAGGCCTTTTTCACTGGCATATGCAAATTCTGGATTGTCTGCGTGGATTGCTGCTGTATATACAACCACCTGAACAGAATCTGAAATATTGGAGGCACGCTGACCATAATAGATCCTGGCACCTTTGTTTTCCAGAAGAGTGGTCAGAGGGCTTTTTTTGGAATCAGAACCGGAAATTGTGAAACCTTCTTCCAGAAGAATCTCAGCCAGTCCACTCATGCTGATGCCGCCGATACCAATAAAATGAATGGAGAGCGGTTTATGGAAGTCTATCTGATACATAATAAAAATCTCCTTATCTTTAATGCTTTTATTATACCTCTGTCGGATAAAAATGAAAAGTCTTACTTTTTGCGGGGTAAATGTGAGATTGCACTAATATGGACTATATAAAATTATGTATATTGCACAAATAAAATAACATGACTTTTCTGAATTAAAGCAAAAACGTGTGCAAAAAACATAAAAAACAAGAAAATACGTCAAAAAAATTGTAAATAATGTTCACGCAAACGGGAAAGTGTGATATAATGGAACATCATAACATACAAGAGGTGATTGCTAGATGATGAAAAAGGAAATGATCGCCATGCTTCTGGCTGGTGGTCAGGGCAGCAGACTGGGAGTACTGACACAAAAGGTAGCGAAACCTGCAGTCGCTTTTGGCGGTAAATACCGCATTATTGATTTTCCATTAAGTAACTGTATTAATTCGGGGATAGACACAGTAGGTGTTCTGACACAGTATCAGCCTCTGCGTCTGAATACGCATATCGGAATAGGTATTCCGTGGGATCTGGATCGAAATGAAGGCGGAGTAACGGTACTTCCTCCATACGAGAAAAGCACAAACAGCGAATGGTACACAGGAACCGCCAATGCGATTTTCCAGAATCTTGATTACATGCAGCAGTATGACCCGGATTATGTACTGATTCTGTCGGGAGACCATATCTATAAAATGGATTATGAAGTGATGCTGAATTATCACAAGGCAAATAAGGCAGATGTGACGATCGCCTGTATGCCGGTTCCGATAGAAGAAGCAAGCAGATTTGGAATTATGGTTACAGATGATGTCGGACGGGTAACGGAATTTGAGGAAAAACCGGAGAAACCAAGCAGCAATCTTGCCTCCATGGGGATTTACATATTCAGCTGGCCGGTACTTAAAGAAGCTTTGATTGCCCTGAAAGCGCAGAACAACTGTGATTTTGGAAAACATATTCTTCCTTATTGTAAGGATAAGGGTCAGAGATTGTTTGCATATGAATATAATGGCTACTGGAAAGATGTAGGAACACTTGGTTCTTACTGGGAAGCCAATATGGAACTTATTGATCTTGTACCGGAATTTAATCTTTATGAAGAATTCTGGAAGATTTATACCAGAGGTGATATCATCCCGCCGCAGTATATAGCAGCTGATGCGATAACAGATCAGTGTATTATCGGCGAGGGAACGGAAATTTACGGAGAAGTTCATCATTCTGTGATCGGATCGAATGTTGTGATCGGGAAAGGCACAGTAGTGAAAGATTCGATCATTATGAGAAATTCTGTGATCGGAGAGGGTAGTGTTCTGGACAAGGCAATTGTGGCAGAGGATGTTACTGTTGGAAATAATGTGACAATTGGATGCGGTGAAGAAGCTGTAAATGTGCTGAAGCCGGCTGTATATGCTTTCGGAATTGCAACCGTTGGAGAACGGAGCGTAATTCCGGATAATGTTAAGATAGGAAGAAACACTGCGATATCCGGAGTGACAGTGGCAGAGGATTATCCGGGAGGAATCCTGGAGAGTGGACAGATAATCAGGGCAAAGGATGGTGAGCAGGCATGAGAGCAATTGGAATTATTCTGGCTGGCGGAAATAACAACCGCATGAGAGAACTGTCGGACAAGAGGGCGATTGCGGCAATGCCTGTAGCAGGAAGTTATCGCGCGATCGATTTTGCACTGAGCAATATGGCAAATTCCCATGTACAGAAGGTTGCCGTACTGACACAGTATAATGCAAGATCCTTAAATGAACACTTAAGTTCGTCAAAATGGTGGGATTTTGGACGTAAGCAGGGTGGTTTGTTTGTATTCACACCTACGATCACCAAGGATAACAGTCTGTGGTATCAGGGAACAGCAGATGCAATCTATCAGAATCTTGATTTCCTGAAAAAAAGTCATGAGCCATACGTGATCATTGCATCCGGTGACTGTATCTATAAACTGGATTACAACAAGGTTCTGGAATATCATATAGCGAAACGTGCAGATATTACCGTTGTATGTACAACGTGCAGAGATCAGAATGAGGTAGAGCGTTTTGGCGTTATCCGCATGAATGATGAATGCAGAATCGAAGAATTTGAAGAGAAACCGATCGTTTCTTCTTATAATACGATATCCACAGGTATTTATGTAATAAGAAGAAGACAGTTGATCGAGTTGATCGAAAGAGCTGCCCTGGAAGGCAGACATGATTTTGTAAACGATATCCTTATCCGTTACAAAAACCTCAAACGAATTTACGGCTATAAAATAGATTCTTACTGGAGCAACATTTCTACTGCAGAGGCATATTATCGTACCAATATGGCTTTCCTGCAGCCGGAAATCCGCAACTATTTCTTTAAACAGGAACCGGGAATCAAAACAAAGATCGATGATCTTCCGCCGGCAAAATATAATCCGGGGGCAGTCGTAAAGAACAGTCTGGTTGCAAGCGGATGCATTGTTAATGGAACAGTAGAAAACTCAGTGCTGTTTAAGAATGTATACGTAGGTAACAACTGTGTAATCAGGAATTCAGTGATTCTAAATGATGTTTATCTGGGAGATAATACTTATATAGAGAACTGTATCGTTGAGAGCAGAGGTACAATCCGGGCAAATTCCTGTTATAAAGGTGAAGACGGCGAAGTCAGGATCGTTGTCGAAAAAAACGAACGTTACGCATTATAGTTCGTTAAAAAAATGCGTATGAAAACGAAAGGGGTTAACACCATGAATATTACAGATGTACGTGTGAGAAAAGTTGCGAAGGAAGGAAAAATGAAAGCAGTTGTTTCCATTACGATTGATGAGGAATTTGTAGTTCACGATATTAAAGTGATCGAAGGCGAAAAAGGTCTGTTTATTGCAATGCCGAGCCGTAAGGCTACAGATGGAGAATATCGTGATATTGCACATCCGATCAATTCTCGCACAAGAGATATGATCCAGACACTGATCCTTGAAAAATATCAGGAAATGCTGGATGCAGAGCCGGAACAGGAACTGACAGAAGCAGCTGAATGATCTTGCACGGAAAAAATCTGTGAGAGATAATAAAATAATAAGAATGAAAATCCGGAGACCTGGGAAACTGAGTCTCCGGATTTTTTTATGTAATTTGAAACGGACTTGTCCGCTTTGTTCCACAACATGTAAAAAACGAAACTATTTTGTAACAATTTGGAATTTTACAGGCAAAAACCACTGGAAATACAGCATTTGAATCGTGAAATGTTACATGAATGTTACAAAAATGAAATGAAAGTGTTGATTATTTGTGAGAATGTGTTATACTAAGCGTACAAAATATTTAAGAGGTGTTTTTATGAAGAGTAAAAAAGTTCTTTCACTGCTGCTGGCATGTGCAGTGACCGTATCTATGGGAACAACCGTATTTGCTTCCACAGAAGATCAGATTGCAGCCGCACAGGCTCAGAAGCAGGAAGCACAGGCAGGACTCGAACAGGCACAGGCAAATATCAGCGGTCTGGAGAGTAAGAAACAGGAACTGGAATCCTACCTTACAGAACTGAATTCCCAATATAATGAACTTACAGACAGTATTTCCGAGCTTAGTATTGAAGCTGCTGAAAAAGAAGAAGAGCTTAAGAATGTAAAGGCTCAGCTGGAAGTAGCAAAGCAGAATGCGCAGAATCAGTATGAAGCTATGAAAATTCGTATTCAGTATATGTATGAACATGGTGGAAGCACTATGCTGGAAATGCTTTTGTCATCAGACAACCTTTCTGATTTTATGAACCAGGCAAGTAATGTTGCTACAATTTCTACATATGACAGAGAGATGCTGAAAAAATATGAAGAAACGCAGGATGCAATCAAGGCACAGGAGACACAGGTAGAAGAAGAATCTGCATCTATCGGAAATCTTCTGACAGAAAAAAGCTCCAAGCAGCAGGAAGTTCAGAATCTGGTAGCATCTACCAGCGATAATATCAATTCTTATGTAAGTCAGATCAGTGCAAGCCAGGAAGAAGCAGATGCTCTTATGGCACAGGTGAACAGTGCTGACAGCAGTATTTCACAGCTGATGGAACAGGCAGAGCAGGAAAAAGCAGCTGCAGAGGCAGCCGCCGCACAGGAAGCAGCAGAAGAGACTTCAGACGACAACTCTGACGTATCAGAAGAAACAGAGGAACCTGATTATAGTGAGGAGACAAACGATGTCTCAGATGATAATGCAGAAGAAAGTGAAACTACTGAGGATAATGATTATACGGAAGACACATCTTCAGACAGCGAAGCTTCAGAGGATACTGACAGTTCCTCCGATACATCTTCTTCAGATTCCAGTTCTTCCAGTCAGGGAACATATCTTGGAAATTTCAAACTGACAGGATACTGTAACTGTGCACAGTGCTGTGGAACTGCCGGAAATGCTACAGCAAGTGGTGTTATGCCAACAGCGGGACATACGGTTGCGATGGCTGGTGTTCCATTTGGAACAAAGCTTCTGATCAACGGCACAGTCTATACGGTAGAGGATCTTGGAACTCCTTATGGACATGTTGATATTTATTGCAGCAGTCACAGTGAAGCTCTGAGCTTTGGATTGCAGTATGCGGATGTATACCAGTTAAACTAACTAAATATACGGATGATAAAAATGAGCTGTCTGATCAATCAGGCAGCTCATTTTGATAAGAACATATGACAGATTATAAATATGGCGTTCCTGGAATTTCGGGATAGCTTCCCATACCGATCAGCAGCTCCAGACCTGTCTGGCGTGCTTCAAGTACAGCGGCTTTGACTGCGCTTGCATCACCGGAAATTCCAAGGATAACTTCATTGGAATGGCTGGTTCCGATACTTGGGGTCATATAGCAGGTGATATTCACAGCAGAGGCTTTCATGGCAGTATCTGCCATTACAAGACCGATTGCTGCAGGAGATCCGGCCATAAAACCGAATGCTTCACCCGGAACTGCGTGGAATGCTTTCTGAAGGGCAGCTCCTGCGCTTGCAGAGTAGGTGAATTCCAGATGTCCGGATTCGCTGATATAAAGTTCACCGGCATTTCTCTTTGTAAGCTCAAGGGCGAGCTCGATTGCATGGCGTACGTCGGAAACATCATTGCCGCCAATGACAATATAGTTTCCATGACCGCCCCAGCCCTTGGTGTCTCTTGGGAATTCGATAGAAAGAACTTCTGTGTTGGTGGCCTTTACTGCATCGTCAATTGCAGTGATCTGTCCGGCAGCTCCGGTTCTGGAACTGAACAGTCCAAGCGCATGATACTTTGTGCCGATATTCATTTCTTTTAACAAGGTATCATCAATTCCGGAAATAACCAGCCCGATCGTATCCAGAACGGAAGTTCCGACAAATTCTGTCCTTGTACAGTGTGTACTGATACTCTTTACGTCAATCATGAAAAAACTCCTTTTCCTGATAAGAAGAATGGAAATTATTATGTTATAAATATAACGTATTAAGTGTTTATTTGCAAGAAGCCTTTGCGATGTTGTCTGAGAAATTCGAAAAAATAAATAATAAATAAAAAATAAAAAAATTGAAAAAAGATGTTGACATTTCGATATTACTGTCATATAATATATCTTGCGTTGAGCGACAACGCACAATTAAATAACGAAGTGTGGCTCAGTTTGGTAGAGCGCTGCGTTCGGGACGCAGAGGCCGCAGGTTCAAATCCTGTCACTTCGATTACTTGGCAGGGGCGCCGAAAACTTTAGAGATAAGGTTTTCGGTGTTTTTTTGTGTAACAAAAAATTACTCCGTAATGTTCCTATTACACAAAAACGCTCCGCGAGGATGCTGTCGGATATATTTTTTGAAGCAAGTACAATATGTACTACAAAGGAAGAAACAGAACCTTTTAAGAATTAAGACAAAATTTTATATCAAATCTTTGAAAAAGTCACCCATTTCACAGTTAAAGATCTTTGCCAGAGCAACCAGTTCGCTGACCTTGATGTTCATGCGGTTGGTTTCGATCTTGGCGTAACTGCTTTTGGAAATCGGAATACCCATCAGATTCATTCTGGCAATTACCTGATCCTGTGTGAGTTCACATTGGTAGCGTATTTTCTGGATGTTGCTGCCAAGGTTCATATCTATTCTGATCTTCTGTATCATAATTACTCCATATCCTGATATTTCGCAATAAAGAAACATATATGTATTGATGATATAGAGCTTTTTTTGTATAATGTTTCGTGATAGGGAAACATTGATAAAATTGAAGAAGATGTTACTCTTCGCAGCAAAAAGATTTGTATCAGAAACAAATTAGTCAGTAAAAACGTGTTTTAAATAGTAAAAATTTGTATTAAGATAGTACGTGAAAAAGAACTACCGGAAGGATGTATGAAGGAAATGGATAAAGACTGGATAAAAGCATTGATACAGTTGTGTACCATTGTGAGGAACAATGTGGTCTCGGAAGGAGCGGCGGTTCGATATCTGGAAATAATGTCGGACAAATATGGACTTGATGAAAAAAGCTTCAGACAGGTTTATGATGACTGGTATCGAAGCGGAGAAATTACAGAAACATATAGATGTGGAGCAAAAAGAGAACAGGGTTCCCTGTACCATAGAGGTGTGGATGGTATGTGCAGAATGCTTGATGAAAAAATTATTGATGAGAAGTTATTTCTGGAAACCCTGTGGGAGACTCCGTATCAAATTTTGAGAGAAGGAGAAGAATATATCGGTTATTATGCGGAATTGCCGGGGTGCATTGGATTGGCGGCAAATGAAGAAGAACTGAAAACAGAAATGCAGGCAATTCTGAAAAAATGGATCAGGACTGCGGCAGGCATATGGCGTGAAAATAAAATCCTGGAGGAGTGAGTTCTTCCGGGATTTTGTTTTATGCAAAATAATGAGCAGATGAAACCTGACTGTAAACTCCGGCGTATGTTCTGCATATATATAAGTGATATGAAAAAATGGAGGAAGCTGTTTGGCTGAATATCGACGTTTTGTGGCTTACGTATATGAGTATCAGAAAGAAAGAAAAGGAGACAACTGTGGATTTGTAAAAGTAGAAGTAAAAGGATCTCTTTGCAAGATAGAATTGCATTTGCGGTGTCCGGGTCTGATACCGCAAACAGAATGTAAGGTGTATGGTTTTGTGCGGAACAAAGGGCTGATCGAAGGAGTTTTGCTGGGAACCTGCACAACATCAGAAGGGAAAGCAGAGTGTATTCTGGAGACATATGCAGAACATATGGGAGACAGCGAGAAAGCACTGAATGAGATGGGAGGAATGATTTTTGTTACAGAGCAGGGTGGTTTCTGGGGAACGGAGTGGGATGATCAGCCAATCCGTCCGGAAAAATTCCAGGTGGCAGAGAAGCCGCATCAGGAACTGCATGCACAGTCTGTGAAGGAGACAGAAAAGCCGGCATGCGCAGAGAGAACAGAAAAGACAGAGTTAAATGTCCGGACATTACCCGGTACGCCGTATGATGCTTTTGCAGATGGAGAACTGAGTGACTGTCGCAAAATTTCGATACAGGATCTGTGCAGACTGGGACGACGGGTCTGTATGCTTCACAACAACCGTTTTGTACAGTATGGTTTTTATAATTTTGGACATCTTCTTTTTTGCAGAAACAGCTGTGGACAGAGAATTATCGGCGTTCCGGGAGGATATGACCAGCAGGAACGGTTTATGGCAAATATGTTTGGCTTTCCGTATTTCAAAGAAAGCGGATATATTCAGATTCCGGAAGGAAAGGGAGGATACTGGTATCGTTTAATCGATTCCGCGGATCCCGACAACAGGAATGGATGCTGATAAAATGTCGCGGAAGTGTTCCAGCTCTTTCAGAGAATAGCTGCTGAAACCAGGCTGCAGGACTTCTTCTGAATCCCTGTATGCCTGGAGATAGTAAGCGCGGGCACCTTTGAGCCACTGACTGATCTGAATAAAATCGTTTTCATTATGAAGCTCTCTGACAACTGTGGTACGGAATTCATAGTCCAATTTTCCGTGCAGCAAAAAGTCGGCTGTTTCGCGGACTGATTCCAGATCCGGATGCAGCATACCTGTAAGTGAAGGGTAGTTTTCGGGACTGGCCTTGATGTCCATGGCAACCATCTGGACCAGATCATTTTCGGCCAGATGTTTCACAATATCAGGACGCGTTCCGTTGGTGTCCAGTTTAACGGGATAACCGAGGCTGCGTATTTTTTTTATAAAATCTTCCAGATCCGCGGCGAGTGTCGGTTCCCCTCCGGAGATACATACACCTTCCAGAATTCCCTGCCTTTTTTTCAAAAAGGTGAGGACTTCTTCTTCCGGGATGACCGGTTCCTCTGACGGATGCAGGACGAGGGAGCTGTTCTGGCAGAACGGGCATCGGAAATTGCATCCCCCGAGAAAAACCACAGCGGCGATCCGTCCGGGATAATCAAGTAAAGTTGTCTTGTTGAGACCATGTATTGCTGGCATAAGTATTGTTCCTGTCTTTTGTTTTAAAGGTTCCTGTGCGATGTTGCTTTCAGGTTGCTGTTTATAGTTACCTCTATTCTAAATTTTCCGGATTGATTTTGCAACTGGCATTTACTATACTACTGAGTAGGAAAAAAGGTTACTGTGAACAGTAGTGAAACATCAATAAACAGGATTTGGAGGAAGATCTTTGACAGAGCAGGAACGGTTTATGAAAGAGGCCATACGGCAGGCAAAGAAGGCGAGAGCGTTGGAAGAGGTACCGATTGGCTGCGTGATCGTATCAGAAGGCAGGATCATTGCAAGAGGATATAACCGCAGGAATACAGACAAAAATACACTGTCTCATGCGGAACTGAATGCTATCCGCAAGGCGAGCAGGAAGCTTGGAGACTGGCGCCTGGAAGGCTGTACGATGTATGTGACACTGGAACCATGTCAGATGTGTGCGGGGGCACTGGTGCAGTCTCGTATAGATGAAGTTGTGATCGGAAGCATGAATCCGAAAGCGGGATGTGCCGGATCTGTGTTGAACCTTCTGGAAGTGGATGGATTTAATCACAAGGTAAAAATTACCCGAGGGGTTCTGGAGGAGGAGTGCTCGGTGATGCTGTCTGATTTTTTCAGGGAACTTCGCGCGAAGAAAAAACATCTCAGAATGCTGGCAAAACAAGAAGCAGAAACGGAGTGCTGCGGAAATAATTAAGACAGGGAATACTTGTTTTTTGCAGCAGAAGTGCTATATTTAATTAATAAAAAACGAGGAGGATTTTGAAATGACACTGGAAGCATTAAGAAAAGATATGGTTGCTGCCATGAAAGCAAAAGATAAAACTACAAAAGAGGCTGTTTCTTCACTGGTCTCTGCAGTAAAAAAAGCTGCAATTGATGAAGGATGCCGTGAAGATGTTCCGGAAGCACTGGTTGACCGCGTGATCCTTAAAGAACTGAAAACTGTCAAAGAACAGCTGGATACCTGTCCGGAAAGCCGTGATGATCTTCGCGCAGAATATCAGGCAAGATATGATGTGATCTCAAAATATGCCCCACAGCAGATGAGCGTAGAAGAAATCCGTGCATATCTCGAAGAGAAATTTGCAGAAGTACTGGCTACAAAGAATAAAGGTCAGATCATGAAAGCGGTTATGGGAGATCTCAAAGGCAAGGCAGATGGCAAACTGATCAATCAGGTAGTTGCAGATATCTGTAAATAAATGAGAATTAAAAAAACTCTGTGGAGCGATTTCCACAGAGTTAATTTTTTATTATTGTGAACAATTATAATTTTTTTTATTTCCGCGCGCCGCACCTCGAAATGTTCCCATGGACGTTACCTCTACAGTTAACTCGGCTCAGGCACCCTCACGGCACACAAGAGCTTCTGCTTAGTGCTGCTACATTCCTGTCCTGACACGGTTCGCAGATTCCTGTTGCGTGAGACCCAAACGTCAACGCCACTTATAGAGGGCAGCTCCACAGGAGACAAGCCTCAGATTGGCATCACCCCTGCTGTAGCGGATTGCAGGTTCAGGGCACCGCTATCTCCCCGGCTGCGCGGACTTTAAGTATAGACGATTTTTGAATACTTGTCAAGTGGGGGTAAAATATTATATAATAGAAAACACGTATAAGTTAGTGTGAACGAAGCGAATCATAATGGATATCGCTGTATGCCAGATAGAACAGCAAGGAGGAATAATGCACGATGATCAAAAGAATTGGTTTATTAACAAGCGGTGGTGACTGTCAGGCGCTGAATGCAACTATGAGAGGTGTTGTAAAGGCTCTTTCAAATTCTGTAGAAAATCTGGAAGTTTATGGATTTGATGACGGATATAAAGGGCTTATTTATGGAAAATACCATATGCTTACATCTAAAGATTTTTCCGGAATTCTGACCCGTGGCGGTACAATCCTTGGAACATCCCGTCAGCCATTCAAACTGATGAGAGTGCCGGATGAGAAAGGACTGGATAAGGTTGAGGCAATGAAGCAGACCTACTATAAACTGTGTCTGGACTGTCTGGTTATTCTGGGAGGAAATGGTACACAGAAGACTGCGAATCTCCTGAGAGAAGAGGGACTGAACATCATTCATCTGCCAAAGACGATCGACAATGATATTTATGGAACGGATATGACTTTTGGTTTCCAGAGTGCTGTAAATATTGCAACCAATGCAATTGACTGTATTCATACGACAGCGACATCTCACGGACGTGTATTTATCGTTGAGATCATGGGACATAAAGTAGGAAGTCTTACTCTTCATGCCGGTATTGCCGGCGGTGCAGATATCATTCTGATCCCGGAGATCCCGTATGATATCAAGAAAGTCTGCGCAGCGATAGAGAAACGTAACAAAGCAGGCAAACGCTTCACAATCCTTGCTGTGGCAGAAGGTGCGATCTCCAAAGAAGATGCAGAGCTTCCGAAGAAAAAATATAAAGAAAAACTGGAAGCCAGAGCAAAGAAATATCCGTCTGTTTCCTATGAAATTGCAGATCAGATCAATCAGGTGATCGGAAGTGAAGTACGTGTCACAGTTCCGGGACACATCCAGCGTGGCGGCGAGCCGTGCCCGTATGACCGCGTTCTTTCTACAAGAATCGGTGCAGGTGCTGCAGAAGCGATTCTGGACGAAGAATATGGAATCATGATCGGTGTTGTCAATGGCAAGATCAAGAGAGTTCCGCTTGCGGAGTGCGCTGGCAAGCTGAAAATGGTTTCACCGAAAGATCAGATCGTTAAGGCTGCAAAGCAGATCGGTATCAGCTTTGGAGACTGATAACATAGAGAATAGTGACCGCCGCGGGAGTTTTCCTGCGGCGGCTTAGTGCCTGCGGATGCTTTTTCCGAAATTTCCCAGGCAGCAGGAGAGGAGTGTATTATGAGTTATACTGCCCTGTACCGAAAGTTCAGGCCCGATAATTTTGAAGACGTCAAGGGGCAGGATCACATTGTGACCACGCTGACGAATCAGATCAATGCGAATCGAATCGGACACGCCTATCTCTTTTGCGGGACGAGAGGTACCGGTAAAACAACCGTGGCCAAGATTCTGGCAAAAGCGGTAAACTGTGAGCATCCGGTAAATGGAAGCCCGTGTAATGAATGTGAAATGTGCAAGGCTATTCAGGCCGGTACTTCCATGAATGTGATCGAGATTGACGCTGCATCTAACAACGGTGTGGACAATATTCGAGAGATCCGGGAGGAAGTTACCTATCGTCCGACAGAAGGCAGATACAAAGTGTATATCATCGATGAGGTGCATATGCTTTCTACAGGAGCATTTAACGCATTGCTCAAGACACTGGAGGAGCCGCCTTCGTATGTTATCTTTATTCTGGCAACGACAGAGGCTCATAAGATTCCGATAACAATTCTGTCCAGGTGTCAGAGATATGATTTTCATAGGATCTCGATCGATACGATCGCAGCGAGACTTTCGGAATTGCTGAAAGTAGAAGGCGTTGAAGCAGAAGAAAAGGCAGTTCATTATGTGGCCAAGGCCGGAGACGGCTCCATGCGAGATGCTTTGAGCCTTTTGGATCAGTGTATTGCCTTTTATCTGGGACAGACTCTGACTTATGACAAAGTGCTGGATGTTCTGGGAGCAGTAGATACAGAAGTGTTCAGCAGACTTCTGAGAAAAGTACTTGCAGGTGATGTGGCATCTGCCATCCGTATTCTGGAAGAGCTGATTGTCGGAGGAAGAGAACTGAGTCAGTTTGTCGGAGATTTTACCTGGTATATGAGAAATCTTCTTCTTGTAAAAACCTCAGATAACCCGGAGGAGGCAATTGATGTTTCTTCAGATAATCTGAAGCTTCTCAAAGAAGAAAGTGAAATGACAGACAGTGACACATTGATGAGATATATCCGTATTTTTTCGGATCTGTCGAATCAGATCCGTTTTGCAACACAGAAAAGAGTGCTGGTAGAGATTGCGTTGATCAAACTTTGCCGGCCGGCAATGGAGACAAATCTCGACTCTGTTCTGGATCGTATTCGTGTACTGGAACAGAAAATCGAAGAACGTCCGGTTCAACAGGTGATCGTACAGAATGCTTCTGTTCAGGATGCGGCAGTATCTGTGCAGGAAGCACCAAAACCACCGCAGAAAGCAGCACCGGAAGATCTGCAGAAGATCGTGGCAAGCTGGAAAATGATCGTTGGTCAGACAACGGCGGCTTTCAAACAGGCGCTACTCCAGTCTGTTCCGAAATACAACGGAGAAACAGGAGAAGCGATATTATATGTAGAGTTTCAGACACCTCTTGGCAGGCTTTATCCGGATGATTCTGATGCAAAGAAAGAGCTGCAGACGATCATTGAGCAAAAGCTTGGTAAGAGTATTGAGCTTCATATGCTGGTGGCAGAAGACCATCAACAGACAAATTTGTCACAGATCACAGTAGATCAGGCAATTCGAGATAACATCCACATGGATGTTGTGATCGAGGAAGTTCCGGGCTCTGAATCGGAAGAAGAATAAAGGAAACCCGCGCAGGCGGTTTTTCATAAATAATTATCAATCATCAGGAGGATTTTAAAATGGCAAAACGTGGAGGATTTCCGGGCATGGGAATGCCGGGTAACATGAATAATTTAATGAAACAGGCGCAGAAAATGCAGCGTCAGATGGAAGAAAACCAGAAAGCACTGGAAGAAAAAGAATTTACAGCAGCTGCCGGTGGTGGTGCTGTGGAAGTGACGATTTCCGGTAAACGTGAAGTAACAAAGGTCAAACTTGCAGAAGAAGTTGTTGATCCGGACGATATTGAAATGCTGGAAGATCTGATCGTAGCAGCTACCAACGAAGCGCTTCGCAAAGTAGAAGAAGAATCTGCAGCAGTAATGTCCAAACTTACAGGAGGACTTGGCGGATTAGGCGGAGGCCTTCCTTTCTGATGGAATATTACAGTACGCATATCAATAAGCTGATCGAGCAGTTGTCTCATCTGCCGGGGATTGGTCCAAAATCTGCGCAGAGACTGGCTTTTCATATTATGAACATGCCAAAAGATCAGGTTGAACAGCTTACTTCATCTATTACAGGGGCGCGGGAAAAAATCCGTTACTGTAAGAAATGCTGTACACTGACAGATCAAGAACTCTGTCCGATCTGCAGTAATCCCAAAAGAGATGCGAGTACGATCATGGTGGTGGAAAATACCAGAGATCTTGCAGCTTATGAAAAAACCGGCAAATACGAAGGGGTCTATCATGTGCTGCATGGTGCAATCTCTCCCATGCTTGGAATCGGGCCGGATGACATCCGGCTGAAAGAGCTTATGAAACGCCTGCAGACAGAGGAAATCAAAGAGGTGATCATTGCTACAAATTCCAGCCTGGAAGGTGAAACGACAGCCATGTATATCAGTAAGCTGATCAAGCCTACCGGAATCCGCGTCAGCAGGATTGCAAGCGGTGTGCCGGTTGGAGGAGATCTGGAATATATTGATGAAGTAACGCTGCTTCGTGCACTGGAAGGCAGGGTGGATCTCTGATACAGCTGCATGGCAGCAGAAAGAGAGAAAGACGATTGGCAAAGAAAAAAGTAACTTCTTCACAGGTGGCAGAAAAAGCAGGAGTTTCACAGGCTACAGTTTCAATGATTCTGAATCGCAGAAGTAATGTCTCTTTTTCAAATGAAACAGTAGAAAAGGTAGAGTGTGCGGCCAGAGAACTGGGATATGAGTTACCTCATCACAAGAACAAAAGTAATACCAAAAAAGAAAAACTGATCGTGGTGATCTGTCCGACACTGACCAGCCCATATTATGTTCTCCTTCTTCAGGGAATCGAATCGGTTGCAAATGAAAAAGGATATGGCGTTTTTATCTGCAATACGCAGAGAGATGCCGGGATGGAAGAAAAGTATCTGCGCATGATCAGTACGATAGATCCGCAGGGAATCATCTATGCATGTAATCCGCATCCTGATTTTCAGAAAAAGGTTGAGGAACTGGCAAGGAAGATTCCCCTTGTTATTATCAGCAATAAAGAGAAAACGACGACTGTTGATGCAATCAATCAGGATAACACCATGGTTGGAAGGATGATGGCGCGTCATCTTCTTGATCTTGGGCACAGAGATGTTGCGTTTATCACACCACCTCTCACCAGACGGCAGTGGCAGCGTTCCAGAAGAGTTGATGGATTTGTCCGGGAATATGAGAAGGAAGGTCTGCAGGGACATGTGCTGATCAAAGCTGCGGATGAGTCTGCGGATCGGAGATCGCCAAGAATGGACTCGGAATATTCGATGGGGTATCAGCTGACGATGGAACTGCTGAAAGAGGGCAGATACTTTACAGCGATCGCGGGGCAGAATGACATGATGGCTCTTGGGGCAATCGATGCGCTTGAAGAATCCAGAATACGTGTGCCGAAAGATGTTTCGGTGATTGGCTGTGATGATATTTTTTATTCGGGGATACGACGTCTTTCACTGACAACAATCGATCATTTTGTTGCTCTGAAAGGCAGGGATGCCTGTGATATTATTATCCGTAAGATTACGATGAATGATCAGTTTTATGCAGGGCTGCAGCCGACCAGTCTGTATAATATTGAATATACTCCAAAGCTGATCAGACGTAAAACAACTGCCTATGCGAATACAAAAAGAAAAATTCATGATTCGAACGGACCGTCAGAAAAAATAAAATAAATATGTATTTCAAGAATTATTATTAATAATTTAAAATGTGTATAGGAAGACTCGCTGTAAAAACAAGGAATATCAACAGATGCAGGCAGGAAAAATGTCTATATAACGATGATATTATTAATAAAAACTAAAATTATTAATGAAATATTTATTAATAATTTTGACATCACTTGACCTTGGGGGTGTGTCTGTTATAATGAAATTATCGTTACCGTACAAGGTAATAAATATCGCGAAAACAGAGCAAAAACCGGGAGGGAATTACAATGAGATTTTTTATTGACACAGCAAATGTAGAAGACATCCGTAAAGCAAATGACATGGGAATTATCTGTGGTGTTACCACAAATCCTTCTCTGATCGCAAAAGAGGGAAGAGATTTTAATGAAGTAATCAAAGAGATCACAGAAATAGTTGACGGACCGATCAGTGGAGAAGTAAAAGCTACTACAACAGATGCAGAAGGCATGATCGCAGAAGGACGTGAGATCGCAAAAATCCATCCAAACATGGTTGTTAAGATTCCAATGACAGTAGAGGGTCTGAAAGCAGTTAAAGTTCTTTCAAAAGAAGGAATCAAAACAAATGTTACTCTGATCTTTACAGCTAACCAGGCTTTACTTGCAGCAAGAGCAGGTGCTACCTATGTATCTCCGTTCCTTGGAAGACTGGATGATATTTCTACAGACGGACTTCCGCTGATCCGCCAGATCGTTGAAATGTTTGAAGTTGCAGGAATCACAACACAGATCATCTGTGCAAGCGTTCGTCATCCTATTCATGTTACTGAGTGTGCACTTGCAGGTGCTGATATCGCAACTGTACCATATAAAGTTCTGGAACAGATGACAAAACATCCTCTGACAGATGCCGGAATCGAAAAATTCCAGAAAGACTACAAAGCTGTATTCGGTGATAAATAAAAAAGTCTGATGCTCATATGTTCTGAGTACTTGACTAATTTCAGAAATAATTGTAGCATAAGCGTGTTACAGACCAGCTATGTGTGCAGCAAATAGTTAATTTGCAGTGACAATCTGTAAACTACCAAAAGGAGAAATTGAACATCATGGAGAAATTAGAACTTCAGAAAATTGCGAACGAAGTCCGCAAAGACATCGTAACCGCAGTTCATGCTGCAAAAGCCGGCCATCCAGGCGGTTCTTTATCAGCAGCAGATTTATTTACATATCTGTATTTTGAAGAAATGAACGTAGATCCGAAAGATCCGAAAAAGGCAGACAGAGACCGTTTTGTGCTTTCTAAAGGACATACAGCACCAGGACTTTATTCTGCACTTGCAGAAAGAGGATATTTTCCGAAAGAAGATCTGAAGACTCTTCGTCATCTGGGATCTTATCTGCAGGGACATCCGGATATGAAACACATTCCAGGTGTAGATATGTCCAGCGGTTCTCTGGGACAGGGGATTTCAGCTGCTGTAGGTATGGCGCTTTCTGCTAAACTGAGCAATGAAGCATACAGAGTATATACACTTCTTGGAGATGGTGAAATTCAGGAAGGTCAGGTTTGGGAAGCTGCTATGTTTGCAGGATTCCGTAAACTGGATAATCTGGTTGTTATCGTAGATAATAACGGACTTCAGATCGATGGAAAAATAGACGATGTCTGCTCTCCATATCCGATTGATAAGAAATTTGAAGCATTCAATTTCCATGTGATCAATGTTGCAGACGGAAACGATATGGATCAGCTGAAAGCTGCATTCGACGAAGCAAAGGCTACCAAAGGAATGCCAACAGCTATCATTATGAAAACTGTCAAAGGTAAAGGCGTTTCCTTTATGGAAAACCAGGCCGGATGGCATGGCAAGGCTCCGAACGATGAGCAGTATGCACAGGCAATGGAAGATCTGGAGAAAGTAGGTGAAGCATTATGTCAGAAGTAAAGAAAATTGCTACAAGAGCCAGCTATGGTGCAGCTCTGGTAGAACTTGGAAAAGAACATGAGAATCTGGTTGTTCTGGACGCTGACCTTGCTGCAGCTACTCAGACAGGAATGTTCAAAAAAGAATTTCCGGAAAGACATATTGACTGTGGTATCGCAGAATGCAACATGATGGGTATTGCTGCCGGACTTGCAACAACAGGTAAAGTTCCGTTTGCAAGTACATTTGCAATGTTTGCTGCAGGACGTGCTTACGAACAGCTTCGCAACTCTGTTGCATATCCGAAACTGAATGTAAAAGTAGGTGCTACACATGGCGGTATTTCTGTAGGTGAAGATGGCGCCACACATCAGTGCTGCGAAGACTTTGCACTTATGAGAGCAATCCCGGGTATGGTTGTTATGAGCCCTTCTGATGATATCGAAGCAAAAGCGATGGTAAAAGCAGCTTATGAACACGTGGGCCCTGTATATATGAGATTTGGTCGTCTGGCAGTGCCGGTGATCAATGACAGACCGGATTACAAATTTGAAATGGGCAAAGGTATTGTTCTTCGTGAAGGAAAAGACCTTACGATCGTTGCAAACGGTCTCTGCGTAGCAGCAGCTCTGGAAGCAGCGGAGAAACTGGCAGCAGATGGAATCGATGCAAAGGTTATCAATATTCATACGATCAAACCACTGGATGAAGACCTGATCGTGGCAGCGGCCAAAGAAACAGGTAAGGTTGTTACAGTAGAAGAACATTCTGTTATTGGCGGATTAGGCGGAGCTGTATGTGAATGCCTTGCTGAAAAAGCTCCGGTACCTGTTAAACGTATCGGTATAAATGATGTGTTTGGCGAATCAGGTCCGGCAGTTGCTCTTCTTGAGAAATATGGACTGGATGCAGAAGGCATCTACAAACAGATCAAAGAGTTTGCATAATATCTGCCTTGGGAATCGTCATCAGAATTCCACCGGCAATCTGTTCTGCAATGGAGATGACCGTGGAAAGACGCGTAGTCTGGAGCGTTAACTGTTCCAGAGTACCTGCAATGTTAACGATTCCAGTGATATGAATATGGCCGACAGGCGGCAGTTTTTTATGAACAGCGGCACCTGGGTAAAGTGCACCATTAGCAATGGTCACATATCCCAGGTGCTTTTTTTGCCCCAGAGAGGCATCTATGGCAATGATCAGACTGTCCGGATGTTGAAAAAGAATTTTCTGGTGAGTTTCCGCAAGGTTCAGTGCGTGGACAGGATGAGCAAGTGTGCCGTAGACATATGCTCCGGGAAGACAGAAGGTATTGAGCTGGTGACCGACATAAGGCCCGAGGCAGTCACCGGTGGCCCGGTCACTGCCGATGCAGAGAAAAACAAGTTCCGTCCAACGGCGCGGACATGTGAGAATGCATTTGTGCAGGAGTCTGGAAATCTCAAAGGAACAGTCCTGTTGAGTGGTGTCAATATAAAAAGTCATATAACCTCCGACTGCGTGAATGTAAAGGAAAAATATGGTTATGCTGATATTGCTTTATTGTATCCATAAGAGATCAGAAATATGCAGTGCGCAAAATATGTCGCTAAATTCTTAAATACTACTCTTACATTATGCTAAATTCTGCAATCTCTGTATGCTATTCTTGTCCCTGAAGGGGTGATAGATATGATAGAAGTCATCTATAAAGATGAGAAACAGACAACCAGGGGGACAGAAGGGAATTTTAACCTTCCTAAAAATATACGACAGATAGGTTTGCCGGGCGAAGAATACCGAATCTATATAGAAGATTATGTATATACTTTTTTGAAAAAAACAGCGGAAAAGAAAGAAGAAAAAGGTTCAGTGGCAGTTTTTGCAGGAGAAATAAAATGGGCGGATGGAAAAGAGTATCTCTTTGTGAAAGGGGCAGTGCTGCTGGAAACCAGGGAATGTACAGAAGAACATGTGGAAATAGAAGATGCGGCCTGGCAAAAACTTCATGAGGAAATGGAAAAATATTTTCCGGGACAGGAAATTGCAGGATGGTTTATGACTGGAAAAGGACTGACAATGGAAGTCGGTGAAAATCTACAGCGAATTCATTTGAAATATTTCGGTGGAGAAAAAGTACTGATGCTGATGGAACCGGTGGAGTCAGAAGAGGCTTTTTTTCTCTATGAAAACGGTCAGATGGTGAGGCAGAACGGGTATTATATTTATTATGAAAAAAATCCCTGTATGCAGACTTATATGCTGGAAAAAAATCCAGATCTCGGACAGTCGGAGCAGGAAAATGTTTCGGATGATGCAGTTCGAGCCTTTCGAAAGATTTTGCAGAAAAAACACAAAGAAGAGTCAGAGGAAACAGAAGAGAGAACTTCTGTTTTTTCTTATGCAGCGACTGCCTGTCTGGTTCTTGCTGTGATGACGATCGGAGTGCAGTTTTACCAGAATTACAGCCATAAAAATGTGAAGGATACACTGGACACAGTGACAGAAACCGCATCGAATGCTGTTAAAACTGAGAAAAATACTGAGAAAGAAAAGAAAGTTGTGGTTACACCGACCTCCGCAATAAAAAAAGATCCTACACCGATGCCGAGTTCTCCTGCATCAACGGTGACGCCGGCAGTGCTGCAAAAAGAGGAGCATGTGATGCAGGAAAAAACAGAGAATGAGAGAAATGATGAAAACAGTTCAGCTGCAAAAAAAGAAGAGGAAATTTATAGAGCGGAATCAGACAGCAGAAAGGCAGAACGACGTATGAGGCAGCAGGAGAAGGCGGACGGCTCGGGAGAAACAACGGCGGAAAGTACAGCTGCATCGACCGACATCCAGGGCAAAAGTTATGTGATCAAGCCTGGAGATACGTTATATCAGATCAGTATATCGCAATATGGAACGATGGAAAAAGTGCAGGAAATATGTCGGACGAATGGTCTGACAGAGGATGAAATTATTTATCCGGGTCAGATAATTGTATTGCCTTAAAAAATTTGATATAATCAAAAAACGGAAGCTTATTGATGGATAAAAGCACAAGGTAAGGAAAATGGCAAATATAATAAAAAGATTAAAGCGAAAATACAAAAGAAAGAAAATACAGGCACAGCGTGCAAAACTGGAACAGGAGCAACGTGCAGTTCTGGAAACAAGTCCGGAGGAAGCATATCGGCTCCGATTGAATAAACACAGACGTGATACAGCGAGAAGAATTGTTATGTCAGTAATCGCAATTGCAGCAATCGTAAGTGTTATTCTTCTTTATGTTGAAAAGAGAAGTTATCATGATTACAAGGTTCTTCTGGCAAGTGAACAGGAAGATGTTGTTTCGACAAAATATCAGGAAATGTCCGGGAAAATCCTGCGATACAGTCCAGATGGAGCGTCATTGGTAAACAGCAATATGGATTCTTACTGGAGCGTTCTTTATGAAATGCAGAATCCTGTTGCAGATGTGAAAGAAGGCAGAGCAGTCATTGCGGATCAGGATGGTACGCTTCTTGAAATGTTTGACAAGGATGGTGAAACGGGAAGCGTAACTACTTCTTATAATATTGTGAAAGCGAAAGTTTCTGCGAGTGGAATGGTTGCTGCAATCCTGGATGGCGGTGATTCTACATGGATCAATTTTTATGCATCAGATGGAAGCCTGATCGCAGAAAACCAGACACATATTTCAGATCCGGGATATCCGCTTGATGTTGCACTTGCAGATGATGGCAATATCATGATGGTTTCTTATCAGTATGTGGATGGCAGTGAGACGACAAGCTATGTCGCTTTTTATAATTTTGGAGATGTCGGGCAAAACGAGGATGACAGAATTGTCAGTGGATATACGTACGAAGGAACGGTTATTCCGCAGATTGTTTATCTGAATGGGAATAAGTCACTTGCAATAAGAGATGATGGCTTTGTTCTGTACAAGGGAAATCAGATCCCGAAAGAAAAAGCAACTGTCAAAGTTGATAAAGAAATTGTCAGCACATTTTATGATGACGACATGATCGGGCTTGTGTTCAAAAATGGAAATAAAGAAAAACAATATACAATGAGGGTCTATTCCACAGATGGAAATCTGAAATTTGAAAAGGATTTTAATATCCCATATACTTCTATAAAAGCAAGTGGAGGAAAAATCCTTCTTTATAACAGTTCTCAGGTGTGTGTCATGAACAGCCGCGGTGTGGAGAAATACAGTGGAACGATTGATGGAACTATCAGCGATTTTATGAAGATTGGATGGAACAGGTATCTTCTTGTTCTGGACAGCGGCGTTGATGTGATCAAGTTGAGCTGAGAGGTGCGGCATGGAGATAACATGGCTTGGAGCTGTTGCCATTGGCGTACTGATACTGACAGGATGCAGCGGTTATCGCAAAGGCTTTGTGCGGGAAATTATGTCTTTTTTCTTTGTGTTCCTGGCACTGGCACTGGCGTGGATGATCAATCCTTATGTGAATGAATTTATGGTAGAAAAGACTTCGGTTTATGAAAAGATTCAGGAGAGCTGCCAGAATCTTATGGAAATTCAGGGCGAAGGGCAGATCGAAGATACGAAGGAAGAGGATACAATCATAGATAGAATGAATCTTCCGAAGATTTTGCAGCAGAACCTGTCAGAGAATAATACTGAGGAAACATACAAAGAATTAGCAGTAGACTCATTTAAAGGATATATTTTGACATACCTGGCGAAAATGATCGTAAATGGAACATCCTATCTTATTTCATATGTTCTGGCCAACCTTGTGCTCAGACTGATCAGCTGTGCATTAAATGCTATCGCAGAATTGCCGCTGATCAATGGAGCTAACAGGCTTACGGGAGCGATGGTTGGTGTGGTGAAGGGAATTCTGTTTTTGTGGATCGCAATGCTGGTGCTGACGATATTGTGTAGTACGGAGGCTGGTAAAAACGGTCTTGCGCTAATTGAGAAGGACAGTTTTTTGAACATAATTTATCGTTATGATATCCTTGTGAGAGCGTTTTTGAGTTTTTGGTGAGTTTTTTGGAAAATTATAAAAAAAATACTTGACGTGAGTGAGGTACAATGATATACTAAAATCCGCTTCGATGTGAGGCGGATTTTTGTTTTTCGACAATATAAAGAAAAATAAAAAACTTCAAAAAAGTGCTTGACATTCAGAAATGAATGTGGTAAAGTAAACGAGTTGCTGATGAGCAACGCATCACAAAAGATTCATTAAAAAAGTTTTGAAAAAACTTAAAAAAGTTCTTGACAAACGAAAATGAATGCGATAAAATAAATGAGCTGTCACAAACGACAGTGAGCAAGAACCTTGATAACTAAACAGTGAAACACATACGATTCTCGAAAATTCTT
>ERZ1026850.162-NODE-162-length-43537-cov-4.740651_pt1 | contig 43537 bp, 37 predicted proteins | sample MGYA00380155_ERZ1026850 | MGnify/ENA primary metagenome ERZ1026850 (study PRJEB33269, sample SAMEA4719791) | human gut metagenome | biome: human-associated habitat; feature: organic feature; material: feces | place: Cameroon | collected 2013-10 ... | reverse complement strand
ATTTTTAAACAGGATGGTTATCGGGTAGCCCCTTTTAAATCCCAGAATATGGCACTGAACTCGTTTATTACGAGGGAAGGACTGGAAATGGGACGGGCGCAGGTAATGCAGGCGGAGGCAGCAGGCATGGAACCCTCTGTGTTGATGAATCCGATTCTGTTAAAGCCGACCAATCATATTGGTTCGCAGGTGATTGTGAACGGAAAGGTATTGGGGAATATGAGTGCCAGAGATTATTTTGCTTATAAAAAGCAACTGGTACCGGATATTTTACACGCTTTTTCGGAGTTGGAAAAACGGGCAGATATTATCGTTATCGAGGGAGCCGGCAGTCCGGCAGAGATTAACCTGAAGGAGAACGATATTGTAAATATGGGAATGGCAAAGATGGTAGATGCACCGGTGCTTCTGACCGGGGATATTGACCGGGGCGGCGTGTTTGCCCAACTGTTAGGAACCATCATGCTCTTAGAACCGGAGGAGAAGCAGCGGGTCAGGGGACTGATTATCAATAAGTTCCGGGGCGATAAATCCATTCTGGACCCCGGTGTGGTCATGTTAGAAGAACGGGGCGGTATCCCGGTGGTAGGGGTGGTGCCTTATATGGAGTTATCCCTTGCAGACGAGGACAGTCTCAGTCCACGGTTTGACAGAAGACAGGAAAAGGTAATCGACATTGCGGTTATTAAATACCCCCGGATTTCTAATTTTACGGACTTTGATGTGTTTGAGCAGATGGAGGAGGTTTCGGTCCGGTATGTGGACAATGTGCGGGAGTTACACCATCCTGATATGATAATACTGCCCGGCAGCAAAAATACTATGGCAGACCTGCGGTGGATGCGGGAAAACGGATTGGAAGCCATGGTAAAGAAAAAGGCGGAAGATATTCCGGTCATTGGTATCTGTGGTGGCTACCAGATGTTGGGCGAAGCTATCTGTGACCCGGATGAGTTAGAAGAAGGCGGTCAGATGCAGGGTATGGGCTTACTGCCGGTCAGCACAAGCTTACAGCCGGAAAAGACCAGAACCCAGGTGGAAGGAAACTTCTTACCCTTACAGGGAATCTTACAGCCCCTTTCCGGGAATTCTTTTTCCGGATATGAAATACACATGGGAAAAACAACAAATTGTTGTATAAAGAAACAAAACAGTCCGATTGCCAGAATGAAAGTGCAGGGATGTTGGAAAGAAGAAGGTACTTTTCAGGGAAATGTATACGGAACGTATGTCCATGGTATCTTTGACCATGCACAGACTGCCGGACGGATGGTGGAGATACTGGCAAAGAAAAAGGGCGTGCTGGTGGATACCAGCAGCCTGATGGATTACAAAGCCTATGAACAGTTACAGTATGACAAGCTGGCAGCAGGGCTGCGGGACAGCCTGGATATGCCACAGATATATGGGATGTTGACAGATGCAAAGATATAACGGAACCCCGATGGAAATGGTACCACCGGATGAAGCAATACAACAGCAGATAAAGAAAAACTGGGACAGCCTGGCAAAGCCTCTGGATGGATTGGGTATGTTTGAAACGATTTTTGCCAGAATCGGAGCCATGCAGGGAAATATCGTGCCGGACATCCGGCGAAAGGCAGTACTGGTGATGTGTGCAGACAATGGCATTGTGGAAGAGCATATCAGCCAGTCCGGGCAGGAAGTCACGGCAATGGTGGCAGAGAGTATGGGGCAGGGAAATTCTTCTGTGTGTAAAATGGCAGCAGCTATCGGCTGTGAAGTCATCCCGGTGGATATTGGTATCAACACCAACCGGGTTTATCCGGGTGTGCTTCCTCGAAAAATAAGCAGGGGAACTGCCAATTTCCTAAGGACGCCGGCTATGACAAAGGAGCAGGCTTGTGCAGCCATTAACGTAGGAATCGAACTGGTAGAACAGTGCAAACAGAAAGGCTATGGGATTCTTGGAACAGGAGAGATGGGAATTGGCAACACCACCACCAGCAGTGCCATGGCAGCCGCTTTACTGGGGTGTCCGGCAGAACGGGTAACCGGCAGAGGAGCAGGTCTGGACGATACCGGACTGAAACATAAACAACAGGTCATTGAAGAAGCCCTGCAGCAGTATCAGCTGCAACCGGAGGAAGCCCTGCGGATTCTGTGCTGTGTGGGTGGACTGGACATTGCCGGCATGGTCGGGGTGTTTCTGGGCGGTGCCTTGTATCATGTACCGGTTGTGATAGATGGGGTTATCAGTGCCGTGGCAGCTGTGTGTGCCAGCAGGCTTTGCCCTGGGACAGAGGCTTATATGATTCCCTCCCATAAAGGAAAAGAACCGGCGGCAGGACTTTTGCTGCAGGAGCTTTCCCTACAGCCCGTGTTGGAGGCGGGACTTGCCCTGGGAGAAGGCACAGGAACGGTATTTTTGTTTTCCATGCTGGATGTGGCGTTGACACTTTACCGGGAGGGAACCACCTTTGCCGACATTGCTCTGGCTCCCTATGAGAGGTATGCGAAATGATGACATTGATTATCGGAGGCAGTGGCAGTGGCAAATCCGCTTATGCAGAGTCCTTGTTAGCGGCCTGTACGGAAGAAAAATATTATATCGCGACCATGCAGGTCTATGATGAAGAGGGCGAAAAACGCGTGTTAAAGCATCGTACCATGCGGGAAGGGAAGGGGTTTCGTACCCTGGAACTGCCGGTGGATGTGGGAGAAGCTGTTTTCCCGAAAAAGGCAGCAGCCCTGTTAGAATGTATGTCCAATCTGGTAGCCAACGAGATGTTCTTACCGGAAGGAAACAGACCCGGAGAGACTGTTGTAGAAAAAGTGCTCACACAGATACAACAGCTTTCGGTAAAGGTAAATCATCTTATTATTGTGACGAACAATGTGTTTGAGGATGGCATCTGCTACGATGCCTCTACCATGGAATATTTGCAGACATTGGGAACGGTCAACTGCAGACTGGCAGAAATGGCAGACCGGGTAGTAGAGGTTGTGGTCGGTATCCCGCTTGTCATGAAGGGAGAGAAGGAAGGATGAAAATACTGAAAGGAATCTGTATCGCTTTTTCGATTTATTCCAAAATCCCTATGCCCCAATTTGCCTGGGAGGAAGAGGACATGGAATATATGATGTGCTTTTTCCCATGGATTGGAGCCGTGATTGGCGTGGTATTTGTCCTGTGGCATGCCCTTTGTGAACGATGTGGTATCGGCACCTTATGTGGCAGTCTCATAGCGGCGGCGATTCCTTTAGCCATTTCCGGTGGTTTTCACGTGGATGGCTACATGGATACCATGGATGCCTTTCATTCCTATCAGAGCAAGGAGAAGAAGCTGGAAATCCTGAAGGACTCCCATATCGGAGCCTTTGCGGTGATTATGGTTATCTTGTATTACCTGATAGATATTGCAGCATTATCGGAGATAAAGACCATGCAGGCAGCTATCCTGGTGGGAACAGGATTTCCCATGGCAAGGTGTTTCAGCGGGCTGGGAGTCATGTGGCTTGCGCCTGCCAGAGAAGAAGGGATGCTCCATACCTTTGCCAAAGATGCCAGGAAAAAAATCGTGGCAGGGGTATTGCTTGTGCAACTGGTGTTATTGTGCGGTCTGGATTTGTGGCTGTCCGTGACCGGAGGACTGGCAGTTATTGTGACCGCACTGGTCTGCTTTCTCTATTTTCGTTGGAAAAGCTACCGGGAGCTGGGCGGCATTACCGGGGATACTGCCGGATTTTTTGTGACCGTCTGTGAAGCTGCCATAGCAGCTGCCGTGGCGATTATAATGTGAGAAAAGGAAACAGGAAGTATGCAGTTATATATAGGTGGTTATGGACAGGGCAAGGCAGAATATGTACAGAAAAAAACAGGGAACACAGCGGCTCCGGTGGTAGACAATCTGCACCTGTGGGTTAAAAAACTGCTGGCAGAGGGACAGCCTGCGGAAGAAATCGTGTGGGACTATTACAGGAAGCATCAGGACTGCATTTTTATCTGCGATGAAATCGGTAACGGCATTGTACCCATGGAGGCAGCGGAAAGAGAGTACCGGGACCGGCTGGGACAGCTGTTAATCGGGCTGGCAAAAGAAGCAGAGACTGTGGAGCGGATTGTATGTGGAATCGGACAGAAGCTGAAATGAAAGAGAATAGTAAAAACGAGATAGAAGAAAAAGCAGAAACAGTAATCCAGGCAGAAATGGAAATCTACTGGCTTCGCCATGGGAAAACCAAATCCAATGAAGAACACCGCTATCTGGGCAAGACGGATGAAGGTTTAACCGAAGCGGAAACAGAAAGATTACAGGCAAAGAAAGTGCCAGAAGCATGGCAGACATTTCCGTTATTTTCTTCTCCCATGAAGCGGTGCAGACAGACAGCAGAACTGCTTTTCCAGAAAGAACCGCTGCTCATTCCGGAGTGGGTAGAAATGGATTTTGGGTTATTTGAGGGGAAGAACTACCAGGATTTAAAAGGAGATGCCTACTATCAAAGGTGGATTGACAGCGATGGCACACTGCCTTTTCCCCAGGGGGAGTCGAGAGAAGCCTTCCTTCAAAGAAGCAGGAAAGGACTGGAACGGATGCTTTTCCTGTTAGATAAGGGGTCAGAGATAGATGGGATGCAGGATAAGGGTACGGTATCAGACAGAAATAAGATGCCGGACAAGGAGAAGATACCGGACAGGAACAAAATGCCAGACAAGGTGGTGGCAGTGGTACACGGTGGCACTATCATGGCGGTGTTAAGTGAACTGACAGGCAGGGAGTATTTCAGCTTCCAGGTGCCTAACGGTGGTGGATACCGTACCCGGATAAAAAGAAAGCAAAATACCATAGAGGTATTGGAAATAGAACAGATAGAACAGATAACAGATTGAAAAATGAAGTAGATTAGGAAAGAGTTTTCACACATGAGATTTGTGTCTGCGTAGATAAAGCATGTGCAGAAATGAGGACAGGACACATTATGATAACGTATCATATCACAGCAATGGCAGCAGGCTTTTTACTGGATTTCCTGTTAGGGGACCCCTACTGGTTGCCGCATCCCATCCGGGCGATTGGCAGTCTGATTGGTTGGCTGGAGCATAAGTGGAATCACCCGGAAGAGAAGAATTCCCGGAAAGGAACTGTTATGGTACTCCTGGTACTGGCAGTGACCGGGAGTGTAACATTTCTGCTATGGGCAGGAGCCTATCGGGTGCACCCACTGCTTGGTGTTGTAGTGGAGAGCATTATGACCTACCAGATTCTTGCCACCAAATGCCTGAAAACAGAGAGCATGAAGGTATACGATGCTTTACAGAAGCAGGATTTGGAGGCTGCCAGAAAAGCAGTATCCATGATTGTAGGCAGGGACACCCAGTTTTTAGATGAAACGGGGATTGCCAAGGCTGCCATTGAGACAGTGGCAGAGAATACTTCGGATGGGGTAATTGCTCCCATGCTGTATACAGCCATTGGTGGTCCGGTGCTTGGCTTTTTATATAAAGCAGTAAATACGATGGATTCCATGGTAGGTTATAAGAGTGAGCGGTATTTGTATTTTGGCAGAACCGCAGCCCGATTGGATGATGCAGTCAATTATATGCCGGCAAGAATCAGTGCAGTGCTGATGATAGCTGCCTGCTTTTTGAGTGGGTCAGATTATAATACAAAAAAAGCGTGGCGGATATACAGAAGAGACCGTTACCAGCATGCGAGCCCCAATTCTGCCCAGACGGAAGCAGTCTGTGCCGGGGCATTGGGAATCCGGTTAGCCGGAAGTGCCAGTTACTTTGGCAAACTGGTGGAAAAGCCATATATTGGCGATGCAGAGCGGGCAGTGGAGACGGAGGATATTAAGCGGGCAAATCACCTGCTGTATCTGACTGCCTGGTTATGTGAACTGCTTTGCCTGCTGGGATTAGGAGGAATCAGCCTATGGATAGGATAATCCATGGAGGAGATATTTACAGAAATCAGGTTACCATGGACTTTTCGGTCAATGGCAATCCCTTGGGAATGCCGACGAGGATAAGGGAGATTCTGGAACAGGCGGTGGACAAGGCTCTGTGTTATCCGGATATTACCGGATGGGCAATACGTCAGAATATCAGCCGGGAAACCCAGGTTCCACCGGAGCGGATTGTCTGTGGAAACGGGGCATCGGAGTTGTTTCTGGCGATTGTCCATGCCCTGCAGCCTAAGAAAGTATGTATCCCGGTGCCGTCCTTTTATGGATATGAGAGAGCAGCAGAGGCAGTGGGGGCAGAACTTTCCTTTTATGAAATGCAGGAGCAGGATGGGTATTGCCTTACGGAGAAGTTTCTGGAAGCTTTGCAGGAAGCTGCCGGAACCGATATGGTATTTCTGGCAAACCCGAATAACCCGGTGGGGAACAGACTGCCACCGGAATTAGTGGAGCAGATTGGTAAAGTGTGTGAAGAGAGGAAGATTACCCTGGTATTAGATGAATGTTTTCTTCCTTTTACCGGACAGGAAGGCTTCTGGGAAACCCATAAGGGCGGCGGTTATCCTCATGTACTGGTAGCAGGTGCCTATACGAAAATATATGCCATTCCGGGGGTGCGGCTTGGCTATTTGCTGACCGGCTCTGTAGAAATGGCAGAACGAATCGGAAAGCATCTTCCGGAGTGGAACCTTTCCTGCTTTGCTCAGGCAGTGGGGGAAGCCTGTTGGGACAAGGAAATGTATCTTGCGCAGACTATTTCCCTGGTAGAGCGGGAACGGGAATACTTGCGGGGAGCCTTGGCAGATTATGGCATAAAGAGTTATGAAAGCGATGCGAATTTCCTGTTACTGTATACCGGGAAGCCACTTTATGAGGCTTTGTTGCAGGAGAAGATTCTGATTCGGGATTGCAGTAATTACCGGGGACTGGGAAAAGGCTATTACCGCATTGCCGTAAGGAGTCAGGAAGAGAACCGGAAGCTGATGGAAGCAGTGGGGAGAAGATATGGAAGAGATTGTGTATGTAAAACCGGAAGAGATTGAGAAAAGAAGCTTTGCCATTATCACAGAGGAACTGGAGCAGATGGGGATTGTGCTGCCAAAGGAACAGGAGAAGGTAACGAAAAGAGCCATTCATACCAGTGCGGATTTTGACTATGCAAAGACCCTGACTTATTCCGACCATGCCGTAGCCGTTGCCAAGGAGCTTATCCGGCAGGGAGCGGATATCGTTACCGATACGAATATGGCACTGGCGGGAATCAACAAAAAGGAGCTGGCAAAATACGGTGGGGAAGCCCATTGCTTTATGGCAGACGAACAGGTGGCAGCCCTGGCAAAGGAACGGCATGTGACAAGGGCAACGGTGAGTATGGAGCGGGCAGCAGCCATAAAAAAGCCGGTTATCTTTGCTGTTGGAAATGCGCCTACCGCATTGATACGGCTTTATGAAATGATACAGGAGAACCAGTACCAGCCGGCATTTATTATCGGTGTACCGGTGGGCTTCGTGAACGTGGAGGCAGCAAAGGAACTGATTTGCAAGACAAGGGTGCCCCATATTGTCAACCGGGGCAGAAAAGGTGGCAGCAACATTGCTGCAGCCATCTGTAATGCGATTTTGTATGAAATGAGAGAAGAATAGTGTGAAAAATCCATATACGAAAGATTTTTCCCACACGAGATTTGTGTCTGCGCGCACTTGCCACAAACTCGGTATGCGCAAAGAACTTGCGCAGAAATGAGGACAGATGGAAAGGGGGGGACAGGATGCGTTACGGATTTACCACAGGAAGCTGTGCGGCGGCAGCAGCAAAAGCGGCAGCCTATATGCTGCTTACCGGAAACCGGAAGGAAAACATAACGATTGAGACGCCAAAAGGGATTCCTTTCCATGCACAGATAGAGGCCATAGACAGGCAGGAGAGACAGGTTACCTGCGGGGTCAGGAAGGATGGCGGAGATGACCCGGATATTACCACCGGAGCCTTGATTTGTGCCACCGTTGCGGTAGGGGAACCGGAGGGAAAACTTACTGTGCAGATAGACGGCGGTAAAGGGGTCGGACGGGTTACACAGCCCGGTCTTGACCAGCCGGTGGGACAGGCAGCCATTAACCATGTACCAAGGGAAATGATAGCAAAGGAAGTGACTGAGGTCTGTCAACTGGCAGATTATACCGGCGTGTTGTCGGTGGTCATATCCGTGCCGGAAGGGGAGACATTAGCAGAGCATACCTTTAATGGAAGGCTGGGCATCCTGGGCGGGATTTCCATTCTGGGGACCAGCGGTATTGTAGAACCTATGAGCAGTCAGGCTCTTTTGGATACCATTCAGGTAGAACTGCGGCAGAAGAAAGCACAGGGGTATCAGGTGGCAGCCGTATCGCCTGGGAACTATGGTCTTGACTATATGAAAAGCAGATATGGGTATGACCTGGACAAAAGTGTGAAGTGCAGTAATTTTATCGGTGCCACCATTGATATGGCGATAGCCTGTGGCTTTGAAAAGATGCTCTTAACCGGGCATATCGGCAAGCTGGTAAAAGTGGCAGGCGGCATCATGAACACCCATTCCAAGGAGGGGGACTGCCGGATGGAACTGTTGGCGGCAGCCGCCATAAGACAACAGGTGCCACTTCCACAGCTGGAGAAGATAGTAACCTGTGTTACCACAGAGCAGGCAGTAGGAATCCTGCGCGAGTGTGGAAAGAAAGAGGCAGTGATGCAGGATATTCTGGACAAGATTTTATTTTATCTGGGAAAGCGGGCTGCCGGAAAGATACAGATAGAAGTGATTCTGTATTCCAACGAATACGGAGAACTGGCAAAGAGTGCACAGGCAGACCGTTTTTTGGAATGTCTGGGAAAGGAAGGATAAATGGTTCATTTTGTAGGGGCAGGACCGGGAGCGGCAGATTTGATTACCCTGCGGGGAAAAGCGTTGCTGGAAAAGGCAGATGTGGTGATATATGCCGGTTCCCTGGTAAATCCCCAGTTACTGGAATACTGCAAAGAGGACTGTGAAATATATAACAGTGCCAGGATGACACTGGAGGAAGTAATTGAGGTAATAGTACAGGCGGAGGCAAAGAAGGCTGATATCGTCAGGCTGCATACCGGGGAGCCCAGTATTTATGGTGCTATCCGGGAACAGATAGATATATTGGAAGAAAAAGGGATTGCCTATGACTGCTGTCCAGGCGTGAGTGCCTGCTTTGGTGCGGCAGCATCCCTGCATCTGGAATATACCTTACCGGAAGTTTCCCAGTCCTTGATTATTACCAGAATGGAAGGCAGAACCAAGGTGCCGGAAAAAGAGCAGATAGAAAGCTTTGCAGCCCATCAGGCATCCATGGCGGTTTATTTAAGTACAGGAATGTTAGGGGAGCTGAGCAGAAGGCTCATAGCAGGAGGCTATCCCAAGGATACACCGGCAGCCCTCTGTTATAAGGTTACCTGGCCGGAAGAAGAGACTTATCTGTGTACGGTAGAACAACTGGAACAGACCGCCAGGGAACATGGCATTACCAGGACAGCACTGGTATTGGTGGGGGAGGCAATCGCCCATCAGGAATATGAGAAATCAAGACTCTATGCACCGGATTTTACCACCGGGTACCGGGAAGCCAGGAAACAGAAGAAAAGCAAATAATCTCTTCGCAACAAATCGTCTGGAAAGGGGGATTTACGTGCCAATCAGTATGATAACGTTTACCAGTACGGGAGAAGCACTGGCACAGAAGATAAAAGAACGACAGCCAAAAGAAAATATCAGCATAACCAACCGGCACAGGGATAAGCAGTTTTCATTGACAGAATGGACGAAAGCCTGTTTTGCCAGGAAAGATGCTATCGTGGTTATCGGTGCTACCGGGATTGCCATACGTATGATAGCCCCCTTTGTGAATGATAAATTACAGGACAGTCCGGTAGTGGTGGTGGACGAAGGGGGACAGTTTGTGATTCCCCTGTTGTCCGGTCATGTCGGGGGTGCCAACGGACTGGCAGAACAACTGGCAGAAGCAATCGGTGCCATACCGGTGCTTACCACGGCTACGGACGTACAACAGACCTTTGCCGTGGATATGTTTGCCAAGAGAAACCATCTGACCATACAAAACCGGGAGGGCATTGCCCGGATTACCAGTAAAGTGTTAGATAAGGAAATGGTAGATATTGTGATTTCCAGGGATTTGACAGAACTGTCCCATGGGATTTTACAGCTAAAACCCAAGGAGTACATTCTGGGGATTGGCTGCCGGAAGGGAAAGTCCTATGAAGAACTGGATGCTTTTATTCAGAAGCGGCTGACCGGTCAACAGTTGGAAAAGGACGATATCCTGGCAGTAGCTTCGATTGATTTAAAGGAAAAGGAAGAATGTCTTGTCAGATGGTGCAATAGCCACTGGATTCCTTTTGTGACATACTCAGCAGAAATTTTGCAGCAGGTTGCAGGAAACTATACCGCATCTGCTTTTGTGGAAGCCAGGACAGGGGTTGACAATGTGTGTGAACGGGCAGCTATGGCAGCAGCGGGAGAACAAGGCGAACTGATAGTATCTAAACAGGCGGAGAGCGGAATGACCCTTGCCATTGCAAGAAAGCCATGGAAGTGGAAGCCGGAACGGCAGAAAGGACTGGTAGTGGAAGATGCATAAGATTTATGTGGTAGGTATGGGACCGGGAGAGGAACAGATGATGACACCCCAGGCACACCATGCCCTGGAAGAGAGTGATACGATTATAGGCTATCATGCCTATTTGCAACTGTTGGGAAAAGCATACCAGAAGAAGGAGCTGCTTTCCACGCCTATGAAACAGGAAGTGGAGCGGTGCCGTATGTGCTTTGAACAGGCAAGGCAGGGCAAGGTGGTTTCCATGGTCTGCAGTGGAGATGCCGGTATCTATGGAATGGCATCTTTATTGTACGAAATGGGAAAAGAATACCCGGACTGCACGCTGGAGGTCGTACCGGGAATCACAGCAGCAAGCAGCGGAGCAGCAGTCTTAGGAGCCCCTTTAAACCATGATTTCTGTGTGATTAGCCTGAGTGACCTGTTAACTTCCTGGGAACAGATAGAGCGCAGGCTGGCGGCAGCGGCAGAGGGAGATTTTGCCATTGCCTTATACAATCCTTCCAGCCATAAGCGGGCAGATTATCTGAAACGTGCCTGTGACATCCTGGCAGTCCATGGGGTAGAAGAAACGAGAGCCTGCGGTTATGTGGAGAACATCGGACGGGAAGGCACGAAGACCATGACAGGGACGTTAAGCCAACTGCGGGAATGTAGTGTGAACATGTTTACCACGGTATTTATCGGCAATTCCCAGTCTGAGATAGTGAATGGGAAGCTGATTACCAAACGAGGATATCCTATATGAGTAAAGTGCTGATTTTTGCAGGAACCACAGAGGGAAGAGAACTTTCGCTGCTTCTTTCGGACAATCAGATTCCCTGTGAGGTATGTGTGGCAACCGAATATGGAGAGGCAGTCATGCCACAGGTACCCGGCATAGAAGTGCACCGGGGACGGATGGATACGGAGCAGATGAAAGCCTTAATGAAACAAAAAGGCTATCAGGTAATTGTGGATGCCACGCACCCTTTCGCGGTACAGGTATCGGAAAATATCAGGCAGGCTGCCGCCTTCTGTGACATTCCCTGCCTTCGGCTAAAAAGAGAGACCGGAGAGAAAAACGGAGTAGGGGAAGGAAGAGAGCCAGAAGACAAAGAGCCGGAAGGACAGGAATCCTGGGAAAATGCTGCAACAGGCAGCAAGGGTGCTGTTCATTACATGCTCGATGCCAAAGCTTGTGCAGACTATCTTGCACAGACCGGTGGAAATATTCTGCTGACCACAGGCAGTAAGGAGTTAAGCGTATACTGCACCAGGGAAGGGCTCAAGGAACGATTGTATGTGCGGGTATTGCCAGGACTGGAGAGTATTAGCCTCTGTGAAAAGAACGGATTGAAAGGGCGGCAGGTGATTGCCATGCAGGGACCCTTTTGTGAGGAGATGAACCGGGCACTTATCAGGCAGTATGACATTCATTTCCTGGTAACCAAGGAGAGCGGGAAGACAGGCGGTTTCCCGGAGAAACTGGCAGCCGCAAAGAAGGAACGGATAACCACGCTGGTGATTGGCAACCCGGAGAAGGAAGACACAGAAGGGATGACCCTTTCCCAGGTATGCCGTCAGATTGCAGCCATAACCGGGCGCAGTATCCGGAATAAGGTTTCCTTTGTGGGAATGGGAATGGGACAAAAGAAAGGTCTTACAGAGGAAGCAATAGGCTGTATCGGAGAGGCAGATTATCTGTTTGGTGCACCAAGACTGCTGCAGGCAGTCCGGGCAATGGGCATGGGGAATGAGGCAAAGTCCTATCCTTATTACCTGATGGAACAGATAGAACCGGTACTGGAACAGATAAAAAACACCGGGGTAAAAATAGCGATTCTCTTTTCCGGCGACACCGGTTTTTACAGTGGCTGTGAGAAACTGTACCGGGCGCTGGAAAAGCGGGGGGACAGCCAACTCCATATCTGCCCCGGCACCTCATCGGTTGCCTGCCTGGCAGCCATAACCGGCATCAGTTATCAGGATGCGGTGATTTGCAGTATTCATGGGCATGGAAAAGAAGGCACCTGGGAGGCTGCCTTTTTAGGAAAGATAAAACAGGCAAAGAAAGCCTTTGTATTGCTGTCCGGAAGACAGGATGTACAGATATTGGGCAGTCTGTTGCAGCGGTATGGTATGGCGCAGTGCCGGGTCATTCTGGGCTATCAGTTGTGTTACCCGGAGCAGCGGGTATGGGAACTGACACCGGAGGAGTGTCGCCAGGTTTCCGGGGAAGGACTGTATTTGTGTCTTCTTCTGAACGAGACACCACAAAGGATAACACTCACACCGGGAATGCCCGACAGCAGCTTTTTGCGGGATAAGGTGCCCATGACGAAAGAAGAGATTCGGGCACTCTCTCTGTGCAAGCTAAGGCTTACGCCGGGGGCTGTATGTTATGATATCGGCAGTGGTTCCGGCTCCGTTGCCGTGGAAATGGCACAAAGAGCAGGGGACATTATGGTCTATGCCATAGAATATAAGGAACTGGCATTAGAACTGATAAAGCGCAATGTTGCCCGGTTCCAGTTACCAAATGTATGGGTAATAGCAGGAAAGGCACCGGAATGTCTGGAAGAGTTACCTGCGCCGACCCACGCTTTTATCGGAGGCAGCAGCGGAAAGCTGACGGAGATTCTGGAAGAACTGCACCGCAGGAATCCTAAGATGCGGGTGGTTATCAATGCAGTCAGCCTGGAAACCATTGCCCAGCTTGCGGCTTTAAAAGAGTTACCATATCTTACCAATCTGGAAATGATTCAGGTGCAGGTAACACGGGTAAAGGAGCTTGGCAGTTATCAGATGATGCAGAGTGAAAACCCGGTTATGATTTGTTCGTTTGATTTTCAATAGGAGAGATGGATGAAAATACCAAGAGTCATGTTTGCTGCGGTTAAGAGCGGCAGTGGAAAAACAACCATAACCTGTGCCTTCCTGACACAGCTTTTGAAACGGGGGATTGCCCCTGTTTCTTTTAAATGCGGACCTGATTATATAGACCCTATGTTTCATGAACAGGTGCTGCACATTCCTGCTAAGAATCTGGACACCTTTTTTTCGGGAAAGGAGCAGATACTGGAACTGTTTCAGGAGGAAATGACCGGAAAAGAACTTGCCGTGACAGAAGGAGTCATGGGACTTTATGATGGGCTTGGCGGTATCAGGGAGGAAGGTTCTTCCTATCATCTGGCACAGGCATTGCACACTCCGATTGTACTGGTGGTGGATGCCAGAGGCATGGGAAGGTCGATTCTGTCGCTGATAGCCGGGTTCCAGTTGTATGATACAGAGAAACTTATTCAAGGTGTGATTCTTAACCAGACCAGTAAAACGATGTATGACACTATCGCACCGCTTATCGAGAAGGAACTGGGGATAGCCGCTTTGGGATATTTTCCCAGAGAGGAATCTCTTTGCCTGCCGGACCGGCATCTGGGACTGGTGTTACCCCAGGAGCAGAAGGAGATAACGAACATACTGGAGCGGGCAGGAGAACAGCTTGCCAAAAGTGTGAAGATGGAGAGAATCCTGCAAATAGCCTGGGCAGCAGAAGAATTACCGGAGAGAAAACAAAAGATTTTCCCAGAGAAGGCAGGAGAGACAGTCCGGCTGGCAGTGGCAAAGGATGAAGCATTCTGCTTTTATTATAAAGACAATCTGCGCCTGTTAGCAGAAAACGGTGCAGAGCTGGTATATTTCTCCCCTCTGCGGGACAAAGCCTTACCTGAGAGAATCAGCGGGCTGTTGTTAGGAGGCGGCTACCCGGAACTCTATCCGAAGGAACTGTCTGCCAACGAATCCATGCGAAAAGCCATTTCGGAAGCCATCGAAAAGGGGATGCCCTCGGTGGCAGAATGTGGTGGATTTCTGTATCTGCATGAAAAACTGTCAGATACGGAAGGAAAGGACTGGAAAATGGCAGGTGTAATTCCGGGCAGTGCCGGAAATACAGGAAAGCTGGTACGTTTTGGTTATGTGGAACTGGAAGAAAAGAAAGCTCTGTGGCTGCCGGCCGGAGAAAAAATAAAGGCACATGAATTTCATTATTATGACAGTACGGAAAATGGGACTTCCTGTGTGGCGACAAAACCGGTCAGTGGCAGAAGCTGGGAGTGTATTCACGCTGGTAAAACACATTTCTGGGGATTTCCACACCTGTATTATCCTTCCAATCCGTCCTTTGTCAGGTATTTTATAGAAGCAATGCGGGCATATTCTATTCTGTAGCATTGACAAACCGGAAAATAAGTAGTATATATAATCATACAAAGTCTATTTAAATGATAGGAATATAGAGGAATATAGGTTTCTGCAGATGATTGGAATGAACAATGATTCTGACGGGATAAGGATTCGCATACAGGATAATACGTAAGGAGGCAATTTTATGTATAGTGAAAAGGTAATTGACCATTTCAGCAACCCAAGAAATGTGGGCGAAATAGAGGATGCAAGTGGTGTCGGTACAGTAGGCAATGCCAAGTGTGGAGACATCATGAGAATGTATCTGGATATTGATGAGAATGGCATCATCCAGGAGGCAAAGTTTAAGACTTTTGGCTGTGGGGCAGCGATTGCGACAAGCTCCATGGCAACAGAATTGATAAAGGGTAAGACCATACAGCAGGCATTGGAAGTAACCAATAAAGCAGTGATGGAAGCATTGGATGGACTTCCACCAGTCAAAGTACATTGTTCTCTGTTAGCAGAGGAAGCCATTCATGCAGCTCTTTGGGATTATGCACAGAGAAATGGCATTGAAATCAAAGGTCTGAAACCACCGGTAAATGATATTGAAGAGTCAGAACAGTATGACGAAATGTAAAGTATGACTGGGAGGGGAAGAGGAGTATGAAGATTTCAACGAAGGGGCGGTATGCCCTGCGGCTGATGCTGGATTTGGCACTGAACAATACCGGAGACCCAGTTCGCGTCAAGGATATTGCAGCAAGACAGGAAATATCAGACAAATATCTGGAACAGATTATTTCTACATTGAATAAAGCAGGTTATGTGCGAAGCATCCGCGGACCACAGGGAGGGTACCGGCTGACAAAGAGTCCTGAACAGTATACCGTAGGCATGATTCTAAGGCTTACGGAAGGAAGTCTGGCACCGGTGGTGTGTCTGGATGAAGAAGAGAATACCTGTGACAGACAGGATACCTGTGCGACTCTGCAGTTGTGGAAAATGTTAAATAATGCCATCAGCAATGTGGTAGATAAAGTAACCCTGGCTGACCTGGTAGAGTGGCAGGAAGCGAAGATGAACAATTACGTCATCTAAGCGTTTAACGGATTTGTATTTAGGGATGATAAAACCGGAAAAGACCGGGAACAAAAAAGAGTAGGAAAAATTGTAAATTTCTGGTTGACTGTAGTCCATAAGTATGATACGATTTAGCCAATTAAAGAAGTAAAGTCGATGAGCAAAAAGAGTACCGGAAACAGGGACATCACAGAGAGCCAACGATGGTGGAAGTTGGTATGGAACGTTTGTGGGAATGGGTTTGTGAGACGCAGGTCGAAAGCGAGGAACTTGTCAGTAGACTGAGACGTATCTCTGCGTTAAAGAGAAGGATATCAGGCAGAAGCCTTGTATCTGTAATGAGTCAGTAGATTGAATGGGTGGCGGGTATTTTCCGATTGGAAGATACCCCTTTTTTATTATCCGGCACCGGAAAACAGAAGCTGGATAAAACCATAGAAACAATCCTGAGAAGAAGGGTGGCACCACGTGACATACGTCCCTGCACAGAAGCGCAGTGTGTATGTCCGTGGTGCTTTTTTATGTGAACAGAAAAGGAGAGGAATATGAAAAGAAGATTAAGAGCATATCGTAAGACTGTCAGTATCGTAAACGAAAAGGCGATTTCCATGTTTGAGGGAATAGCAAGAGATAAGAAGTGTTTTTTGTTGGAGAGTTATGACAAGGATTATGACCGGTATTCCTTCTTTGGTATCGAGCCGGAAGAAATCATTTCCTCCAAAGGACAGAGCCTTGTCATCACGAAAAAGAACGGCGAGACCGAAGTGAGAGAAGGAAATCCGTTAGCACTTTTGAAAGACTATTATGACAGCTTTGAAGTAGTAAAGGACGAAGGAGAACTTGCCATGATTGGTGGGCTGGTAGGAAGCCTTGGCTATGATTTTGTACGTTACAGCGAGAAGCTGCCGGATGAAAACCCGGACGAAATCGGAATGGAAACCATACAGCTTATGCTGACGAAGGAATTTATCATCATTGACCACCGGGCAGAAACCATGACGGGAGTTGCCCTGGAAGAGGACACCCCGGAAGGAAGAGGTATCGGGGAGAAGAAAGCAGCTGAGCTGGTGGAACTGGTAAGAACCCACATGACAGAGGAGGAAGAAAATCAGACCTTTGTACATGACGGTAAGATTATAAACAAAACCGATACGTTAGAGGAGTACAATGGTAAGGTAGAGAAAATCAAACATTATATCAGGGAGGGACATATTTTCCAGACAGTACTGTCCCAAAGATGGACGATAGAAACCGGGCATGACGGGCTGACTCTTTATAAGGAACTGAGGGAGTTAAATCCTTCACCCTATCTGTATTACTTTAATTTCGGCGAGTTTGAAATCATCGGTTCCAGCCCGGAAATGTTAGTAAAACAGACGGACAACAAAGTTTTTACCTGTCCGATTGCTGGAACAAGACCACGTGGTAAGGATGAAGAGGAAGACCAGTTGCTGCGGGATGAGCTGCTCCAGGATGAAAAGGAGCGGGCAGAGCACGTTATGTTAGTGGATTTGGCAAGAAATGATATGGGACGGATAGCTGAATTTGGAACGGTAAAGGTAACCCAGTTTATGAATGTCCAGAATTACTCCCATGTCATGCATATCGTATCTCTGGTAGAGGGGAAGAAAAAAGGAGAGCGGCATCCATTGGATTTAGTAGCTTCTTTCCTGCCGGCAGGTACGTTAAGCGGGGCTCCAAAGATTCGGGCCATGGAGATTATTGATGAACTGGAGAGTGTACGGAGAGGCTTATATGGTGGTGCAACCGGCTACCTTGGTTTTAATGGCAACATGGATTTCTGTATTACCATCCGTACCATGATTAAGAAAGGAAACAAGGTTTACTTACAGGCAGGTGCCGGTATTGTGGCAGATTCGGTAGGTGAGATGGAATACAAGGAGTGCTGCAATAAGGTAATGGCACTGGCAAAGACCCTGGTAGAGGAGGAAAACTTATGATTTTACTCATTGATAATTACGATTCGTTTACCTATAATTTATATCAGTATATTGGAACCTTTACAAGTGACATCAAAGTAGTCCGGAATGATAAGATTACCATAGAAGAGATAGAGCAGTTAAACCCAGATAAAATCGTTCTTTCGCCGGGACCGAAAAGTCCGAAAGAGGCAGGCATCTGCATGGATGTAGTAAAACATTTTACCGGAAAGAAACCAATCCTTGGCATCTGCCTGGGACATCAGTGTATCGGGGAAGCCCTGGGGGGAACCGTATCTTATGCCAGAAAAATATTTCATGGAAAGCAGAGCCGGATTGCCCATGATGGTACAAGCATTTTTACCGGCATCAACAGCCCGATGAAAGTGGCAAGGTATCATTCCCTGGCAGTGCAGAAAGAAGGATTCCCGGATTGCCTGAAGATTCTGGCACAGACCGAGGATGGCGAAATTATGGCAATCCGGCACAAAGAGTATCCGGTGGTTGGTTTACAGTTCCATCCGGAATCCATCTATACCGAGCACGGCAAGCGTCTGGTGGAGAACTTCGTAAATGGTGTGATATAGGAGGAAAAGACAACCTATGATATTAGATGAGATTGTAGCAGACAAGAAGAAACGTCTGGTGGAGCATAAGGCGCGGATTTCCGAAGAGGAGATGAAAACCCTGGCAGCTTCCTGTGAGCGGGAAAGCATAAGCTTCTACAAGGCGTTGGCGAAGGAGGGCTTATCCATTATTGGGGAGTTTAAGAAAGCTTCCCCCAGCCATGGAAAAATGGATAATAAGATAGAGCTGACAGACCGTATCGGACAGTACAATGCATCGGTGGATGCCATTTCCTGTCTGACGGAGGAAGACCATTTCCTGGGCAGTGTGGAGTATTTCAAACAGATTCGGCAGATATCCCCATTACCGATGATTCGGAAGGATTTTATCATTGATCCCTATCAGATATTCGAGGCAAAGGTTATCGGTGCAGATTGTATTCTGTTAATTGCAGCCATTCTGACAGACCGGGAACTGAAACTGTTCTACGAACTGGCGTATGCCCTTGGCATGGATGTGCTGGTAGAGGTGCATGACGAAGTGGAAATGATGCGGGCGGTAGGACTGGATGCGAAAATCATCGGGGTAAATAACCGGAACCTGAAAGACTTTACCATTGATTTGGAGACAACCAGCAAGCTGGCACAGATGGTGCCGGAGGAAACCTTACTGGTATCAGAAAGCGGTGTTACGAAAGACGAAGACGTGGCTTTTCTTAAGAAAGTGGGAGTAGATGCCCTGTTGATTGGCACTGTATTTATGGAGGCAACGGACCCGGAGGCATTGGCGAAGAAGTGGAAAGAAGAGATATAAGAGAAACAGACAAGATTCCCGGCATTAAAATCTGTGGCATTACCTCTGTGACTGAAGCACAGTGGCTGGTAGAAGAACAGGTTGAGTATGTGGGAATGGTGCTGTTTTTTGAAAAGAGCAAGCGAAATATTTCCCTGGAGCAGGCAAAAGAAATCCTACAGGTTATCCGACAGGGAAAAACGGCAGCCGGGCAGCCCATGGAGGCGGTAGCGGTCATGGTATCCCCCACAGCCAGTCAGGCAGGACAGATAGAAGCAGCCGGATTTGATTGGATTCAGATACATGGAAAACTGGAAGAGGAAACGTTAAACGCTATTACCATTCCGGTAATAAGAGCCTACAACGATACAACACAGGAAGATTTGGAGACAGTATCCTGCGGGGAGAAAATCAAAGCCCGTCTGTTTGATGCCAGTGAACCCGGCAGTGGCAGAACCTTTGACTGGAAGAAGCTGGAGCGGAGCGGAAGACGGGACAAGCCCTTATTTCTGGCAGGTGGATTGCATCCCGGAAATGTAAGGCAGGCAATCCGGGAAGTGCTGCCAGATGTGGTAGATGTTTCCAGCGGGGTGGAAATAGCACCGGACAGAGTGGGAAAAGACAGGGAGAAAATAAGAACCTTTGTGAAACAGGTAAGAAACCGATAGAACAGGGAAGAAAAGGAGAAGACTATGAGCGACAAATATTATGGAGCATTTGGCGGACAGTATGTGGCAGAAACTCTGATGAACACACTGGCAGAACTGGAAAAAGCTTTTGAGGAGGCAATTGCCGATCCGAAATTCTGGGAAGAGTATCACTATTATCTGCGGGAATATGTAGGAAGGGAAACTCCTTTATACCTGGCAGAGAGACTTTCTGAGAAATATGGCACGAAGATTTATTTAAAGAGAGAGGATTTAAACCATACCGGTGCCCATAAGATAAACAACGTAATCGGACAGATTCTTCTGGCAAAGCGTATGGGAAAGACGAAGGTAATCGCAGAGACAGGAGCCGGTCAGCATGGTGTGGCAACGGCTACGGGGGCAGCTCTTTTTAATATGGAATGTAAGGTATACATGGGCGCGGAGGATATTGAGAGACAGCACTTAAATGTTATGCGTATGGAGATGTTAGGTGCCGAGGTAGTCAGTGTCCATTCCGGCAGCAATACCTTGAAGGATGCCACCAACGAAGCAATCCGTACCTGGGCAAAGGAGGCAGAGGATACTTTCTATATCATCGGGTCTGCGGTAGGACCTCATCCGTATCCGAAGATGGTAAAAGAATTCCAGAAGTGTATCAGTGTAGAAGCCAAGAGACAGTTTCTGGAGAAAGAGGGAAGACTGCCGGAAGTGGTTATGGCATGTGTAGGCGGCGGCTCCAACTCGATTGGTATGTTTGCAGACTTTATCGATGAGCCGGGAGTTGAGTTAATCGGTGTGGAGGCAGCCGGTATGGGAATTGAGACCGGGAAACATGCTTCTGCCATGGCGTTGGGTAAACCAGGCACGCTGCATGGTATGCGTTCGTACCTGTTGCAGGATGAAGATGGGAATGTGCAGCTTGCCCATTCCATATCGGCCGGACTGGATTATCCGGGGGTAGGACCGGAGCATGCGTATCTGCGTGACAGTGGACGGGCACAGTATGTATCCATTACCGATGATGAGGCGATGGAAGCACTTGCAGAATTATGTAAACTAGAAGGAATCATTCCGGCGATTGAAAGTGCTCATGCGCTTGCTTATGCTTTCAAGAAGGCAAAGACCATGACGAAAGACCAGGCAATTGTGTTATGTCTGTCAGGACGCGGGGATAAGGACGTGCATACGATTGAATCCTATTTTAGCGGCAACGGATATCTGAATTAGAAAGACGAGGGTAAAAAGCATGAACAGAATCGAAGAGAGATTGCAACAGGTAAAAGAAAAGAATGAAAAAGCTTTTATCACATATATGACAGCAGGACTGCCGGACATGGAAGGCTGTGAAGCCCTTGTGAAAGCCCAGGCAGAAGCGGGAATTGATGTACTGGAACTGGGAATTCCATTCTCTGACCCGGTGGCAGACGGGCCGGTTATTCAGGCGGCTTCCTATAAGTCCATTCAGCAGGGAACTAATTTGCGGAAAGTATTTGATATGGTGGAAAAGATTCGGGAAGATGGTTGTCAGGTGCCGCTGGTGTTTATGATGTATTTTAATACGATTTTGTATTATGGGCTGGAAGACTTTGTGAAAAAATGTGCCCAGGTCGGCGTGGACGGACTGATTATCCCGGATTTGCCATACGAAGAGCAGAAACAGCTGCAGGATGTACTGGACGTGGTTGAACAGGCACCGGTTCTTATCCAGCTGGTAACCCCGGTATCCGGTGACAGAATCCCGATGCTGTTAGAGCATGCCCGTGGATTTGTTTACTGTGTTTCTTCTATGGGGGTAACCGGACAGGCTGCTGATTTCCATAAGAATGTAGTAAATTATTTAGCGCAGGTAAAAAGGGTATCTAAGATTCCGGTTATGATGGGCTTTGGTATCCGGACGGCGGCAGATGTGTTGCCGATGAAAGAGATTATCGATGGCTGCATCGTAGGCTCCCATTTTATTAACCTGATGGAAGAAAATAATTACAGCACAGATGTGGCAAAAGAATATGTAAACAGTTTTAAGAAAGAGATGAATCGCTGATACAGAAGAAGTGCCATCGCATCAAAACGATGGCACTTCTTGTATGGTTACCCATCAGAGTAAACTTTGTCAGAGACAATATTCACGCATGTTTATATACTGGTAGAAAGGAAGTGCATCCTTGGTGTAACCATTGAGACACAGGTTGATGTCTTTTCTGGATTCCTTTTCCTGTTCACATGCTGCGTCCAGAACCTTCGAGAAAAATAACCGGGAAGAATCTTTGGACGAATTCTGTTTGGACTGGTGATTTTTGGTATCAGAAGTAATCTTCTTTAACGGTGTAATCGCCGAAACCGCTTCCACTTTATAGTTCCTGTCAAGTACATAAGCTGCGGTAATCCCTCCTTGGATATGGTTGTAACTACGAACCTCTTGTTCTTATTATATATATCGGCAAAAAACGAATTTATGTTAGGCATCGCGAAAACTTTCCGGTTGCTGGTTGCATCTTAGTCAGGGTCTGTAGTACAATAGCGTGGGAAGATGGGAATTCACGATAAGAAACCACATGTGATGAAAGACACAACAGAGGATGAAAGAAGCGATGAAGTATAGAAAGATTAACGAAGCAACCGTACAGTGCATCATTACAGAAGAAGATATGTTGGAATATGGCTTGACGCTGTCCGATATTTTTGAGCGGAATCCAAAGGGAGAAGAGTTTTTACGGGACGTAATCGAAAGAGCGCATGAGGAAGTGGGCTACAAGATTAATAGTGGTAATATTGCCATGCAGATTACGCCATTGAAGGATAAGGGTATGGTATTGACCTTTACCGATGACAGTCCCGCAGCGTTTCGGGATATTTTAAGCCATTTAAAGGAAGTACTGCAGGATGTAGGAGCAGAGATTACCGGGCAGGGAGATACGGCAGAGGAAAAGACTGCCACTATAGAAAAAACGGTGACAGATTATGATGAGAACCGCAGAATGATTGTCTTTGCCTCCATGCATCAGGCAATGCGTTATGCGGCGTGTATACCCACACAGTTTTCTGTTAAGAGCACACTGTACGAGGAGAGTGGAGTGTATTATCTGCTTTTGGAAAAGGGACGTATTTCTTATAAGAACTTTAATAAAATAAGTGCCCTGGCATTGGAATTTGGCAATCTGGTTGCTGTGTCGCAGGAACGAATGAATTATCTGGAGGAGCATGGAGCCTGTCTGATTACAGAGCGTGCAGTCAATAAGCTCCGGAAAGTATATCTGGCATAATTGTGGGAAGGAATAGCGAATTAAGAAAGAAATAGAAATGGAGAAAGAATGAGTAACAACAGAACAAAGAAGAATCAGCAGTTTGAAGAGTTTCTGGAGAGGGAACTGGTAAGCGAATCCAGGGAAGAAGGAAATGGACAGGAGAGTACGATGCGTTATGAAGATGCAGATATTGATGAGAGAATTCTTCGTGCCGTGACCGAACTGGGATTTGAACAAATGACACCAATCCAGGAACAGGCAATTCCGATTTTTATGTCGGGACAGGATATTATTGGACAGGCGCAGACAGGTACCGGAAAAACAGCGGCATTTGGTATTCCGATTCTACAGAAGATTGACCCGGAGGACCGTTCTTTGCAGGCTGTTATTTTATGCCCAACGAGAGAACTTGCCATGCAGGCTGCGGATCAGCTTCGCAAATTTTCCAAATACATGCATGGTATCAAGGTACTGCCGATTTATGGTGGACAGGATATTGTGAAGCAGATTAAGAACTTAAAGGGAGGCGTACAAATTGTGGTTGGTACGCCGGGACGTGTGATGGATCACATGCGCAGACATACCCTGCGTATGGAAACGGTACACACGGTTGTCCTGGACGAAGCCGATGAAATGTTAAACATGGGCTTCCGGGAAGACATTGAAACGATTTTAAAGGAAATGCCGGAAAACAGACAGACAGGACTGTTTTCTGCCACGATGCCAAAGCCGATTCTGGACATTACCAAGACTTACCAGAAGGATGCGGCATTTATTAAGATGACACCAAAGGAAGTTACTATTCCATTGATTAAGCAGGCATATTATCAAGTGCGCAGACAGGACAAAGAAGAGGTGTTGTGCCGTCTGATTGACTATTATGACCCGAAACGGGCTCTGATTTTCTGCAACACGAAGAGAATGGTAGATGAACTGACCGAGCACCTGAAAGCCCGTGGGTATGAGGTAGAAGGCTTGCATGGCGATTTGTCCCAGCATCAGAGGGATACCGTTATGAATCTGTTCCGCAGTGGCAGAGCCAATATACTGATTGCAACGGACGTGGCAGCCAGAGGAATCGATGTCAGCGATGTGGAGGCAGTCTATAATTTTGACGTGCCGGAGGATATTGAATATTACGTGCATCGTATCGGAAGAACCGGACGTGCCGGCAAGACCGGGCGTTCCTTTACGCTGGTAGTTGGCAGGGAAATCTATAAGGTGCGGGATATTGAACGTATCTGCCATACCAAAATCAGAGAGCGTAAAATACCGAATGCGGCAGATATTATGGAACGGAAAGCAAAAAAAATTCTGCAGGAGGCGGAAAATGTCATCGAAACAGAGGATGTAAGCCGGGCAGCGGAATATATTCTGGATGAGATCGCCCTGGGACAGTACAGTGCCACACAGATTGCAGCCGCTTTCATGAAAATGAAGCTGGGGGATGAGATAGAAGATATTAAGGCGGAAAAATTTTTCTTTGAAAGGCGTGGCGTAGACCGGAGTGGACGAAAAGGACGTGACGGACAAAGAAGCCGGGATGGTCAGAGAGGGCGTGACGGACAAAGAAGCCGGGATGGTCAGAGAGGGCGTGACGGACGCAAGAGCCGGGATGGTCAGGACAGAGGAAAAGCGGAGCATGGCAGAAGAAGCGAAGCCGCTGGACGGATGCCGAAGGATGTCAGGAGAGATGGCAGCTGGAACAGCCGCTATGGTTCCATGCGGATAAAAACAAAGAAACAGAGTTGACGTGTTCTTATAAAGTCAGTTCCTGACCATGCTCCCTGAGCCACTTGCGACACTCTTTATAGTCAGGGCAGACCTGCCCGACGGCCTGCCAGAAAGCAGGAGAGTGATTCATGTGGGTCAGATGACATAACTCATGGACGACCACATAATCAAGAATAGCAGGGGGAGCCAACATCAGTCGCCAGTTAAAGGAGAGAGTGCCTTTGGTGCTGCAGCTCCCCCAGCGTGTTTTCTGGTCCCGGATGGTAATGCGGGAGTAAGCACCGCCCGTCAATTGCTGATAGTAATCAACTCGTTTTTGGAAGTATTCTTTGGCAGCCTGGATATAGCGTTTTTCCAGGGCAGTCCGCTGCGTATCGGAAAGGTCAGAAACCGGAGTCTGTTCCTGCTTTTGGCGCATTTCCAGATAGTGGGTAATCAGCCAGTGCTGTTTCTCTAAGAGAATCTTTTGCACTTCGGCATCGGTGGTATGACAGGGCACCCGTACCGTAATCGTGCAGTCTGGTAAAATACTTAAAGAGAAACTTTTACGGTTACTGCGGATAAGTGTATAAGACAGGTCATATATTTTACTTTTATATTTCATTCGTATCATAGGTTCCATAAAAGCTATTATAACATAGATAAATTGGAAAAACATCGTATTTTAGCAGTCCAGGGTTCTAGACAAACCTTGCTGAAATGTGATAGCATTATTAAGTATGCGATAATTTTTAGGAAGAAGACCTGTAAATGTGTTCTGATACAGGTGTTTTTCAGGAACAGGGTTAAAGTTAGACAGAGGTAAGACAGAATTATGGAAGCAAAGAAAAGAAAGACAACACAAACAGGAGCGGTAAAACGTACAACCGGTAAAACAACAAGCCGCACAACTGGTAAAGCAACAAAATATGCAACCGGAAAAGAAGCTGTAAAGAAAAAGAAAGTAGTATCTGAAAAAACAGAAAGAATGGACAAGACAGAAAGCCTTGAGACGAAATCCAGCAGAAGAGATGCAGAACGTATCCGTAGAAGAGAAGCCAGAAAGAGAAAAGTCAGAAGACAGAAGATTGCCATGGCAACAAGCGGTGTTGTGATTGTGGCAGCTGCGGCTACGCTGGTGGTATTATTCATGCCTTCCATGCGGTTGTCCAGAGAGATGTCCAAGGCAGAAAAGTATACAAAAGAACAGGACTATGTGAGCGCACAGCAGGCCTATGAAAGTGCGTTGGAGATAGATGTGAAGCAGGTAAAAGCCTATCGCAATATTGCAGAGAATGATATGGCACAGAATAAGGTGGAAGAAGCCAAGCAGATTCTATTCGAAGGTTGGGAAAATACCCAGGATGAGAGCCTGTTAAATTACTACTGCACGGTTATCCTGAACGAAGCGGTGGCAGAGATTAACGATAAGACTGTTACTTTGGATACGGTAGACAAATGTGTGCAGGTCATTGAGCAGAATGCAGCCAATGCAGATGCCCTTTCCCTGTTACAGACTTGTTATGACAGATTGTTTGCCTTAAATGAGGAAAATGAAAAAGATGCCCATTTTGATATTTTCTATGATGAGAATATTGAGGTGGAAAACTGTCAGTATGATGCTTACGAGCAACTATTACGCAGAATGTTAGCGGTGTATCAGGCAAATCCTTCGGAGGAGTTAAAAAATCTTCTGGTAGAGTATGCCCTGATTGATGATGCTTCTATCCGTATTACCATGACCCATGTGAACAGCTATATCACAATGTTATCTGATATTAATCAGGCGATAGCAAATGATGAGATTACGGAGGTAAGTGCCTGTCTGACCGATGCTATGGCAGTACAGGATTATTTTGCAGAAGCCTTTACCCAGTTTGCAGCCGGTAATTTTGAATATGCAAGAGACCTGATAGTGGAGGATACCTATCAGCAGTACCGGGATAACTTTATCAATGAGACTGCCGGCAACTGGCTGGGACATATCTATATTCCGGTCAATCAGGAGCAATTGGTGCTGACGAAAGAAGATGGTGTCTGGTATTACAGTTTCTTAGCTGATGAAGATTATGTGAACACCAAGGGTGTTATTACTATTTGGGGAACCAAGCAGGAGGATGATGGTGTACAGCGAAGCGTAATCTCTTACGAAGCAGCCAATGATGGAGCTTATCCACACACGGAATATACAGTACAGTATTTATACAGTAATGTGAAAATTAATGGACAGTATGTGCCACAGATGAATTACCGTTTTGACACAAAGGTAACTACGGAAGAAGGAAATACAACCGTTGCAATAGGAGACTGGGGCGGTGAACATGAATTTGAAATCGACTACTAAACCGGTCTGTATTCTTGTTGGGGCAGGGGATGCCCCGGATAAGAAGATTCCGGTCAGAGAAGAGGATTATCTGATTGCGGTAGATGGTGGCTATGATTACTGCAGGGAATGGCAGCTGGAGCCGGATTTGGTTCTGGGAGATTTTGATTCCGTAAATCCGGCACGGAAAGAGGAACTCAGGAGAAGACAACAGGAAAATCCAGATACCACCAAGGTACTTCCGGTTATGAAGGATGATACGGATATGTTAGCGGCACTACGGATTGGGCTGGAAAAGGGTTACCGGCTCTTTTACCTTTATGGTGGCTGTGGAGGCAGGCTGGAACATACCATTGCCAATATCCAGTGCCTGAAATTTCTGAAAAGTCAGGGAGCGGAAGGCCATCTGTTTTCCAACCAGGAGAGAATTTTTATCATTCAGAACGAAACCGTGCATTTTTCCGCAAACACGATGGGACTTTTTTCGTTATTCGCTTTACAAAAGGCGGTTATGGGAGTTACCATAAGGGGGATGAAATATCCGCTTGCAGATGCTGTCCTGACGGATGAATATCCCATTGGAATCAGCAATGAATTTCAGGGAGAACCGGCAGAGATTTGTATTACAGATGGCACTGCACTGGCGATTGTTTCCAAAGGGTAATATCGGTGGAAACAGGATAGATAGAATTACATTATAAGCAGTAAGAAAAGGAGATAAATTATGGGAAAGAAACCAGCAGTATTAATGATTTTAGACGGTTATGGACTGAATGACAGGACAGAAGGAAATGCCGTTGCCCTTGCAAAAACACCTGTTATGGATAAGCTGATGGCAGAATATCCTTTTGTAAAAGGAAATGCCAGTGGTATGGCAGTAGGTCTTCCGGAAGGTCAGATGGGTAATTCCGAGGTAGGTCATCTGAACATGGGGGCAGGCCGTATCGTATATCAGGAACTGACAAGAATTACAAAGGAAATCCAGGATGGTACTTTTTTTGAGAATCCGGCACTGTTAGATGCTGTCAATAACTGCAAGAAGAATGGCTCTGCATTACATCTTTTCGGTCTGTTATCGGATGGTGGTGTACACAGCCACAACACACATTTATATGGACTGTTGGAGTTAGCGAAGAGAAATGGTCTGGAGAAAGTATATGTGCATGCTTTCTTAGATGGACGTGATACTCCTCCGGCAAGTGGAAAAGGCTTCGTAGAAGATCTGGAAGCAGAGATGAAGAAGATTGGTGTCGGTGAAGTGGCAACCGTAACAGGTCGTTACTACGCAATGGACAGAGATAATAACTACGACAGAGTAGAGAAGGCTTATCTGGCACTGACAAAGGGTGAGGGACTGGAAGCAGAGAGTGCTGCTGCAGGTATCCAGGCATCCTATGACAGAGAAGAGACAGATGAGTTCGTAAAACCTACGGTTGTAAAGAAGAACGGTGCACCGGTTGCAACCATAAAAGATGGCGATTCCGTTATCTTCTTTAACTTCCGGCCGGACAGAGCAAGAGAAATTACCAGAAGTTTCTGTGATGATGATTTTAAGGGCTTTGCAAGAGAGAAGAGATTAGACCTTACTTATGTATGCTTCTCTGATTATGACCCAACCATTCCTCATAAAGAAGTTGCTTTCCATAAGATTGCTGTTACGAATACCTTTGGTGAGTGGCTTGCAGCAAACCACATGAAACAGGCAAGAATTGCAGAGACAGAGAAATATGCCCATGTAACTTTCTTCTTTAACGGCGGTGTGGAAGAGCCAAACGAAGGAGAAGACAGAATCCTGGTAAACTCTCCAAAAGATGTGGCAACTTATGATTTAAAGCCTCAGATGAGTGCTTATGAAGTATGTGATAAATTGGTAGGCGCCATCAAGTCCGGCGAATATGATGTTATTATTATCAATTTTGCAAATCCTGACATGGTAGGTCATACTGGTGTACAGGAAGCCGCTATCAAGGCAGTAGAAGTGGTGGACGAATGTGTAGGACGTGCCGTAGAAGCTCTGAAAGAAGTGGACGGCGTTATGTTCATCTGTGCTGACCATGGTAATGCAGAGCAGCTTATCGATTATGAGACAGGTGCTCCTTATACAGCACATACCACAAACCCTGTTCCATTTATTCTGGTAAATGCAGACCCATCTTACAAGTTAAGGGAGGGCGGATGCCTGGCAGATATCATCCCGACCCTGATTGAGTTAATGGGTAAGGAACAGCCGGCAGAGATGACAGGAAAATCCTTGCTTATTAAATAAGTTGAATCAAATATGACAGTCAGAGAGCATTTCCGAAAAAGTATCTTTTCGGGGGTGCTCTTTTTGCTTCAAAGGATTCTTGTGTAGTAAGTCTTCTTTTCGGATAGTCTGGAATATCCATTGACAGAAAGAATAGGCAGATGTATATTAAGTGTACCATTACCAATAGTACAGTTGATATTCGTGTGCCACGGATGGAAAAACAGGAAAGGAGCAGACATGATACTGATAGATTATAAGGACACAAGACCTATCTACGAGCAGATAGTGGAACGATTTAAGATGCTGATTCTGAAAGGTGCCATGTCAGCGGATGAACAGATGCCTTCGGTAAGAAGCCTTGCCATGGAGTTGTCCATCAATCCCAATACCATACAGAAGGCTTATGCAGAACTGGAACGGCAGGGATTTATTTATACCGTAAAAGGCAGAGGAAACTTCGTTTCCGGAGATGGCAGACTGGTGGAACAGCGAAAGACAGAGTATAAAGAGCGGATTCTTGATTTGGCAAAAGAAGCAATGGAAATCGGAATGACGAAGACGGAACTGCTTCGGGAGATAGAACAGTTGTAAGGGATAGAGAAAGCCATACACGACAGAAGGAGAAAAATTATGATTGAATTATACAATCTGACCAAAACCTTTGATAAGATTAAGGCGGTAGATGAGGTCAGTGTAACGATAAAAGAAAATACAGTCTTTGGACTGATAGGAACCAACGGAGCAGGTAAAAGTACCGTACTTCGTATGATTGCCGGTGTTTTAAAACCGGATGAAGGAACGGTTGCTGTAGATAATATGCCGGTTTATGATAACGTGGAAGCAAAGAAGAAACTGTTTTTCATTGCCGATGAACCATATTTCTTTGCCAATTGCAATGCCGCTGCCATGGAACATTATTACAATGGTGTGTATGAGAATTTTAATAAAGAAGAGTTTTATAAGTATCTGGAAAGCTTTAACCTGGACAAGAACAGAAAGGTATCTACTTATTCCAAGGGCATGAAGAAACAGCTGGCCCTTCTCCTGGGAATCTGTTCCCATACAAAATATATTTTGTGTGATGAAACCTTTGATGGACTGGATCCGGTAATGCGCCAGGGAATCAAATCCATTTTTGCAAAGGAGATGGAGGAGAGGGGACTGACACCGGTTATCGCTTCCCACAACCTGCGGGAACTGGAAGATATCTGTGACCATGTTGGCTTACTGCACCGGGGCGGTGTGTTACTTTCGAAGGATTTGGAGGATATGAAATGCAACATCCAGAAGGTACAGTGTGTTTTTGAAACGACAGAGGATGAACTGAAAGCTTTGAATGGACTGGAAGTGTTAAAGAAGGAGCAGAGAGGTTCCCTTCGGACGATTACGGTACGAAGTACAAGAGAGGAAGTGGTGGCAAGATTTGCTACAGTCAATACCGTATTTTATGAGGTGCTTCCTTTATCCCTGGAGGAAATCTTTATCAGTGAAACGGAGGTAGTAGGTTATGACATCAAGAAACTCATTCTGGGATAGAAGCAGAGAGAACCATAAAAGAAGAATATGGGTTTGGATTGTAAGCGTATTTGTCCAGTTGGTTGCCTATATTGGTTTTGTAACCATATATTTAACCAGAATCAGAAGATGGAATACGGAAGGAGCTTACCGGACTACGGAGGCTTTTAAGAGAGCTATGTGCGAAGCAACCCAGGATGCACTTGGCTTTTCTAACTATGAAGGGTGGATAGTAATAGCTTTGGCAGTGATTATCGGTATGCAAGGGTTTGCCTATCTGTATGACAGACGGAAGGTAGATATGTACCACAGCGTACCGGTTTCCAGAAAAAAACGGTTTGCGGTCATTTATGTAAATGGGATTATTATTTATCTGACAGCAACGTTGGTCAGCCTTTTTATCAGTGTAGTGCTGGCAGCCGTACAGGGAGCCGTAAACGGAGCCGTCCTGGCAACGGCTGGGCTGGCTTTTGTGTGGAATCTGTTATATTTCCTGGTTATGTATCATACCATGATTCTGGCAGTGATGATAACCGGAAACCGGATGATTACCATTGGTGTGTGCGCGGTACTGATTCTTTATGAAGAGGTATTATATTCCCTGATTAATTCATACGGCTACTCCTTCTTTGATACCATGGATGGTTATTTTGTCAGCCTGCAGACAAAGTTATCGGTGCTGGATGATTATGAGCAGATGACCTGGCAGTTAAAACGGATAGGAACAGCTTCCGAAATTGCAAAACAGGCACTTCCTTATTATGCAAAATGGCTTGTGATTGCTATCGTGCTTCTGGCAGTGGGATATCTGGCCTACAGCAAAAGAAAGTCTGAGGCAGCAGGAAAAGCGATTGCTTATGGTTTCTTAGAACCGATTGTAAAGATAGCGATTGCCATTCCGGGTGGTATGTTAATTGGAAATATTGTATATAATGCTTCTTACAGTGATGAGAAGCTGTTGGTAATAGGAATGCTTGCAGGCACCCTGATTCTGAGTGCTGTTCTGGAAGTAGCCTATGATTTTGATATCAAAGCACTGGGACGACATCTGGTATCCACCGGTGTGGCAGTAGCAGGTGCACTTTTCGTGTTCTTTATTTTTCAGGCAGATTTGTTTGGCTATGATCGTTATTTACCAGATGCAGACAGTGTGGAAAGTGTTGCGTTTTCCACCGAAGGTTTCTACAATAGTTACTGGGATGCGTCCCATGATTATATTTCACAGTGGGAATATGAGAAAGCGAACATGTTCCTGACCGACGTAGAGCCGGTATTGACCTTGGCACAGAAATCCCAGCAGGAAGATACGGAGCTGATGGGAGATGCGAGATATGCACATATTCTGTACCGGTTAAAATCCGGTCAGGAAGTCGGAAGAAGTATCTGGATTGATTTTGATAATCCGGTTACCGCAGCCCTTTTAGATCAGATAATGGGAAGTGATGCCTGGAAAATTGGCACATATCAGATTATGAAGGATAAGGAACTTTATGATAATCCGGTAAGTATTGTTTACACAAATGGAGCAGTCAATATGGCAGTTCCTACAGGGGATATGGAAGTCTTACGGGATGCCTGGATAAAGGACATGCAGCAGTTTGATTTCAGTATGGGAAGAAATACACGTCCTTGTGGTATCATTCAGTTGTCTTATAGTGATTACCGGAGCAATGAACTGTATGTTTATGAGAACTTTACCAATACTATAGCATATCTGAAATCCGTGGATGCCTATTATCCACTGGCACTGAAGGCAGAAGATATCGAGAGCATTACGATTACCAACTATCATAATGAGTTGAATGATTATGATGAATCCTATGATTCCGCTCCTGTCGATGTGATGACACAGGAGGTGGAAGCAGATTATGGGTCTGCTGTAACCGAGGCAACCTTTGAGGATAAGGCAGAAATCGCCCAGATTTTACAGGCATGCTACCCGAATATGCTGACGGAGAACCTGAGCGATCCGGAAGAGATGAGCGGTAATTATGATGTGGCAATCGTATTTAAGAAGGATACAAACTATCCTTATGACAGAACAGCATACTATTTCAGTTATACCATGTATGCGGATAAGGTGCCTGCTTTCGTGGAAGAAGCAACTGCGATAGATGCACAGAAATAGAAAGAATAAGAGAAAACGGAGGCGCATATATGGAAAAGCAAAAACCGGGGGAACCCGTAATATGTGTCAAAGATTTGTATAAAATATATCGGGTAGGTGAAACAAAGGTACGTGCTCTCAATGGTGTCAGTTTTACCATCAACCGGGGAGATTTCTGCTCCATCGTAGGTACTTCCGGCTCTGGTAAGTCTACCCTGCTCAATATGCTGGCGGGATTGGAAAAACCCACAAAAGGTGAAATTATCATAGCGGGGGAGCACATGGAAACGAAAACAGAGAACCAGCTGGTAGCCTTTCGCCGGGAACATATCGGATTTATTTTCCAGTCTTTTAATTTGATGGGAACTATGGATGCTATTGAAAATGTGGCATTACCGCTTACTTTTCAGGGGATGGATAAGAAAAAGCGGAATGCGAAAGCAGAAGAAATGTTAGATTTGGTAGGACTAAGCCATCATAAAAAGCATAAACCAAGTCAGATGTCAGGTGGACAGCAGCAGCGTGTAGGCGTTGCAAGAGCTTTGGTGGTGGAACCGGAGATAATCTTTGCCGATGAGCCTACAGGAAACCTGGATTCCAATACCTCTGTGGAGGTTATGAACCTGATGAAAAAGGTAGTCAGGGAAAAGAATCAGACACTTGTTATGGTAACCCATGATAATTATCTGGCAGGCTTTGCAGATGTGATTCTGCGGATTAAGGATGGTAAGATTATTGAAATAGAGGACCACAGAGGAGAACAGATGCCAGATGCAATAAAGGCACAGGAATAGAAAAGAAGACAGGATAAGGGTAAGGGAGAGAAATATGCAGACCAAAATGTGGAACAGGATTAAGAAAAAAGTAGCAGGTGGAATTCTTATAGGAATAATAGGAATACTGGCGGTACCCAGTCTGCCCTGGTTAGATGGAATGATACCAAAGGTAGAGGCGACTGAGGATAGCGTGAGTCAGAATACTCCAGCCACAATCAGCAGAACCTCTGACCGTGTCATTACTGATGATGACAGGGCAGATGCAGACGAAGATATGCTGTATTATCTGAAAAGCCTGCAAGTACGGTATCGTCTGGATGAGAAGATGATGGAGAACCTGAATAAGGTTTTTGACAGTGCTGTGTATTATATTGCGAATACGGATATGAGTGTAACTGAGCTGTGGGCCTATGTGTCCCAGACGAAATCTTCTCTGGAATCTGCAGCGGTAACAAAGGTAAGCATGACTACCAGTGAATTCCTGCAGGTAGGGGATAACTGGGAAACACCAACTGTCAGCTATGGACAGCAGGTTTCTATTGTACTTCCGGTTATTAATTTTGGTACGGAAGAGTTAAATGATTTGATTATTGAGCCAAAGACATCTACCTTGGTAACCGAGTGGCCTTTTGAACCGGATATGACCAGTTATTTACAGACAGAACCATATATTCCAGGCAGCCAGACCAAGGAGGCAGCTATGGAAAACCGTCGGGAATTTACATTTACATTTACGGCAAGAGATGATGTGATGAGCGGTTATTATCCATTGAAATTTAATGTATGGTATACCAAGTCGGGAATCCGATGTGAAGAACCGGTAGAATTAACCGTCTATGTAAAGACGATTGGAAAACCGGGTAGTGGAACTATCGGCGGCAGCGGGCAGGAAGCAAGTGGAGCCAAACCACGTATCGTTGTAACCGGATTTGAAACAAATCCTGCCGATATTTATGCTGGAGATACTTTTACCCTGACGATTCATGTACAAAATACAGATAAGGATACCGCAGTTACTAATGTGCTTTTTGATATGCAGGCAGCGATTGAAGGAGAAGATAAGACAAATACTTACTCCGCATTCCTGCCAACCTCTGGTGCGAGCTCTGTATATATGGACAGCATCAGCCCTAATACTACGACAGATATTGTCATTGAAATGACGGCAAAGGCAGACCTGGCACAGAAACCATATGTGTTGGATGTGAATATGAAATATGATGCTGGCAGTATGTTCGACCTGACGGATAAGGCAAGCGTTTCCATTCCTATTTTGCAGGAAAGCCGTTTTGATACCAGTATTCCGGAAGTAGTACCTTCTGACATTACGGTAGGTTCCCAGTCCAATGTTATGTTCAGTATTTATAATACTGGAAAGACTACATTATATAATGTTCAGGTAAAATTTATTGCAGATTCTATCGAAGAAGCTTCTGCTTTTGTAGGAAATCTGCAGTCTGGTGCTACCGGAAATGTGGACGTGATGCTGACTGGTATGGCAGCCACTATGGATGATGGAACTATCGTGATGGAAATTTCCTATGAGGATGAAGCTGGAAATGTGACAACCACAGAAAAAACCATTACTTTATATGTGTCGGAAGAGAATTTTGATGACATGATGTATGACGATACCATGTATGATGATAGTATGGACGAGAATCAGGGAGGTTCCAAAACAGGTCTGATTGTCGGTATTATTGTAGCAGTGGGTGTAGTGGGCGCCGTGGCAGTAGTGGTGTTCCTGAAGCTGAAGAAAAAGAAAAAGGCAGCAAAGCTTTTAGAGGATGATTTGTTGGATTTGGCAGAGGATGAGGCAGATACCGAAACATCGGAAGATAAGGAAGAAGCAGATCCGGCCATAGGAACCCAGACAACAGATTCTGCCACAGATATGGATACAGAAAAATAAGAGGAACGGAGCAGCGTATGAAATTCCTTGACTTGCTGCGTATGAGCAGCAGTAATCTTTGGAAAAGAAAAATAAGAACCATATTGACCGTGTTGGGGGTTGTTATCGGAGTTGCGTCGATTGTAGTAATGATTTCCTTGGGACTTGGCCTTAGCAGGTCGCTGATGGCACAGTATGAGTCCTATGGGAGTCTGACCCAGATTACAGTCAATGAGCCTTGGAACAACTCAGACAGTGAAGAACAGAAAAGGCTGGACGATGCTCTCATTGCCCAGATAGAGTCTATGGAGCATGTGGAATCGGTTTATCCGGTAATGTCTCTTTCGGTGTTAGCAAAGTATGGCAGCTACGAGGGGTATCTGCAATTACAGGGAATGCCGCTGGAAGCGATTGAGAGTCTGAACATGCAGGTGGGAGAAGGAAGTCTTCCAAGCAAAAAGGATGAGGAACTGACCTTTTTCTACGGCTGTGAAGTATTACAGAATTTCTCTAATGTAAAAAGAAGTGGCGGCAGTTACTGGGAGACCGGAGAACTACCGGATATTGATTTGATGAATGACCCGATTTTTATCATCTTTGATATGGATGCCTATTATCAGTCACAGGGAACCACTGAACAGGGACAGCAGCCTGTGACACCGCCGAAGAAGTATCTGATAAAGACAAGCGGTGTGGAAGTGGCGCCGGAAGATGGGTGGTCACAGAATGGCTGGTATACCTTCTGTGACATTGATAAACTGATTCCGGAGTTAAAAAGGGTATTTAAAAATAAAGTGATTCCGGGACAGCCCTCCACCAAGACCGGAAAACCATACAAGGAGATTTTTTATAATCAGTTATATGTTAATGTAGACAGTATGGATTATGTGACACAAATCCAGAATGAACTGACGAATCTTGGATATGAAGCCTACAGCAATGCAGAATGGGTAGAATCAGAGCAGAAAACTCTGGGTTATATTCAGGCAGTATTAGGCGGCATTGGAGCGGTTTCCCTTCTGGTAGCGGCAATCGGTATAACCAATACCATGATGATGTCCATTTATGAAAGAACCAAGGAAATCGGTGTCATGAAAGTGCTTGGCTGTGATTTACAGAATATCAGAAGCCTGTTCTTACTGGAAGCTGGATTTATTGGATTTATCGGTGGGGTTATTGGGTTGATTCTAAGCTATACCATATCCTTTGTGATTAACCGGATTGTAGCATCTGCCAGTGATTATATGAGAGGCATTTCCTATATTCCATTCTGGCTGGCAATTGTTTCTTTATTATTTGCCATTCTGGTCGGTATGGTAGCAGGCTTCTTCCCTGCAAGAAGGGCCATGAAGCTGAGTCCGCTGGCAGCAATCAGAAACGAGTAGGGGGTTGTGGCTGCGCAGAATCTGCATGACACAAACGAGACGTGCGTGGAATCAGCCTGGCGCAAACGAGGCATACACAGAATTAGCTTGAGCAAACGAAGCATTGCAGAATGAGCCTAACGCAAACGGGATATGCGCAGAATAAGGAGAAGTATGAAAAGAAAATATCAGACTGTGGTATCCATGCTGACAGCAGCTGTTTTATTGGGTGGCTGCGCGGCAGGGCAGCCGACAGTGGAAAATAGCGATACCGCGGTACAGGAAGAAGCGGTAGAGGAAGCTGCTTCTACGGATGGGAATGAGGATTCCACAGCAGCAGAAGAAACAACAGAACAGGGAAAACCAGTGGGCGAACTGACAGCAGGAGAGCTGGAAGAGTATACAGAGTGGATACAGGAATATGGAAATTACGGCTTCCTGTTATCGGACTGGTCTAATCTGACAGAATTAAATCTCTGGGAAGTGTTTTATAATGGAGCCGGGATAAGCGAAAGTGCTACGAAAGAGCAGGTGGATGCTTATCTGGAACAGACCGGACAGGAGGAATTATATACCGACTTTTTTGTCATTTCCATGGAGAAGATGAATGCTTTCCTGGAAGAAAAGGTAGGCTGTTTCTATAGAGAGATACTGGAACGGGGAAATATGACCATGAAGGATGCCTATGTGCCGGCTACGGGCTGTTTTTCCCTGGAAGTGGGAGACACCAATTACACTCCGTTTCGTGTAGAGTCCGGGGAGAGGACAGAGGATGGAAGAATCCTTTTGCATTATCGGAATGAACATCTCTGGGGTGAGGATGTTGCGTGGGTAGAAGCCGGTGTGGTACAGATACAGGAAGAGAACAGACAGTTTCTTTGTAATCATATTACGGAAGGATATATTCTGGACAGTTATCAGGACGAAGAAAACTGGGGAGAGGATAATGAGGAAAGCACAGGCGAATGTCTGATTCCCCAGGAAGTATTTGATAATCTGCAAACCGATGCAGATGCCTCTGCGGTAGAAAACGAATATGTGTTAGGTGACTGGAGCCAGATTACCAAAGAAGCCTTGCAGGGAACCTGGTATTATCATCCGTCCGATATGGGAGAGGATACCAGTTATGATGTGATTTTACAGTTGGATGGCGAGGATGCTATCGTCTATTATCCTTCCGTGGATTTCTATGGCGATGTCCGGTATGAATGGGATATTATCGACAGAAGTGAACGAGGCTTGTGCCCGGAACTGGCGATTTACTGGAATGGAAGAGACTGGGGAGAACTTGCCTGGTATATTCTGGGTATTTCAGAAAATCAGGAGTACTTCTGGTGTAACGGAGAAGTATTTTACAGGCAGAACCATTAAAAACAGAATTATCAGAAAACAGAATATTACATAAAGCAGACCTCCTGCGTGCATACTATGAAAAACAATATGCGCACAGGAGGTTTTGTTATGAAACTTAGAATTGTAGATGTACATGCCAGAGAAATATTGGATTCCCGTGGAAATCCAACGGTAGAAGCGGAGGTTACCGTAGAAAATGAAACTGACAGCAGACAGTATGCAGAAAGGGCGGCAGTCCCAAGCGGAGCCAGTACCGGACGCTTTGAAGCGGTGGAACTGCGGGATGGTGAGACACGATATTTCGGATTGGGTACCACAAAAGCGGTCAATAATGTAAACTCGAAGATCAGGGAAGCACTGCTTGGGATGAATGCCTTTGACCAGGGATTGATTGACCGGATACTGATAGAACAGGACGGAACCGATAATAAGAGCAACCTGGGTGCCAATGCCACACTGGGAGTGTCCATGGCATGTGCCAAAGTATGCGCCAGGGCTCTGGATATGCCTCTCTACCGCTATCTGGGTGGTGCTTATACCAGATTGTTACCGGTTCCTATGATGAATATTTTAAATGGGGGAAAGCATGCTGATAATACTGTGGATTTCCAGGAATTCATGATTATGCCGGTGCAGGCAGAAAGCTTTGCCGATGGGCTTCGCATCTGTGCAGAGATTTATCATAATCTGAAGAAAATCTGTAACGACAGAGGGCTGTCTACCGGAGTAGGCGATGAAGGTGGATTTGCCCCGTCCCTGCCGGATGCTTTTGCTGTGTTGGATTTAATCATAGAATCCATCAAGGCGGCAGGTTATACACCGGGACAGGATATTAAAATAGCCCTGGATGTGGCGGCTTCTGAACTGTATCATGAAGAGGATGGCGTGTACCATTTCCCGGGAGAAACCGAACGGAAACGAAACCAGGCGAAGATTACCGGTTCCCAGGTAACCGAGTGCTATGAGGCAGGAAGCGATTTTGCCGGAAAAAGCCAGGAACAGGAAATTACCAGAAGCACAGAAGAAATGGTTGCCTATTATGAAGAATTGGTAGAGCGGTATCCGATTATTTCCATTGAAGATGGGCTGGCAGAAGACGACTGGGATGGCTGGCAGATGCTGACAAAGAAGCTGGGCAATAAAGTCCAACTGGTAGGGGATGACTTGTTCGTCACCAACACCAAGCGACTGGATGCCGGTATTAAGCTGCATGTGGCGAATGCGATTCTGGTAAAAGTTAATCAGATAGGTACCGTGTCCGAAGCCATGGATGCCATCGAGATGGCACAGAAAAACGGATACCGGGCAGTCATTTCCCACCGCTCCGGTGAGACAGAGGATACCTTCATCGCCGATTTGGCAGTGGCAGTGAATGCCGGACAGATAAAAACCGGGGCACCCTGCCGGAGTGACCGTGTAGCAAAATATAACCAGTTGCTACGCATCGAAGAAGAGTTAGGCAGCGTAGCCTGCTACAAAGAACCATTTAATAAGATATAAAAATGTGCTATAATGTAACAGGCGCATGAGAAAAACAAGCGGCTGCGAAGCAGACATTTGTTTTTCATGCGCCTGTTAGCGAGCGAATATCCTGCGAAGCAGGAAGGAAGCGCGAAAGCGCGGATTCGCGAGCAGAAAAAAAGAAACAAGCGGCTGCGAAGCAGACATTTGTTTTTCATGCGCCTGTTAGCGAGCGAATATCCTGCGAAGCAGGAAAGAAGCGCGAAAGCGCGGATTCGCGAGCAGAAAAAAAACGCTCCGCGAGGAAGCGCAGAAACGCATAAGGTAATAGTCGCTTTGCGACATGCGTTTCGCGCAAAAAGTGGGGAAGCCCACTTTTGTGCCTGTTAGCGAGCAGAAAATAATAATTTGGAAGTACGGAAAAGATATATGAAGATAATTAGAAGTAATAAGGCACAATTTGAATACGACATTCATTCTCTGGTAAAAGCTTTTTATCCGGAGTTGGATTTAAAGGTACTGACACCAGCATCGGTTATCAAGGATAGAACCCTGTTAGAAACCATTCCAGTGATGGAACTGGTATTTGATGGGGGAGATGCAACGTTAAAAATAGCACAAGAAAATGACGAAGAACAAACCTACTTTTTTGACAGTAAGGAAGTAGAGCCATCTGATTATAAAAATGCCTTTAAACGGTTTCTTTATCAGGCATTACAGAAAGAAACAGGCAAAAGCCTTCCCTGGGGAAATTTGACGGGAATTCGTCCCACCAAGATAGCCATGACCATGATGGAACAGGGAAAAACAGAGGAAGAAATCAAAGCCTTTTGGCGGGATATGCATTTTGTCAGTGAAGAAAAAATGGAACTGGGCATAGAGATTGCCAAAAGAGAACATGAGATTTTAAGCAGGCTGCATTATGAGAATGGATACAGTCTTTACATAGGGATTCCTTTTTGCCCAACGACCTGCCTGTATTGCTCCTTTACCTCGTATCCTATCTGTGTCTGGAAAGACCGGGTGGGAGAGTATCTGACTGCTCTGGAAAAGGAAATTGATGCAGTTGCCAGTATGTATCAGGATAAAATACTGGATACCATTTATATCGGTGGTGGTACGCCGAGTTCCCTTTCTGCAGAGGAACTGGACAGACTTTTAACCAAAATCAAAAACACCTTTGATTTCCGGACCGTGCAGGAATTTACCGTAGAAGCGGGACGGGCAGACAGCATTACAGAAGATAAGCTACGGGTTTTATATCAGCATGGGGTAACCAGAATTTCTGTCAATCCCCAGACGATGAAACAGGAAACCCTGCAACTGATTGGCAGACAACATACCGTAGAACAGGTGGTAGAAGCCTTTAAAATGGCAAGAGATATCGGTTTTACAAATATCAATATGGACATTATTCTGGGATTGCCAGAGGAAACCAGGGAAGACGTGGTACATACCATAGAGGCAATCAAAGAACTGGAGCCGGATTCACTTACTGTACATTCGCTGGCAGTAAAGCGGGCATCAAAACTTGGCAGATGGATTGAAGAAAATGGCATTACTGCCTATAACAATACCGAAGAAACGATGGAAATTGCGGCTAAGGGAGCCAGAGACATGGCTATGGTGCCGTATTATCTGTATCGCCAGAAGAATATGTCTGGTAACTTTGAGAATGTGGGCTATTCCAAGGAAGGAAAATACGGAATTTACAATATTCTCATCATGGAAGAGAAACAGACCATCGTGGCTCTGGGAGCAGGTTCCATTACGAAGCGGGTTTTCCCGGATGGAAGAATTGAGCGGTGTGACAATGTGAAAGATGTTGGGCTGTATATTGAGAAGATTGAGGAAATGATAGAACGGAAGCAGAAACTTTTTGCAGAAGAATAAGCTGATAAGTTTCAACAAATGCTTATTGGAAATTGTGACAAGGGAGACAACCAATCAGCATGCCCGTGAGATTATTGGGAAAGAAATGCATAAGATTTCAAAAATTGCCATAAGCGCATTCCTGGATTAGGCTTACTAAATTTTATGATGAATCATCGTATGTCACAGAGCAGCAGGACAACCAAAACAAAACCCCACAGAAATCCAATACACTTCATCGGATTCCTGTGGGGTTATTTTGCATTTATTTTACTGTCTTACAGTAAACAGAAAGACCATCTTATTTAGACTGCTCAAGAGCAAGAGTTACGGTTGTGATATCACAAACTTCAGTTGGTCCGTAGTACTGAATAGCACCAGGATATTTGAAGCAGGTCTCTTCAGACCACTCTTTACGATGAGCCTCGAAGTACTTGAATGGTGCACCATCCAGTTCAACAAGTGCTTTTCTGATAACTGGCTTATCTTCGCCATGTCTTCTTTCAATGTTCATCATCTTGGTAATTGGCATACCACCTGCAACCCACTCACTTGCTGGAGCAGAAAGGTTGGAAACTTTGGATAAGTATCCGTTGTAACCATACTGGATGAGCATGAATGCATTGTATCCTAAGGAATAGCAGTAGTCGGAGTCAAAGTTTGAAGGGAAAGCACATCTTCCTTCATAACCTAAGAAGTGATGAAGGGGACTGAACTTACCGTTGTAGGTTCCGGCTGCTTTTCTTGCTGCTAATTTATCTTTTACAAGAGCGGAGAATAACTTCTCGGACTCGATCAGGGAAACCTGAACGTTTCCGTGAGGATCTCTCTCAAGGAATAACTGCTGCTGGATAGCCTGAGGAAGGATAGCGAATACTTCCATGGATTCCTTGGTTAAGCCTTTCTCGATGAAGGCGTATTTTTCTTCCCATGTAGGAAGTGCATTGAAAGCATCAGCCTTGCTTCCTGCAAGAAGCTCGTTGATCTCCTGGATCAGTACGGAGAATTCAGGTACGAATTCAACAACACCTTCAGGGATGATAGCAACACCGAAGTTCATGCCTTTAGCAGCTCTTGCAGCTACAGAATCAGCAATGTAATCAGCGATTGCAGAAAGGGACATCTTCTTAGCTGCAACTTCTTCGGAAATCAGGCAGATATTTGGCTGTGTTTCAAGAGCACACTCTAAGGCAACATGGGAAGCGGAACGTCCCATAACCTTAACGAAATGCCAGTATTTCTTAGCGGAGTTTGCATCTCTTTCGATGTTACCGATAATTTCGCTGTAAGTCTTGGTTGCTGTATCGAAACCGAAGGAACATTCGATGTCTTCGTTCTTTAAGTCACCATCGATAGTCTTAGGGCATCCGATTACCTGAACACCTGTGTTGTGTGCTGCGAAGTACTCTGCAAGAACAGCAGCGTTAGTGTTGGAATCGTCACCACCGATGATAACGATAGCTGTGATACCATGTTTCTTACATACCTCAGCAGCAATTGCGAACTGCTCATTGGTTTCCAGTTTGGTTCTGCCGGAGCCGATGATATCGAAACCACCAGTATTTCTGAACTGGTTGATATATTCGTCAGTCATGATGATGTAATCATCTTCAATCAGTCCGCTTGGACCGCCTTTAAATCCATAAAGTTCGTTTTCTTTGTTGGTTGCTTTTAAGGCATCGTATAAACCACAGACAACGTTATGTCCGCCAGGAGCCTGTCCGCCGGAAAGGATAACACCAACAACCTGCTTCTTCATTTCAGAAGTGTTCTGACCTTTTTCAAAGGTAATTTCCTTCTTGCCGTAAGTATTAGGGAAAAGAGCTTTAATCTTATCCTGGTCAGCAACGCTCTGTGTTTCCTCGCCTTCCTTTACGCAGATATCTGCGATGCCGTGTCTAAGCATG
>ERZ1026850.161-NODE-161-length-43568-cov-17.278377_pt1 | contig 43568 bp, 39 predicted proteins | sample MGYA00380155_ERZ1026850 | MGnify/ENA primary metagenome ERZ1026850 (study PRJEB33269, sample SAMEA4719791) | human gut metagenome | biome: human-associated habitat; feature: organic feature; material: feces | place: Cameroon | collected 2013-10 ... | reverse complement strand
GCAGCGACGGCCAGAACTTCACCGTGGGCACCGAGCACTTTGTGCCGGACAGCCAACTGAACCCCACCGACCCGTCGTCCTCCAGCACTGCGCAGCAGGCGTACATCGGCAATGTGAACAGCAAAAAGTTCCACCTGCCCACCTGTCCCAACCTGCCTGCGGAAAAGAACCAAGTCCTCTTTTCCAGCTATGACGAAGCCATTGCCGCAGGCTATACCCCCTGCGCAAGCTGCATCAAATAAAGCAAGCCTTTCAAAATACCGGAGCATCTGCGGATGCTCCGGTATTTCTTTTTACACAGGGCAGCCCCTTGGGGATGCCTGAGGGAGTTCGTTCCCAAACTCCTCCCCGTGAAAAAAGGGTTCTGAAAAGCCCGCAGGCTTTTCAGAACCCCAAATTAAAAATCTATTTTCCGCTATCTATGCGCAAAGCACAGCGGCGCGCATTCCCAATCGTTTTCTAAAAGCTGTTACTGCGCTGCCGGGAACTCCTTCTCCCGCTCTTCTTTCAGAATGGCAGTGGCGCGCTGCATGGTGGCAGCGGCGCGGCGCAGCGCTTCGTCCCCAAGTTCGGCGCGCATCCGGCGGTAGCAGCGCTGCAAAAGCGCCTGCTCCTCTGCCATCAGTTCCACCGCCTTGCTGGAAAGCTCCACATAGGTGCGCCCGGCCTCGCGGTCGGTTTTCCACGTCACAAAGCCGTTGTCCTGCAGCTTCTCGATGCCCTTGGAAAGCTCGGTCACCCGCAGCCCCATAGCGGCGGCAAGATCGGCAAGATAGATCTTTTCGCCGGGGTGCGCCTCCTGCGCCACCTTGATATAATACAGGATAAGATAATCTGCCCGCTGGATGGTGCTGAACACCTTATCCACGTTGAGCTCGTGGAGGAAGAACCATTCCCCCTGATGCTGCTGCAACTCTTCCATGCCGATGCCCTCCCTTTATGCCCGCTGGCTGCGCGGGATATAATCGTGGGTGCCGCCAAGGCTCTTGTAGGCCGGACGGATGATCTTGTTGGCGCTGAGCAGTTCTTCGATGCGGTGGGCGCTCCAGCCCATGACGCGCGCCACGGCAAACAGCGGGGTGTACAGCTCCATGGGGATGCCCAGCATCTCGTACACAAAGCCGCTGTAAAAGTCCACATTGGGGCTTACGCCCTTGAAGATCTTGCGCTCCTGCGCAATAAGCTGCGGTGCCATGCGCTCGATGCGGGTGTAGAGAGAAAGATCCTTGTCCCGGCCCTTTTCGTGTGCCAGCTGCTCCACATAGCCCTTGAACACCACCTCGCGCGGGTCGCTGAGGGAGTAGACGGCGTGACCCATGCCGTAGATCAGACCCTTGCGGTCAAAGGCCTCGCCGTGGAGCAGCTTTTTCAGGTATGCTTCCAGTTCCTCGTCGTCCTCGAGGTCGTGGAGGTTGTCCCGGATGTTCTGCATCATGTGCATGACCATCAGGTTCGCACCGCCGTGGCGCGGGCCCTTGAGGGAGCACAGCGCCGCCGCCATGGCCGAGTAGGTATCGGTGCCGGAGGAGGTGACCACGCGGGTGGTAAAGGTGGAGTTGTTGCCGCCGCCGTGCTCGGCGTGCAGCAGCAGCGCCACGTCCAGCACGCGGGCTTCCAGCGGGGTGTACTGCATATCCGGCCGCAGCATCCGCAAAAAGTTCTCTGCGGTGGAAAGGCTGGGGTCCGGGCGGTGGATATACATACTGGCGTCTTTTTCGTAGTGGTTATAGGCGTGGTAGCTGTACACCGCCAGCATGGGGAAGATGCCCGCCAGCTGGATGCTCTGGCGCAGCACGTTGGCGGTATCTAAATCTGCCACCTTGGGGTCGTAGGAAGCCAGCGTCAGCACACTGCGTGCCATACTGTTCATGATATCATGGCTGGGCGCTTTCATAATGACGTCCCGGGTAAAGTTGGTGGGCATGGTGCGGCACTCGCCCAGCACCGCGCAGAACTGTTCCAGCTGCTCCGGGGTGGGCAGCTGGCCAAACAGCAGCAGATAGCCCGCCTCCTCAAAGGCAAAGCGGCTGCCGCGGCTGCCGTTGATGAGGTCTTTTACGTCATAGCCGCGGTACAGCAGCTGACCGTCTGCCGGGTGCTTGACCCCGTCCACATACTGGAAGGCCCGGATGTCCGAGATGTTGGTCAGACCTGCCAGCACGCCCTTGCCGGTCTCATCGCGCAAGCCCGCCTTGACCCCGAACTCCCGGTAGAGGTCCTTGGGGATGCGGTCGTGCTCTGCACAAAGGGGCTGCTGCTGGTCGAAGTAGCTTAATACATTCTGCAAATGATCCATGTGTCTGGCTGCTCCTTTCCTGTTCGTCCATATCAGTTTCTCATTTTTCAATAACTTTTATATTACAGAACGGATATTTCGCTGTCAACCAACATTTTGTAAAAAAATATGAAACAATTCAGCCGTAGGGGTCGTACAAATCGTACTCCTCGGTCTCCTGATGCTTCTCCTCCAGCACCCGGATGGCCTGTTCCAAGGCGCTCTGGGAGCAGCCGCTCTCGCTTACCAGCGCATGGACGGCGGCGGCGAGGTCGCCGTCAAACAGGGTGTCCAGCCGCTGCCGCATACAGTACACGCCGTAAGCCCGCCGGGTGACCAGCGGCACATACACATTGCAGTTGCCCTGCTTTGCCGACCGGACCCAGCCTTTTTCCTCCAACCGGTAGAGAAAATTCAGTACCGTAGCTGCTGCCCAGCCGGTGTCCTTGAGCTTTTGGCTGATGTCCCGCCGCGCCGCCGCGCCCGGGCACGCCCACACCGCAAGCATCACCTGTTCTTCCGCCGCCGAAAGCGGCCGCAGGGTATCCGGTAAGCCGTACATCTGTTGTACCTCCTTGAATGATTCAATTCTCCTTAGTCACCGTTTTTTGCGGCGGGACGATTTAGAATGGTCTCCGCTTTGCTCTGACCATTTTCAGCGGAATGACTATTTTATTTCGCGTTTGTCGCGGCCTGTGGGCCGCTCCAAACGCACTTTCACAGTTTGAGCTTCGTTTTTCTTTTACATTTGTCTTAGTATTCCCAGTATACCGCATTTCTGCCAAAGGTGCAAGAGTGGAAAATCCGCACGAAGCCAAGGGATAGTACGTATCTTTTACAATTGTCTTATATTTTGTCCCTGCACGGCGTACATTTGTATGCTTTGTGCCATCAGGCGGGGTACAGGGACCATATCTTTGTGCAAAGATGCTCTTGTTTTCGGCATGAGAAAACCGGTATACTACGGCTACGGAAAGTAACAGACGCACCGCAAAAACGGCGGTGCTGCGTGATAGGTGTATCACAGGAAAAGGAGAGGTTGATTATGGCACGAGTATATAACTTCAGCGCAGGCCCCAGCATGCTGCCCGAAAAGGTGCTGCGGCAGGCACAGGCCGAGCTGCTGGAATACGGCGACAGCGGTCAGAGCGTCATGGAGATGAGCCACCGCAGCAAGTGGTTCGATGCCATCATCAAGGACACCGAAGCTTCCCTGCGCCGGGTGATGAACATTCCCGATAACTACAAGGTGGGCTTCTTTCAGGGCGGTGCTACCCAGCAGTTTGCTATGGTGCCGCTGAACTTTATGACCACCGGCAAGGCAGACTACATCGTGTCCGGCAACTTCTCCGGTCTGGCTGCCAAGGAAGCCGCCAAGTTCGGCGAGGCTAAGATCGTAGCGTCCAGCAAGGATAAAAACTTCACTTATATCCCAGATGTAAACGCTATCGACTACGACAAGGACGCCAGCTACATCCACATCTGCCAGAACAACACCATCTTCGGCACCCAGTATGTGGAGCTGCCGCAGGTGGAGGGCGTGCCGCTGGTGGCAGATATGAGCTCCATGATCCTTTCCAAGCCCGTGGATGTCAGCAAGTACGGCTGCATCTACTTTGGCGTGCAGAAGAACGTAGCCCCCGCCGGTATGGCCATTGCCATCATCCGGGACGACCTGCTGGGCCACGCCGCCGACAACGTGCCCACCATGATGAACTACACCACCCTGCTGGCGAAGGACAGCATGTACAACACCCCGCCGTGCTGGTGCATCTACATGACCGGTCTGGTGCTCAAGTATCTGGAAAACGACATCGGCGGTCTTGCCAATATGCAGAAGATCAACGAAGCCAAGGCCAAGGTGCTGTACGACTATCTGGACGGGCAGGAGTTCTTCACGAACCCTGTGGAGCACCGCTACCGCAGCACCATGAACGTCACCTTCACCAGCCCCAACCCGGACATGGACAAAAAGTTCTGCGCCGAAGCCGCCGAGGCGGGCTTTGTGAACCTGAAGGGTCACCGTCTGGTAGGCGGTATGCGTGCTTCCATCTATAACGCCATGCCTGCCGAGGGCGTGGACAAGCTGGTGGACTTCATGGAGAAGTTCCGCAAAGAGAATGCATAAAGAGGGGTTTCAGATATGTACACCATCAAAACGCTCAACGCCATCAGCCCGGTCGGGCTGGCAAAGCTGCCCAAGAACCAGTTCGATGTCACGGTGGATGCCGACGCCCCGGACGGTATTCTGGTGCGCAGCGCCGACCTTTTGAACACCACCTTCAACGACAATCTGCTTGCCATCGCCCGCGCCGGTGCGGGTGTGAACAACATCCCGCTGGAGCGCTGCAGTGAGCAGGGCATCGTGGTGTTCAACACCCCGGGTGCCAACGCCAACGCCGTGGCAGAGCTGGTCATCGGGATGCTCATCGCAGGCAGCCGCAACGTAGCTGCCGCCGCCCAGTGGTGTCAGGGACTGGCCGGTGACCCCGCCATGGCCAAGAGCGTGGAAAAGGGCAAAAAGCAGTTCGTGGGCAACGAGATCAAGGGCAAGACCCTTGGCGTCATCGGTCTGGGTGCCATCGGCTCCCGGGTGGCAAACTGCGCCATCGAGCTGGGCATGGAGGTCTACGGCTACGACCCCTACATCTCCATTGAAGCCGCATGGAACCTGAGCAGTCAGGTGCACCACTGCGTAAACCTGAACGATATGCTGCCCCTGTGCGACTACATCACCATCCATGTGCCCTACCTGCCCACCACCAAGGACACCATCAACACCCAGACCCTTGCCCTGTGCAAGGACGGCGTCAAGATCCTGAACTACGCCCGCGGCGAGCTGGTGAACACCGCCGCCCTGCTGGAAGCCATGGACAGCGGCAAGGTGTCCGGTTACATGACCGACTTCCCCTCTGAGGCCATTCTCGGCCGTCCCGGCATCGTGTGCACCCCGCACCTTGGCGCTTCCACCCCGGAAGCCGAGGACAACTGCGCCATCATGGCGGCGCAGGAACTGAGCGATTACCTGCGCAACGGCAACATTACCCACTCGGTCAACCTGCCGGAGGTGCACCAGCCCCGCGCCGGCGGCAAGCGCATCTGCATCATCCACAAGAACGAGCCGGGCATGATCAGCCAGATCACCGCCCTGACCACCGAGGCCGGTCTGAACATCGAAAACATGGTGAACAAGAGCAAAAAGAACATGGCCTACACCATGCTGGACGCCACCGGTGCCGTGGATGCCCGCCTGAGCGAGAAGCTGAGCAGCATCCCCGCTGTCATCCGGGTGCGCATCCTGTAAGCCGCCCAAAGCAGCGCCAAAAACACCCGCCCTGCCGGAGCACCTTCTGCCCCGCCGGGCGGGTTTTGTGCGCTGCGGGCATTTTGCTGCCCGCCGGGCTTTCCGCTTCGCACCCCGGAATCCGGCCTTTTTCCTGAAAACGTCCTTTTCTTTTGCGGCAAAAAGAGGTATAATAGTTTTGTATTATGCAACTTATCCCCGCAAGGGGACGGTAACCCGATCCACATGCCGCGATACATCTGTTCAACTTATTACAACTTATCCCCGCAAGGGGACGGAAACACTTGGCAATAGCGATAAATCTGACGCATCGTTTTGATTACAACCTATCCCCGCAAGGGGACGGAAACCCGCAGTTCTCGCGGATGAAGTCGAGGTCGCTGCATTACAACTTATCCCCGTAAGGGGACGGAAACAGAGATCCATTATGAATGAAGCTCACCTTGAAGATTACAACTTATCCCCGCAAGGGGACGGTAACTCCGTCCAGCTTCAAGATCGGCGTAGTGATTTTTATTACAACTCATCCCCGCAAGGGGACGGAAACCTGATTTCGTACTTCATGGGGTCTCGCTTTCTCCATTACAACTTATCCCCGCAAGGGGACGGAAACCTGTAGTTACGGCTCAGGTTGATGCTGGAACGGCTGATTACAACTTATCCCCGTAAGGGGACGGTAACATTCTAATCATCGTCAGCGATAGTGGTTTCTTCTATTACAACTTATCCCCGCAAGGGGACGGTAACTCTTTCAGTTAGTTCGGAGAAACAGGTTTCGGAAAATTACAACTTCTCCCCGCAAGGGGACAAAAAAGCCCCTCCGCTGCTGGTGCGAACCAGTGCGGAGGGGCTTTGCTTTTCAGATTCTTCTGTTTTGGGGTCAGCGGGCGGGCGTTCCGGCGGGGATGGCCGCATCAACGGGAATTGCCTTGATGCCCTGCGGGACGTTCCGCTTCAGGGGGCGGATCTCATGCAGGTAGACGGCGATCTCTTGCAAGGTATCTTCAATGTTCTCGGTATCCAGCGGCAGAACGCGCTCGCTCTGCAAGCCCAAGTCGTTGGCGCTGGCGTGATTGATCTGGTTGCGGTACTGCATCACACGCTGGTAGTGCAGGGCAGCCTGCTCCAGCTGCGGACGGATGGCAGGGTCGATGACCAGCTGGTCAGAAGCAAGCACCATATCCAGATAATCGTGCATTTCTGCATCATTTGCTACGCCGAACAGCATATTGCCGCCCGCATCATCTTTACTTTTTGTCAGGCACAAATTAGTTGTACAAACTTCTTTCCAACGTCCTTTCTGTAACAATGCCAACCGGCAGAAATGGAAATGGAACAGCGGGTACACCCACGGCTTGCCCTCGTTCTGCTTCTGATCTGCCAGATAGTCCCAGCCTCTTTCAGTGGGCTGCACAAAGAGATGCTGGCAGACATATTCCGGCATCTGCTCGCACAGCAGGGTCAGCGCCTGCTGGTACATCCCGTACTTGGCGCACCAGCTCACCAGTGCAGGCAGCGCCTTTTCGCCGGAGGAAAGCAGCTCTGCAAACTCGGTGCTAAAACGGTCTTTCAGCAGCCGGAAGAACAGGTCGGTCAGGTTCTGGCTCTTCTTGGGCGTTTCTTTCAGCGCCTGCGCGATCTGGTTCAGATCGTCGTTCAATTTCTGCACCCGGCACAGCGCCAGATCTTCCGAGAACTGGTTGATGCGGGTCAGCAGCGTGTGCAGCACCGGGTCTTTTTCGCCCTCGCTCCACAGATAGCTCTTCAGCTTTTGCGCGGTGCCGGTGGAGAAGAACGCGTCCATGGCGGTAACAAAGTCGAACAGATCATACAGCTGGGTGCGGTCGTGCGCGACAGGCTCTTCCCCGCGCAGCTCTGCATAGATCACCCGGCGGGTCTGCACACCGCGCAGGTCCCGCATACAGCGGGCAGCGGTCACCAGCAGCATGGCAGTGTCCCGCATACCGCCGGAAAGGTCGATGGAAAGGGTGTCCTCCTTTTCGATCTTGTCCAGCAGCTGCGAGATGGCCTGAAACTGCTTTTTCTCGTCATCCATGCTGTCCGGCACTTCGATCACCACCAGCCGCTCTGCCGGGATGCCCACCCTGCGCAACGCATCGCGGAAATATTCCAGCGTGGTGCAGGTGCTGCCGTCCGGCATTTCCACCTCAGCTTTTTTGCGCACCTTCTCGCTGCACAGTGCCAGAATGCAGTCCGGGGTCTCCTTTTCCTTTATCAGGTACCGCACCGCGCCCTCGTTGGTCTGGGTCTTATAGTTCGCGTTTTTCGGGCTCATATATAAAAGTAAAACATCGCGTCCCATCTTATATGTCCTCCTGTTCCGTTTTCATCTGCACCAGTTTTTGCTGCCATGTTTTGCGCCGTTGCGACACCGCCGCCCGGCTCACACCAAGAAATTCTGCCACGGTCTTATCCTGCGCCGGGTTGCGCTCCGGGTCCAGCAGGGCGTGGAGCGCGGCGCATTCCAGCGCCTTGGGCGCATAGGGCGGCTGAACGGTAAACGCTACATACCCATGCAGCAGCAGGATATCCCACAGGCAGTTGTCCTGTTCCAGCAAGCGCAGGTCATCACAGTTTGCCAGCCGTGCGGGGGTATCCTCTGCCGGGGGCAGCACGTCCCTGTTGCGCAAAAAGCCCAGCAGTACGCTGCTCCAAAGCGGGCCGGCAGTCTTGCCGTACTGCTCCTTCTGCTGCAAGTTCATCAGCCCGATGCCGCGGTGCAGCCATGCCAGCAGCTCACCGGTCTGCTCCGCCTGCTCCTCCACGCTTTGCGCCGGGGCGGCGACCCGCGTTTCCAGTGCCGTCTCCTCGCCGTCGGTGCCGTCCAAGCTGAGGATCGACTGCTTGTTGCGCAGCGCCTCCCGCAGGGTCTTGACCCCGACCCCGGCAATATCGGCCACCAGCTGCTCTTTTTCCGGGTCGTGGCAGAGCTTTTCTTCGGTGATCTGGTTCTGCGCCATATAATCCAAGGCCTTTTTGATCTTGCGGTTGGTCTCCCGGCCAAAGCCGGTCACCGCCATTTGTTCCTGCTGCGCGTCATGGGCGTTCTGGTGCTTCAGGGCGCTGCACAGATAGGCGCTGAAGGTCTGCCCGGGCTTCGGCACCCAGAAGTCAAACGCATTCAGGAAGATGCGGCAAAAGTCCCCGCCGTCCAGCGGCTGACCAAGGGTCAGCGCAGCGGCAAAGCAATCGCCCCAAAGGGTGCGGAACTGTTCATTCCCCGCCTCGTGCAGCGCTTTGCGCTGCTCCGGCGGCAGCTGCAGCAGGGGCGAGGCGTTGATCTTGTCCCATACTTTATCATTCTTCATGGCGGTTCAGTCCTCCCGGTGCTGGCTCATCCAGATCAGCTGATGGAACACCTCTTCTGCGGTCTTGCTGTCCCGCATGGTGCCCACCAGCCCGGCAAGCTGGTACAGCGCTGCCATATCGTAAAGCCGCGCACCCACCACCTTTCCGTTCTCCCGCCTGACCTCGCCATAATAGACGCCGCCCACCTCCAGCTCGGTGTGGGTGGCTTCGGCGCAGGTCAACGCCGTCAGCGTGACCACCGGGATGCTCTTGGAGCCGTAGGTGATGCAGGCATACACCCGGGTGACCTGCGGCAGGGCATCCACCAGCTCCCGGCACAGGCCGATCAGCGTTTCCGGGCGCTGATCCTCGGGCAGGGGCACCGGCTCCACCTGTTCTTCCGTAATGCCCAGCTGCGCCAGCTCTTCCAGCAGGCGCTGATAGTTGCGGGCGGTATCGGCGTTTTCCTGCCGGATGGCCAGCAGCCGCACCGTGTCCCCGGGTTCAAGGGTATCCCGTATCACCTGCACGATGGGAAAGCAGGTGGCCGTGGGGGCCTCTGCCCGCTCCCGCTGGTACAGCATGGGGTCCAGCTTTCCCTGCAAAGGCACGGTGGTGATATAAGTCTTTAGCACAGGGCAACACTCCTTTTTATAAGCTTCATTATCTGCATCATACCATAAAAAAGCCGCTGCTACAATGGTTTAAAAAATTTATGCAGATTTATTTTTTTCTGCCTTAACTGCGCCCTTGCCATGGGCTTCTGGTAGGTGAAAGGAGGTGAAAAACATGTTTGAGCTGATCTCTACTCTGGGCTGCGCCGCAGCCGGTGCCGTCGCGGGCGCCGTGAAGGGCGCCACCATCGGCATCGCCGTGGGCGGCCCTGTCGGTGCCATTGCCGGCACCGTCCCGCTGGCCATCGTTGGCGGCGTTACCGGCGCTCTGGCCGGCAACAACGTCGGCCACCGCATCGACAAGCGGTGAGCCCCGCGCCAGCGCTCCCGTCCGTTTTGTGCGGACGGGAGTCTTTTATAAACAACCGGGAGGTACACGCTATGTTCATCAACTTTTCCAACCACCCCCACGCCCTGTGGAGCGCCGAGCAGCAGGCGGCGGCGCAGCACTACGGCACGGTGGTCGATCTGGCTTTTCCCGCCATCGACCCCGCCGCCGATGAGGCCGCGCTGGACTCCCTTGCCACGGTATACGCCGACCACATCCTGCACCTTGACCCGGACGCCGTGCTCTGTCAGGGCGAGTGCACCTTTGTGTACCGGGTGGTCCAGCGTCTGGAAGCCGCGGGCATCCCCACGCTGGCCGCCTGCTCCCGCCGCCAGAGCCAGGAGACCACCTGCCCGGACGGCAGCACCCTGAAGCGCAGCATCTTTGCCTTTGCCGGCTTTCGCCGCTATGGCTCGCCCTGAAAAGGGATTTCAATTTTTCCGCCGCCGTGGTATAATGGGGTTGCCCCATAAGGGGACGGAAACACGATGTAGGCCTCGGCTTTACCTGACCACTGGATTTCAACTTATCCCCGCAAGGGGACGGAAACCGATCAATGAACCAGTATTTGCCAGTCAAGCTGTTATTTCAACCTATCCCCGCAAGGGGACGGAAACGTCAGCCATCAGCTTAGACGGCGAGTGGATGCCGATTTCAACTTATCCCCGCAAGGGGACGGAAACTGCTCCAGAACGTAATGTCGTTCAGGCTCTGCTCAAATTTCAATTTATCCCCGCAAGGGGACGGAAACTGGAGTTGAGGTGCGGAAACAACATGTCGCTGAAATTTCAACTTATCCCCGCAAGGGGACGGAAACCTTAGACATAATTTTATACCTCCTTATGTCTTACATTTCAACTTATCCCCGCAAGGGGACGGAAACGGGCTTCTCTGCCTGAGGAGCAACAGGTGCAGGAATTTCAACTTATCCCCGCAAGGGGACGGAAACTCATAGAGCTCACGGGCGTACTTCTTCATGACATTTCAACTTATCCCCGCAAGGGGACAAAAAACTCCGCATCAAAAAAGATGCGGAGTTTTTCTTTTGCAAACCTTAACTCTTTGTTTTCCGTGGGCTATTCCTCTATGAACAGAGCTGCTGCGGCATTTTCTCTGCCATGGCTTTTGTATTGCGACAAAATGTGCTATAATAGAGCCAATTCCAAGCATCTCTTACAAAATACACAAACGCATTTTTTATTTATTGTGCAATTCTTCCACAATTTGTAAAGGAGATGGTATTTTGAACGTTCTCACCCTGCAGTCCACCTACGGCGGGCTGCTGCACGACACCGGCAAAGCGGTGTACCGTGCCGGTGGGCAGCGCGGCAGCCACGGGGAGCAGGGCTGCCAGTTTTTGCGCGGTGTTTTGTCCGGCGCAGACTGGGCCCCGGTTCTGGACTGTGTGCGTTACCACCACGCCGCCGCGCTGCGCGGTGCTGCAAAGGCGCTGCCGGCCGATTCCCCGGCGTATCTGGTCTATCTGGCCAACCTGTTTTCCGGCGCGGCTGACCGCCGGGAGACCGAAGGCGAAAGCGATGCCTACCGGCGGGAGCTTCCGCTGGATGCGGTGTTCACCCACCTGAACGGTTCCCACCCTGGCTGGATGATGCCCGCACAGCCGCAGGACGGCAGCCTGAAGCTGCCGCAGAAGTCCCAGCCGCTTTCCGCTGCCGTCTACGCCGAAGCCGTGCGCACGCTGGAAGCGCAGCTGCCGCAGCTGCAGCCCCAGCCCCAGCAGCTCGGCAAGCTGCTGGGGCTGCTGGAAACGCAGCTTGGCTGTTTCCCGTCCAGCATCTATCCCGGGGACGGCGCGGATATTTCCCTGTTCGACCACGCCAAGACCACCGCAGCCATTGCGGCGTGCCTTAGCGAATATGTGCAGGCAAACCACATCACAGACCTGCGCAAAGCCCTTTTTGAACAGCAGGAAGATTTTTGCCGGAAGGGCGTTTTTCTGCTTTACACCGCCGATTTTTCCCGCATCCAGAAGTTCCTTTATACCGTCCACACCGAAAACGCCCTGCGCTCCCTGCGCAGCCGGTCGTTCTTTCTGGAGCTGCTCATGGAGCACTATCTGGACGAGCTTCTGGCCGGGTGCGGCGTGTCCCGCGCCAACCTGATTTACAGCGGTGGCGGCCACTGCTATGTGCTGCTGCCCAACACCGCCGCCGTGGCCGATACCCTGACCCGGTGGAACCGGCGGTTCAACCGCTGGCTGCAACAGCAGTTCGGCACCCAGCTGTTTCTGGCCAACGCATGGACGCCCTGTTCCGGCAACGACCTGACCAACACCCCCGCCCAGAGCAGCCCCTATAAGGAGCTGTTCCGCCGGGTGAACCGGCTGCTGGAACAGCATAAATTCCATCGCTACACCGCCGAAGATCTGCGGCTGCTGAACGATACCGCCGCTTACCCGGACGGCCGGGAATGCAAGGTGTGCGGCACCAGCGCCGCCCTTTCGGGCGAGCTTTGCCCGTGGTGCAGGCTGTTTGCGGAGTTTTCCTACAAAATTCAGCACAAGAGCGTTTTGGTGGTAAGCCGTCAGCCCTCGGCAGCCGATGACTGCCCGCTGCCCACGCTGGACGGCAGCGGCGCCTACCTGACCACGACCGACCGGGCTGCGGCGCAAAAGCGCCTTGCTTCCGGCGAACCGATCCTGCGGATATACACCAAAAACACACCGTACAGCGATCTTTCTTCCACTACCAACCTGTATGTGGGCGATTACGCCGCCAGCAACAGTATGGAGGAACTGGCCCAGCAGTCTGCGGGCGTGCGCCGCATTGCGGTCTGCCGCATGGATGTGGACAACCTCGGCCATGCCTTCATCTCCGGTTTTGAACAGGAGAACGAAAAAGACCCGGTGCGGCGGATGCGCTATGTCAACCTGTCCCGCACCTCGGCGTTCTCCCGGCAGATGTCCCTGTTCTTCAAGGGCTACATCAACGGCATTCTGGAGGGTTTGCAGGTAAGCATCGTCTATGCCGGCGGCGATGACGTGTTCCTTGTGGGCGCATGGAGCGATGTTCTGGAAGCCGCGCAGCGCATCCAGCGCAATCTGACCGCCTTTTCCTGCGGGGCGCTGACCCTCAGCGCAGGCATCGGCATCTTCGATGACCATTACCCCATCCGGCTTTCTGCCGAGGAGACCGCCGCACTGGAGGAAGCCGCCAAGCATCTGCCCGGCAAAAATGCCGTGGCGCTGTTCATGCCGGAGCGCAAAGCCGTCCGGGATGCAAAGGGCAATCTGCTGGTGCAGCCGGAGCAGGGGCATACCTATGCGTGGGACACCTTCCGCACAGCGGTGCTGGAGGAAAAGGTAGGCTGTTTGCAGCGCTTCTTCCAAGCCTATGACAGCAGCTGCGCAGACAAAGGCGAGACCCCGCGCGGAAACTCCATGCTCTACAATCTGCTGGCGCTGCTGCGGGAAGCGGAGAACGACCGCATCAACCTTGCGCGGTATGCCTATCTGCTGGCGCGGCTCTCCCCCAAAAAGAGCGCACCGGACTATCCGCTCTACGAGCAATTTTCTCACAGCATGATGGACTGGGCTTTAGACGCCGTGCAGCGTCACCAGCTCATCACCGCGATCTACATTTATGTGTATCAGAACAGAAAGGGTGGCGACACAGATGGCAGAATGGAATAACAATGGCCGGGGCTATGGCGGCGGCTATAACAACAGCCGGGGCGGATATAACAACAGCTACAACGGGAACCGCAGCTCTTCCGGCAGCTATAACAACCGCGGCGGCTACGGTCAGCAGAAGGAGCTCCCGCCGGAGATCACGCCGAAAAAGGTGCCGGAAGATTATGTGGACGAAGCCGAGCGCATCATGCGCAAACTGATGAGCGGCGGCAAAACCGTGACCACCAGCAAGATCCGCAACCTGCTGAGCCTTGTGACCGATATCTATAATAAAGAAAGCATCCGCACTGAGGACAAGCTGCAATCAGACAGCGTGGTCAAGCTCAACCTGATGCGGGTGCGTGTGGCTTATGAGTGCGGGCGCGATGATACCGTAAAAAGCTTTGTAGCGCAGACGAACCTGCTGGAATACCTTAAGGGCATTTCCACCGACCGTGCGGATCTGATCCGTTTTGCACACTACATGGAAGCGCTGGTCGCTTTCCACCGCTACTTTGGCGGCAAGGAGGGGTAATTATGTATGGTAAAATTCTGATCCGGTGTGACCTGATCGTGCGCACCGGTATGCACATCGGCGGTTCCTCTGCGTTTTCTGCCATCGGTGCTGTGGACAGCCCGGTGGTGCGCGACTGCTATACCGGTCTGCCCATCGTGCCCGGCAGCAGCCTGAAGGGCAAGCTGCGCACCCTGCTGGCCCGCAGCGTATATCAGGATATAGACGCAATGGCAAAAGCCGGTAATTGCAACAAGGACCCCGAGCAGATCCTGCGCCTGTTCGGTGCCTCGGAGCCGGTGCGCCGCTCCCGCCTGCAATTTGCAGACGCCTTCCTGACCAACGAAAAAGCGCTTTCCAACGTAGGCGTGACCGAGGTCAAGACCGAAAACGCGATCTCCCGTGCAACCTCTGTGGCCAATCCCCGCCAGATCGAGCGCGTGATCGCCGGTGCAGCCTTTGGCGTCAGCATCGTTTACGATGTCACCGACCCGGCACAGGTGGAGGAAGATCTTGCCCTGCTGGCCAAGGGCATGAAGCTGCTGCAGATGGATTATCTGGGCGGTCACGGCTCCCGCGGCAGCGGCCGCGTCAGCCTGAAAAACTTTGCGCTGGAAAGCTACGGCGCACCGGTGGAGCTTGACAGCCTGAAAGCCCTCTTTGATGAGGTGGACAGCTATGAACTATTTTCTGTTTAAGCTTCAGTTCGACACCGCCGTACATTTCGGCGGCTCGGACTCCGCATTGTCGCTCTACACCTCCGAGGAGACGTTGCGGGCAGATACCCTGTTTTCCGCGCTTTGCCATGAGACGCTTGTCCAGCGGGGAGAGGCTGCGCTGGAGCGGCTATGCGAAAGCGTCCGGCAGGGCAAGCTCCTGTTCAGCGATACGATGCCGTGGTACGGCGAAACGCTCTACCTGCCCAAGCCCATTGCTGCATCGGAATCCACCGAGGAGGTGGAGACCACCCTGCGCAAAAAGGTCAAAAAGATGGCTTGGATCCCTGTGCTGGCCTTCGACCGCTATGCCAAAAGCCTGCACGCAGGGCATTTTACGCCTGATGACCAGCCGGAAAGCTTTGGCACGCATTACGAGCAGACCAAGGCCGCTGTCCCCATGCAGGGGGACACCATGCCGTATCAGGTAGGGCTGTTCCGGTTCGCGCCGGACTGCGGGCTGTATTTCCTCTGCGGCCTTGCAGAGAATGGGCAGGATAAAGCGCTGGAACACCTGCTGGACGGGCTGGGTGCCACCGGGATCGGCGGCAAGGTCAGCGCCGGTTACGGCAAATTCCATGTGGTGCAAAAGCGCTGCCTGAATACGTCCTCTGACGCGCAGACCAAGTGGCTGTACCGTGCGCTTTCTGCCAACCGCGCGCCCTATCTGCTGCTGACTACCAGCCTGCCGCAGGCGGATGAGCTGGACAGCGCGCTGCAAGACGCCTCTTTCCAGCTGGTGCGCCGCAGCGGCTTTATGGCCTCGGATCGCGTGGAAACGCCGCTGAAGAAAAAAACGCAGTATGCCCTTGCCGCCGGTTCTGTGCTGCAGCACCCCTATCAGGGGGCGCTGTACGATGTCAGCCTGACTGATACGCACCCGGCATACCGTTATTCCAAACCGATCTTGATGGGGGTGACATTATGATCCAGCAGGATCATCTGCAGATCTTTGATCTTACTCTGAACGTATGGGCACCTCTGTTTATCGGCAACGGCGGCAGCTATACCAAAAAAGAGTATCTGTATAACACCCGCAGCGGAAAAGTTTCCTTTCTGGATGAGCAGAAATTTTTCACCTTTCTGGCAGAGCGCGGGCTGATCGACCGGTACACCCAGTTCATGCTCAGCGAGCAATCCAACCTCTGGGCGTTTCTGACCAAAGACTGCGGCGTTTCTGATGCGGAGCTGAAAACCCTGACCCGCTATCAGATCGAGGTAGGCGATGCTCTGGATGCCGAGCACTCGCTGAAAGAGATCCACGCGTTCCAGCGTGACGCACAGGGGCATGCTTACATCCCCGGCAGCAGCATCAAAGGTGCGCTGCGCACCGCTTGGCTCCTGCAGGCTGTACTGGCCGACCAGAGTACCGGGCACAGCCTTGCCCCCCGCCGCGCCACCTTTCCGGAAGAGGACTACGTCAACAAGCTGCGTCTGCGCACGCTGAAAGACGGCAGCATCGCTTCGGACGCCGTCAACAGCATTTTCCGTGGCATTCAGGTCTCCGACAGCCTCCCCATCCCGGACAACTGCATGATGCTGGCTGGAAAAACGGACTCTGCCACGGATGGCGGGACCCACAGTATCAACCTCTGCCGGGAATGCGCCGCACCGGGCACAGCCATCCGGTTCAAGCTGACGCTGGATCAGTCGGTGCTGAAGGGGCGTATCACCAAAGAGTCCCTTCTGGAAGCCATTCAGCAGTTTGATGCTTATTATGAGCAGACATACAGCACACACTTCACCCCGCCGCGCGGTGCAGTCAACCTGCCGCAGCAGCCGCACCTGATCCTTGGCGGCGGTTCCGGCTTTTTTGCCAAGTCGCTGGCGTACCCTTATCTGGGCGAAAAAGAAGGGCTGCGCTGGACGGCAGAGCAAATGGCACAGATGTTCCGCAAGCACGGGCATGAGCGCGATATCGAAAAAGGTGTCTCCCCGCACACCATGAAATATGCCCGCTTTCGCGGCCGGGTCTATCCCTATGGATATTGCGGGGTGAATATCCTATGATCCAGCAGTTTCAGCTTGTTTTAGCGCCGCCCACGGAGGTACGCGTCCCGCAGGCATGGGCTTACCGCCTGTATGGCTGGCTGATGGCGCAGCTTCCGGCAGACGTTGGCGATGCCCTGCATCTGCAAGGGGAGCACCCCATTGCGCATTTCCTGCATTTTTCGCCGGAAAAACAGGCGCTGGTCTGGACGGTCAACCTGCTGAACGAGGCAGTCCGGCAGAGCGTCTCTCCCCTTCTGACGTCTGTAAAGGAGATCCCGCTGCACGAACTGACCCTGTCGGTCGCAGAAGTCCGTGTTTCCCCGGCGGTCTCTGCCGCAGAACTGATCCGCTTTGGCCGTTCCTGTGGCGAAAACCGCGCAAAGCTTGTTTTTCTGTCGCCCTGTGCCTTCAAGCAGTCCGGCCGCTATGCTATTTTTCCGCAGGAATCGCTGCTTTTGCAAAGCCTGACTGCGCATTGGAACACCGCTTTCCCGGAATACGCCCTTACGGATGATGATGCGCTGCTGGCCTTGCAGCAGGGACTGCATATCGTGGACTACAACCTGCGCACCACACGTTATCCGCTAAAGGAAACACGCATCCCGTCCTTTCAGGGCAGCGTAACGGTCGAAGCGCACCTTGCGCCGCCGCTTCTGGAGCTTTGGAACGCACTGCTTTCTTTTGCGCCCTACGGCGGGGTCGGCATCAAAACGACCCTTGGTATGGGCGGCACAGCCTTTTTCAGCGGGCGCACCGGTGCACCGTAAAAGTGCCAATTTACAGCAAACAAAAAAGGTGAAGTGACCAGCGATCACTTCACCTTTTTTGTAGGAGTCATGCCCAGCAAAGCCAGCCGGACAGGCCTTACCTGAACTGCTTTCACTCATGATATGAACCAGATGAAAAAACAGACGGGTCATATCCCTTGACTTCAGTCCCCCGGGGGAGTATACTCCGGGGCAGTGAAATATTCGGCTATGACGAGAAAGAGTACCCGGAAAGAATGCTGCAGAGAGCTGCCGGTTGGTGCAAGGCAGTGCAGGGCGTCCGTGGGAAGATCCTCTCCGAGCTTTCCGGCTGAATGGGCAGTGTATGCGCCCCAGTAAGCGGGAACGGCAGGCCCCCGTTATCACGGGCCGCGCATTGTTGGATGCGCACTGAGGGGCCGGGCTTTGCACCGGCAATAAGAGTGGTACCGCAGAGGGGTTTATACGCCTTTGTCTCTTACGAACCGTAAGGGGCAAAGGCGTTTTTGTTTGCGGGAAAGCCATTTCCCGGATGTTTCATTGCCTTTACATCCGCAAAAAATAGTGTTCAGGAAAAAGGAGTATTATCATGAAAACATTGGAAAAAGTAAGCGACTTTGTGGGCAAGTACATGGCCGCCATCGTTATTGTGGTGGCGGCACTGGCGCTGTTGTTCCCCGGCACTTTCAGCGTGGTAAAAACCGCGTGGGTCAACACCCTGCTGGGCATCGTTATGTTCGGCATGGGTCTTACCCTGAAGCCGGAGGACTTCAAGGTGGTGTTCAGCCGCCCGAAAGACGTGATCATCGGCTGCATTGCACAGTTCACCCTGATGCCCTTCCTTGCATGGGCGCTGACGCAGGTGTTCCACCTGCCCACCGAGCTGGCCATCGGCGTTATTCTTGTGGGTACCTGCCCCGGCGGCACCTCCTCTAATGTGATGACCTATCTGTCCAAGGGCGACGTTGCGCTGTCCGTTGGCATGACTGCCGTTTCCACCGTGCTGGCTCCCTTCCTCACCCCGCTGCTCACCCTGCTGTATGCCGGCCAGCGCGTGGATGTGAACCCTGTAAATATGTTCCTGTCCATCGTCAAGGTGGTGCTGGTGCCCATCGCACTGGGCTTTGTGGTCAACCACTTCTTCCACGCCTTCACCCAGAACGCCGTCCGGGTGCTGCCGCTGGTCTCCACCACCGCCATCGTGCTCATCATCTGTGCTGTTGTGTCCGCAAACTCTGCCAAGATCATGACCAGCGGTCTGTTGATCCTTGCCGTAGTCATCCTGCACAACCTGCTGGGCTACCTCACCGGCTTTGGCGTGGGCAAGCTGCTGAAGCTGGATTCCACCAAGTGCCGCGCGATCTCCATTGAGGTCGGCATGCAGAACTCCGGTCTGGCCACCTCGCTGGCCGCTGCTCACTTTGCACAGTATCCGCTGGCAACCATTCCCGGTGCCGTGTTCTCGGTGTGGCATAACATTTCCGGTGCCGTCCTCGCCAACTTCTTTGCCCGCACCGCAGAGAAGAAGGACTGATCTTATATAATAATAAGGGGCTGCTGCACAAGGTTTCTTCCCTGTGCAGCAGCCCCTGTTTTGTTTATTGCAGGCAGCGCCTCAGCTCCGGTATTCCGCCGGCAGCTGCTCCATGGTCTGCCACTTGTCCATGGCTTCTTCCAGCTTCATGCCCTTGGCCACTGCATCGCGGCGGCAGGCGTTGACAGCTTGGATCTCCTTCATCTTGGCACCGGTCAGGGTGTAGCCCTTCATGGCGATGAGAGTAGCCGCCCAAGCCACCATGGGGATGATGCAGAACAGCACGATGACCACCCAGTTCATGCCCGGGGTGTAGGGGTCATACTGGGTGGGCAGGCTCTGCAAGCCCACAAAGCTGACCGCAATGCCCACAACGGTAGCGGACAGGCTGGACACCAGCTTGTCCACCAGGCTGAACAGGGTGCCCATGATGCCGGGGATGTAGTTGCCGCTGCGGTAGGTCTCGTAGTCGGAGCAGTCGGCAACCATAGGGATGGGCATATCGGCGGTGGCGTAGTACGCACCGTAGCCGATGCCGAAGAAGGCGATGAACAGGATGGTGTACAGGTTGAGGGACAGGCCGTTCTCGCCCAGAATGGACAGGGTGAAGGCATCGCCGCGGCCCCAGAGCAGCAGCAGCACCAGCACGCCCACATAGCATACCAGCGCCACGGTGACGTACTTCATCAGGCTGGCCTTCTGGCCCTCCTTCTGGCTGGTGCGGACGGTGAGCAGGAAGAAGGGCACACTGCACACATAGCCCAGCACCATCATGGGCAGGTACAGGCCGTCGTAGTTGCCCATCATGCAGCCGTACAGCATACACAGCACAGTGGTGTTGTTGGCAATGGAAAGTGCCAGCTTGCAGCCCGCACCGGCCACCATCAGCCGCTGCATGGGGTTATTGTTCTTGATGATCTGGAGGTACTCGCGCACCTTGATCTTCTCGGCTTTGCTGCCGCTGACGCCGAAATACTTGGGCTGATCCTTTTCCCAGATGCCAATGACAGCCAGCAGGGTGAGCAAAATAGAGATAACGATGCCCACGGGCGCCAGCGTGCGGAAGAACCCGGCAGAGGCGTAGCCGCCCTCATAGTTCTTGGCAAGGATAGGGGCAAAGAACTGCATAGCGCCCATGCCCAGCAGGCTGCCCACGGTGTTGAAGATGGTGAACAGCGGACGCTGCTTGGGGTCGTTGGTCAGTACCGTCTGGCCGGAGCGGGTGCAGCTGGTCTGGAAGGTGTAGCCGATGACCCACACGGCGTACAGAGCCACAAAGGCGGCGTAGCGCAGCCCCATGGCACTGGCGGGGATGAGCGGGGTAAGGCAATACAGTGCCAATACACTGGCCGCCATGATGAGGTTGCCGATGACCATGAAAGGTCGGAACTTGCCGAACTTGCCGTTGGTGCGGTCCATGAGAGCACCGATGATGGGGTCGGTGATAGCGTCAAACAGACGCATTCCGGTGACCATCACCGAGGCAAACAGCATGCTCAGGGCCAGCACCTTGCTGCCGAAGGTAGCGATGTAGGAAAGCACCAGCACATAGTACACATTCGTTGCGCCGTTGTTCAGCGGAAACAGCACCAGCTGGTAGGTTTTGGCGCGGTTCACACTCGACGCCGTTGTTTTTTGTTCGCCCATTGCGGTCTCTCCTTTTGAAAAAGAAGGGCAGCCCACCCCGCCTTCGGGGCAGGCTGCCGCTTGCGAAAATCTGATTTTTCGGAGGGTTGGATTATTCCTGATCTTCCGCCGGGGCAGTCAGAGCCTTTGCGGCCTTGCGTGCCTTGATGCGCTTGACCAGCATAAAGATGCTGACAGCCACCAGAACGCCCAGCACCACATCAACGCAGATCAGTGCGGTCTTCCACCAAGGAGTAACGGATACGATCTTGGTCTCTGCGGTGACGCCGTTCATGGCGTTGGAGTTGACCACCGTGTACAGGATGCGGTGGGTAGACTCACGCATGGCCTGCGTGATGTCGGCATCGCCCTGATACAGCTTCAGCAGCTCGTCAGTCCACTGCTGGGCGCTGGAGTCCCAGCTGTTGGTGCCGGCCAGCAGACCCTGTGCAACGTCAAAGCTCTTCATGTAGATGCCGTAGGTAGCAAACACAGCGTTGCCGGAGAAGTCGGTGAGGTTGAAGCCGGGCAGGCCCCACTCGCCCCGGAGGATATTGGTCTGCAGGCCCTTGTGTGCACCGGACCAGATGCCGCCGATACGGGCAAAGGAGTTCATGACACACTTGGCACCACCCTCGGTGACTGCCATTTCAAAGCTCTTGAGGTACAGCTCACGGATGGCCTGCTCGCTGGTAAAGGTAGCGATGCAGCGGCAGCGGCTCTCGGTATCGTTCAGGGCAAAGTGCTTGACGTAAACGTACACGCCCTTGGACTGGATGCCCTCCACCTCGGCGGCTGCAATCTTGCCGGAGAGGAAGGGATCCTCAGAGTAGTACTCGAAGTTACGGCCAGAGTAAGCAGTGCGGTGGATATTCATAGCAGGGCCGTACAGACCGGAAGCGCCCAGATCCAGCATATCGTTGCCGAGGCAGACGCCCACTTCCCGCATCAGGTCTACGTTGAAGGTGGCAGCCATGATGTTCTCATCGCTGTAGGCGGTGTGGCAGGTAGACACACCGGTCAGAGTCTGGGTAAAGCCCTGCGGGCCGTTATCGTCCACAGTGGCAGGCTTGGAGATGCTCTGCATCATAGCAGTGTTATGGAAGCCCTTGCCCACCAGCTCGGCCATCTCCGCAAAAGTGACCTGATCCAGCAGCTTTTCCCAATCGGGGTCGTCGTAATCCTTGCCGATCATCATGCCCAGCGTCATGCCGTTGTCGGCACCCATGGTGGGCATCTCGGTGGTAGAGCCTTCGATGCCCTTGTAGCTCTGGTAGGCGTTGATGTCCACCATCAGGGCGTCGTTGGCCTCAATGGCGATCTTCTCGGGCCAGGTGCCGGTCCAGTTGGAACGGGTGAGCATATTCATCTCGTCATAATCATAGTAGGTCATGTCGGCAGAATCCAGCTGGTTGGTGATCTTCTCGCCGGTAACGGCAGAGATGGAGTAGGTCTCGGTATCGGTAACGTCGTTGGTGTAGTGGTAGGTAAAGTCGGCGTTGCCGTTGGCGGTCATGCCGTTGGCAGTGGTGTAGCCCTTGGCAGCCAGAACGTTGTTCACAGCGTCGTGAGCATCATGGGCAGCGGTCAGGTAGTAATCACCGGCCTCCAGAATGTAGGTCTGGGCCACGTTCTCGTCGTAGCAGGCCAGCTCACTGCGGGGTACGTTGATGGTAACAGTCTCGGTCTCGCCGGGGGCCAGCAGCTGGGTCTTGCCAAAGCCGCACAGCTCCACAGAAGCCTTCTCAATGCCGTTTGCCTTATCGTACTCGGTGTAGGGGGACTGGAAGTAAGCCTGCACCACTTCCTTGCCTGCCACAGAGCCGGTGTTCTTCACATCCACGCTGATGTTGAAGCTGTCGGTAGCGGCATCGTAGGAGGACTGGAAGTTGGACCAGTCAAAGGTGGTGTAGCTCATGCCGTAGCCAAAGGGATAGGCCACGGTGGAGGCATAGTCGTACTCGCCCACGTTCTGGGTGCCCATGACCACGTCCTCGTAGCGGGTCTCGTAGTAACGGTAGCCCACATAGATGCCTTCCTGATAGGTGGTGTAGTAACCGTTGCCGTCCAGACCGCCGTTTGCCACAGAATACCACTTGCTGGTATCCTTCTCGTCATAGTTTGTGTACTGGTTTGCGTAGTAGTCCACCAGACCAGGTGCGGTGGTGTTGTCGTAGCAGTAGGTGTCCACCAGATGGCCGCTGGGGTTCACATTGCCTGCCAGAATATCCGCCACGGCGTTCAGGCCGTAGGAGCCGGTGTAGCCGATCCACAGGGCAGCGTCCACGCCGTACTCGGGATCATTGAGGAAATCGCACTCCATGGCGTTGGTGGAGTTGATCAGCACGATGGTGCGTGCAAACTCCTCCTTTGCCATCTTCAGCATATCCTTTTCTTCGTTGGTCAGGGACAGCACATTGGTGCCATCCACAAAATCGCCGTACTCCAGATCAGCACCCTCACCGGCCACACGGGAGAGCATCACGATGGCGGCATCGCCGTAGGAGGCAAAGCTGGAGCGCACATCAGTGATGTTTGCACCGGCTGCCGCATCCGCAGCCTTGACGTTGGTGCCGTAGAGAGAGACCGGCACTTCATTGATATGCCATGCAGAGCGGTCACCCAGACTGGTACCCTTGCCGGGAGAGCGGACATAGTCCTTGCCTGCACCGTTGGTGTAGAAGTCCCACAGCACCGGGTTCACGTCAAAGCCCACAGCCTCCAGAGCCTGCTTCCAGGTGGGAGCCTTGGAGGTGTCGATATCGGCAGAGCCGGTACCGCAGGTCACAACGTCCACGCTGGAATGGCTGAGCGTAGACACCTTGCTGCCCGCTGCCAGAGGCAGGGTGTTGTTATCGTTCTTCAGCAGCACAGCACCCTCACCGGTAAGCTGCTCTGCAATTTCCTTATCGTGTGCTTCCAGCTCTTCCACATTGCTGAAATCACTCTCGTAATACACGGCACTGTCGTCCTTGCCCACGGTCTTGTGGGTGGAGGTCTTCAGTGCGATGTTCACGGCCTGTGCACTGGCAAATGCCAAGTTGGAACCGATGCAGGCACCGGCGAACAGTACCGTGAAAAGCACCGTAAGGATGCTCCACAGTACAACGCCAGAGCCTTTTTTCTTGCCCTTCTTCATGTTGTTCTCCTTTTCTTGTGTGTGTCAGCGATTGCCGCAGGCTTTTCATGGCCGCTGTGGCGCAGCCATTTTCAAAGTGCGGCAGTATATTCCAAGGTGTGGACCGGTACTCAGACCCAGTTCGCACTCTTCGACTTGGTTTTTACCAGCTTGTAGCTGGGGTTCGGGGCCGCCACGCTGCGGAAGCAGGCGGTGTCGATGCAGTCGCCTGCAACGGCTTTCAGCTCCACCTTCCCGTGCAGCGGCACGCGGAACTTGAAGATATGCTCCCCGGTCTGCTCTGCCAGCTTTTTGCCGTCCGCATACAGGGCAACCGTTTTCTGGTTGGAGTAGACCTTGACCTCGATCTCCTTCTCGGTGCGGTCGGTGAACCGCTTGGAGCAGATGTGAACGAAGTTCTCCTCGCTCCACCATGCTTTATAGAGGTAGAAGCTGTCCTTTTTGGTTTTGCGGTCAAAGGTGACCAAACCCTTGTGGTTCATGCCCGGCTCGCCGCCCTGATCCCGGGCGTCGGCTGCAAAGTCGAACATATTCCAGACGTGGGTCGCCCACAGCCACGGGTGACGGTCGAAGCACTTCAGCATATACTCGTGGTACTTGGCCTGATATTCCTCGGTGTGGTCGCCCCGGCGGGGGTGGGCACTGTGGAGGTTGGGCATCCCCTCGGCACCGTACTCAGAAAAGCCCAGCGGACGGTTGGGATACACCAGATGGAAAAAGTCCATCCACAGGTCATTCAAAAACAGGCCCGGCACATACCAGCCCAGATACAGGTTCCAGCTCACCAGATCGGTGATGTGCGCCACCGGGTTGAAGGGGCCGCACATGGCGTAGCAGGCCAGCGTGGTCAGGCGGGTGGGATCCATCTTGTGGCACAGCTCGTTGAGCACCCGATGGTTATCCAGCATATCCGCCTTATCCTTGGTGGAGATGGTGATCTCGTTGGATACGCCCCAGCAGACGATGGAGGGGTGGTTGTAGTTCTGGTGGATCAGCTCTTTCATCTGGCTGATGGTGTTTTCCCGGCCGTTAGGCAGATGCTCGGAGATATAGGGGATCTCTGCCCAGACCACCATGCCGTACTTGTCGCACAGGTCGTAGAAATACTGGTCGTGCTGGTAGTGTGCCAGACGGACGGTGTTTGCACCCAGTTCCCGGATCAGCGCCATATCCTCATCGTGCATCTCCCGGGTGATGGCATTGCCCAGACCCTTGCGGTCCTGATGGCGGGAAACGCCGTGGAGCGGATAAGGCTTGCCGTTGAGGAAAAAGCCCTTTTTCGCATCCACAGAGAAGCTGCGGATGCCCACCTTGGTGGTCACTTCGTCCACCGGCTTGCCGTCCTGCATCAAACGGACGATACAGGTGTACAGGTAGGGGTCCTTCACACCGTTCCACAGGTGGGGAGCATCCAGATGGAGGGAAGTCTTTGCGCCTTCACTCCGGGCAACCGAGTTGCCCTCGGCATCCAGCAGCTCCACCGCAACCGTGCCCTCGCCTTCCACCAGCGTCTCCACCTGAATGTCGGCGCTGCCCTCTTTCAGGGTGGGGGTGATCTTTACCCCGGTGTCGCCAAAGTGGCCCAGAGCAATGTGGTTTTTGTTCACCACCAGCAGGCTCACATCCCGGTAGATGCCGCCGTAGAAGGTAAAGTCTGCTTTCTGGGGATAAACGCGGTCGTTGACGCTGTTGTCTACCTGCACCGTGAGCTGGTTTTCTGCCTGCAGCAGCCCCGTGACCTCTGCCCGGAAGGTGGAGTAGCCGCCGTCATGGGTGCAGAGCTGCTGACCATTCAGCAGCACGGTGGCGCTGGAATTGACACCCTCAAACTGCAGCCAGACCTGCTGCTGTGCCGGGTCATACACCGGAGCCGCAAAGCCAGTGCGGTAGGTGCAGGTGCCCCGCCAGTAATCGTTACCGCCGTCCTGTCCATCCACGGCGTTCCAAGTATGGGGCAGTGCTACGGCAGCGGTCACGCCGTCCGGACCGGTGAACTGCCAGTCCTTCATAAGCTTTGCAATACTACGCATCCGATTCCTCCTGTTTTTTGCTGTGCTCCGGTAATTTTTCCGTACATTTTTCTTTCGTTGTTATTTTATCAAAGCGACCGCATTTCGCAAGATGCCCGCGAAAATCGGTCGTTTTGCGTGCGCATTCGGTTTTTTGCTTCCAAATGTAAACAAATATATTTGTATATTTTTCACAAGCAGATGTATCCAACAGACCATAAAAAGAAAGCCGCCGCAGGACTTCCCTTTTCGGAAATTCTGCGGCGGCTGCCGGTTTCTTAACTTATTTTTGCAGCGGAAAGATGATCTTTTCCGCAAAGAATTCGCCCTGCTCTTCCAAAGTCAGCGTGCCTTTATATTTCTGCACGATGCGCCGGATCACCTTCAGCTCATACTGTGCAGAACGGTTTGCCTGCTTTTCCGGCGGACGTAGCGGACTGATGATATTCACCACCACAAAGCCCTGCCGCACACAGACCAGCAGGTCGATGGCCCGGCACTCCGGGCGGGCAGTCTGCACCGCACTTTCCACCGCATGATCCAGTGCATTAGCAAACAGTGCGTACAGATCCCCTGCCTCGATAAAGCCCAGACAGCTGCCGTTTGCCACGGCATTCAGCTGGATGCCCCGGGACGCGCACAGCAGACTCTTCTCGGTCAGCACCACATCCAGCACCTCGTTGCCGGTGTTGCAGTTCGCATCATAAAGGCGGGCCGCGCGCTCGGCCTCCTCGATGCGCTCCGGCGGCACCGCTTCAGGCGACAGCTTGCGGAGATCGGCAATTTGCACCTTCAGTTCATGGCAGCGCTTATTGATGATCTGCACGTTCTGCCGTGCCACCTGATACTGCTGGCGCTGGCGCTCGTACAGCAGATTCAGTGCATTCATCTCTTTTTCCATGGCAGATTTCTTGAACAGTTCTGTCTGGAAATACAATAAAGTAAGAAAATAGATCTGCCCAGTAATCAGCGTGGTCACCAGACTGGGCGGCCACGAATCGATAGCGGTATCGCTTAAAACCGCCGCCTGCACCATGAACAGGACGCCAATGAAGAACGAACTGAGTAGCTGCCGGGGCCCGATATGGTATTCTCCCTTATAAGGAAGCTGCCGGGCAGGCAGTGCATACACCAACCCGAAAAATGACGTCCCGGACAGCAGCTGTATCAGAACTGCCCAAGGGGAAGCCATGTTCAGCGGGTGTCCATGCCGGGAAAAATACAGCTCCAAAAAGCACCAGCCCTCGTAGGCGCACTGCGCGATAAGCAGACTCCACACCGCGCAGTACATGGCTCCTTTTTTATTGATATCCGTGCACAGGTAGATCATCCCACCCAGCAGCGCAAAAAAGGAAATATAAAGTACCAGCAACAAGAGCTGCTGTTGCCACAGTGTTGTGGACTGCGCCAGCGGGTCCAGCAGCTGCGCCAGTAAAAGCAGCGGAAACAGCATCCCGCAGGCGCGCGCCCAGAAATGGGAGCGATGCCGCAAGGGCAGACAAAAGACCAGTGCTGCACCCCAGCGCAGCAGCGCCCGGAGCAGGCTGTTCAGCAGGGATGTGGTCACAGCACACCTCCCATGTAGGACGCCACTGCGGTAAGAAAGGCCGTGCGCTGCCGTCGGCTGATCTCCAGCCGGTCGTCTTTCACAAGGGCAAAGTCACTTTCAACGCCCTTGACGTAGGCCAAGTTGACCAGATAGCACTGGTTGCAGCGGACAAAGTGGTACTCGGCAAGCTGCTTTTCGGCGCTTTGCAGGCTGGCGCGCACCGCAAATTCTCCTTTGGCGGTGTGGTAGTACAGCATCCGGCTGCGGGTCTCCAGATAATAGATATCCGCAGTGTCCAAAAGCTGGATGCCGCCGCCCGCCAGCTGCAGCACCACCTGCCCGCCTCTGCGCCGCTGCACCCGCTGGATGGCGCGGGAGAGCTTTGTGCAGAACTGATAATAATTCACCGGTTTCAGCACATAATCCAGCGCGTCCACCTCGTACCCCCGGATGGCGTACTGCGCCATGTTGGTCACAAAGACCAGCACCACCTCCGCGTCCACCGCCCGGATGGCTTCGGCGGCGGCAAAACCGTCCAGCCGGGGCATCTCCACATCCATAAAAATGATGTCGAACCCCGGCGTATAGTGTTCTGCAATCTCGGAGCCGTCCGCAATGAGGCTGATCTCCACCTGTAACCCCTGCTCCTCGGCATATTGCCGGACAAAGCGGTTCAGGCATTCCCGCGTTTCCTCCTGATCTTCCACGATTGCGATCCTGAACATCCTGCACCCACCTTCTCTCTGCGTCTGATCGCCGTATCACTCTTTTTATTGAAACATACTTTTCTGTGAAATGCAATGGAAAACCTTTGTTTGAAACGAGGTTGTTTTTAGACGCCTGTCTTGTAGGGGCGGCCAAGTTCGCACAAAGCAAGCTTCCTTCTGCAAAGCAAAAAGGCAGGATACCATCACTACGATGATACCCTGCCTTTGCTCGTTTATCGCTCTGTTGCGCCAGTATGATAAACAAAAAAACGTACCCAAACCCTTGCAGGTTCGAGTACGAACTGTATGGTGGAGAATTAGGGACTCGAACCCCAGACCCCCTGCGTGTGATGCATGATGGCTTTTCGTTTTTTAGAACGATGATTCGTTAAATAGGCTTGATTTGCTACAGATCTGCTACAAACGGCAGTTTTTACCCGGCACTAAATCTGCTGTTCTGGTTTTCTCGATTTTTGTTTTTTAGATTGTTTCTTTTGTTGGTGCAGTTCTTTCAAGTCTTCAATTGCCAGCTCTGGAGCCATGGTGTGGAACATCAGATAGTTTGTGTTCATGGTCTTCGCCGGAGCCTGCGCATAAATCTCCCTGCTGGGTTCGTTGGTCAGAATATGCCAATAACGGTAAAGGTAGCCTGTCCAATACATTACTTCTCTATCATACCGGGCATTGCCCTTTTGCGTCTGAGGACACTCGTCTGCAAATTCCTCCAGAAGATATTCTTCTCCCGCCCACTGCATCCGGTTGTACTCTGAATCAAGATCACGGGCAACCTTAGAGCGCATGAACCACTTCATGAAATCCTCGCTTTCATAGCCTGCTTGCAAAGAAAGCTCAAACAAGCGGCCCTGAATATCGCATAGTTTCAATTGAATCAGATCCATAACGATTCACCTTCTCTGCTTTGCACCATCAAGGATTTCATCAAAAAATCGGCCTTCTCTACGATACTCTTTGCAGATTTGGTTTGCAAATGCAATGCCATTACTACGGTTCTGCTCGCTGGACTTCTTCAGTGCCTGCCGTTCCATCCAAAGCAATTGAACTTCACGCTCAATCTTGACCGCATCACAGGCTTTCTGCGTAATAGCAACATACTGACGTCCAAGTTTCAGAGCAGATAGACTTTTCACCAATGCCGTATCGGTAATCGTTCCTTCAAAAAAGCTATCCAGAACATAGAACATTCTATCATTTGCAATGCTGCCAATCACTATGTCGTAGCCTTTATCCAGCTCCTGATACTTCTGGAAGAACTTCGTTCCTCGTGCGGCTTCCATTCTACCACGATGATATGCTACCAGCATAGCCCATTCAATATCAGCCGGAACATCCAAAGTTTTTAAGCTATGAAGATCAACCGATAAAATATAAAAAACAGATTGCTCATAGTCACAGATCAGCGTAAGCGGCTGGAGCGGATCAGTTCCCATATAAAATCCAGCTCCGAAGTCACAGCGGTCACGGCTGGCTGGTTTGATTTTCCCCTGAATGCCTGATTTGGAGCCATGGTATAAAACCATTTTATCCGGATGCATAGCAGAGATTTCTGCAGCATCTCCGATAATAGCATCGTGTATAATTTCAGCCAACGTGATATGATTTTCTTCGCAAATCGCAAGCATTTTCTCCTGTGCAAGACGATTCGGCGTAGATTTTTCATTTTCCCAGCGGTTTACGGTTGCAAAGGACACTCCGATTTCATCCGCCAATTTCGACTGGCTCCATTGTAAAGCTGAACGAATCTCAAAGACAGTGTTCATTGGACACCTCCCGCAAGTATAACATTTGCCATCAATTTTATTGTAGCAAACGTTATATCATACGTCAAGTATTACCGGCTTACCTTCTTTAATATAAGCGGAAAAGTGTAGTGATAATTCAAAGAATAAAGTGGTCCTATACAAACGGTAGGATTCTTCCAAAATGTGCTAACAAGTCGGAAAATATATTTTTTATATTCACCTGCAGTCCCTTGTTCTCATAGGCTTTTAACTCGTATATCTGCCTTAATGTATCCACGATCTGGATTAGCATATAGTGGTTCTTGATCGCTGTATAATTGTGGCTGCATACATGCCCCATCGCAAAACGATGATTCTTCTGATTATTGAAACCCTCGTTTTCAATCTTCCACCGTTTCCTTCCGGTTCCTGTCAACTTGACTACCATATCTTTATGGATTAGTTTGTTTGTTACCCACTGGGATGTCTTATCTTTATCTTTCCATTCCACCACATTTATGCTTCTGTTATGAAAGTCTATTTGATTGACCCACTTTCGATCTTTGTAACAGTTCTCTTTGTCACGATCTTTTAGCATATGGAATTCTTCGGAAACCCCTGGCATTGCTCCATCTTTCAAACGAATGATATAGTCCCAGCCATATTTTTCGCAGATCCCAAATACCGTCTCTGTTGCATATAGGCTGTCTCCCAGTATGCAGATGGGCAGGTGGGGGAATTTCCACTTGATCTTTTCCGCAAGCCGTTTAAATGCTTTCAGCTCACAGTCCTGTTTAACACGCTCTGCTCCCATCTTTTCCTAGCGATCCGCATCCTCTGCATTGTTTTCGATATACTCACTTCCGATACTGACAACCAGGTGTTCGCCCAGATATATCTTGGCCTCCAGCACACTGTGGCTCCATACCGTATATTCATTTTCACTCACTCTATTGTAGGTCCTATGCAGGCACTTCTCGTCATTCTCCTCATCAAAGCTGCATATCCCGGTTGCATCTACAATTACAATCCACTTCTTATCAAAACGGGCATCCTCGTATGCGCGTCCCCTGATCAACCGCTTTACCATATCTATCTGCACCTGTTCCATGTATTTGGGATCAAGACAGGACAGGTAGTTATTAATCGTGACAAAGTGGGGAATTTCTTCTAATTCTTCTGGAAGCTCACATATCAGGCTGATGTTTTTGATATAGGCGTCATCATTAAACTTCTGGGTCATTTGATTCATCGAGAGAATCCCACACGCGTTTTTCAACAGCATCGTCCCTATCATAACTCTCTGGGGATAGGTAATGTAAGACTGGTGACGCGGATCCGCAAAACGATCAACCGCCTTTAAAAAACCTGGCATAGTATTGTTGTATACGCGCAGAAAATATGCTGCCGGGTTCCCTTGGTCTTTCTTAATTGTCCTAGCCTGCTTTCGATTCAATTTGCCACCTCCACGAGAAAATATTTTCTGGTTATGTCCTATTTTCTCGTAGAGTTGACATGATTGCAAGAGTTTTTCTGTGCGAGTTTTTTTACTTTACATAGCTGTCTTAATAAAACAAGTTCAGTCTATGACAATCATAAGTTATATTGACCAATGATTTTTCCTTTGGCAATAAAGCAATCAAAAAACGACTATCTGATGTTATCTTGATATTTGTGCCAAAACTCTTTTTCTCTTTTCCCAAATGCCTCAATCAGTTCAGGCTGATTAGTGTTTTGCAATCGCTCTTTAAATTCAGAAAGTTGATCAAGTTCTCGTACAATCAGAATAGCTCCAAATATTTCCCATAAATTGTTACATATTGCATAGTCATTAACTTCTGCAAATGCATCTAAAATAATACGAGAAGTTTGAAATATATTATCAGATATAGAATTTCCTGAGTTGATCCGGTAATATATCCCCACCTTTTTATGTAGAACTAGGCATTGTGCATTCATCAATGCCACCCAGCTAAAGTAAACATCATTTAAAGAAGAATGTGATCTAAAATCTATATTATATTGTCTCACAAAAGTAGCTGAATACAGTTTATTCCATACCGCAATATTTGTGATATCTAGTTTTCTTATTTCTAACAAATCCGTATGATTGCAAGAATTATGATCAGAGGCAATTCCATATACGCTCTCTGAGAGAGTCTGTGTATTATTATCGAACAATTGATATTGAAAAATAATAATATCAGGATTCTGCACCTTTGCTATTCCAATTAATTCCTCCAATATTGTTGATACTAGCACATCGTCACTGTCCATAAAGTAGAGATATTCACCGCTAGCATATTTAAGCCCAATATTACGAGCTTCTCCAGCATTGGTATGGTCCTTTACATAATATTTAAATCTATAATCTCTCTTTTTGTATTCGCTAATTATTCGTTCAGAACCATCAGTGGAACCGTCATTTACACAAATCACTTCAAAGTCTTTATAGGTTTGTTTTATTACGCTATCTAAACACTCTTTTAAATACAGTTCTGAATTATGTATGGGAATAATAATTGAAATCATCTATACAATCTCCTTGATAGAACCAAATCGTTTTAAGTAAGCTTCCATACCTAATACAGCATTAGGCTGAATATCTTCACGCTCAACTTCCAATGGTTCATTTCTTTTTGATAATTGCAAATGAACAGCCTCTATCATGTCTGATAGTTTTATCCCTTCAATACAAGAATAATGATTGTCACATTGTATGGTATATGGAAAGGACTCACGTTCTCCACAACGCTTACACTTAGGTTCCGGTGCAAACACATTAATATTGCTGGAATAATTCGCCAACGAAAGAGGTTCTGCTGATGAATATGCTATCACAGATCTACAATTGACAGCTCTAGCCAAATGCATCAGGCCACCAATTCCTCCAATAAAGAGATCTGATTGATTTAAAATCATTGCAGCTCCGCGAATGCCATTCCAACCACGACAGTCCATAGCATTTTGAAGCTTATGGTCATTCGGACTACCGATTTGGATAAAATGATATTGATCTTTTAAACAATCAATTATCTGTTGTGCCAAATCAGCAGACATTTCTTTGTATCGCTGATTGCCACCTGTCATAATAGCTATTTGATTATCTTGCCAAAAGCGTCCACCCAGTTTTTCAACTTCTGACAAATAGAAAAAAGGCGTAATTGGTATTGTCTGACTAATCCCTAATTTTACACATATGTCATGTAGTATATGATGTTCTCCCCATACAGGAAGAAAAGTATTATTACTCTTGACAAAATCAGTTGAACTAATGAATACCGGATTAATTCCAGCATCAACAACCTTTTTAAATAAAGATGCCGACAAACAATCCTCATAAAATTCGTCAAGGATATCAATGTAATCACAATTCTGAAATATTTCTCTATAAGCTGTACCAACCAGCACTTTAGGTACATCATATGTAACAAGATATTTTAAAGCACTCATTAAAAGAATAGTATCGCCAATACAATCAAACGTAAAGTATACTGTGCTATATCCAATTGAGCATGCCTCTTCTAGCGTCATTTCCGCAGACTCCTCTCAAAAAATAATCTATACCAATCTTTAACAGAAACCATCCTATGAAGTCTCCAGTTGAATAAACAGCAACTGCTACGGTTAACATCAAAATCCTAATATATAGCTATGAGAAACAACCAGAACGACGTTCCTTTCATGTATTGTGAAGCAATTATTCTTCGCAACTGTGTCTGATGACCTGTTGGAATCAGTCACTACTCGTTTTCTAAGTATTCACAAATTAGATGTATTAGTATCAGATGATGTTCCTGTATGATAGCTGTATCACCGCATTTATCTACATAGCATAAATCAGCATATTTCACAGCTTCACCGCCGTTTTTCCCAGTTAACAGACATCTGAACATTTTTAATTCTTTCCCTATTTCTAACGCCCGAATAATATTCTTTGAGTTCCCACTTGTGGATAATGCAATAAGGATGTCTCCTTCTTTTGCCATATTTTCTAACTGAAGTGCATATGAGTTTTCATATCCAAAGTCATTAGCCAACGCTGTATTTATTGCATAGTCAGATCCTATAGGTATCGCGAAATAACAATTCCTCTTTTTTCTATATCTGCCCATAAGCTCTGCAGCAAAATGTGATGCCTGAGAAGCACTTCCTCCATTACCACATATGAATATTTTTCTTTTATTACTTCTTATTTTATCACCCAAGTCTTCAATGAAGTCAAACATTTCATTATCGAAAAAAGCATCACCAAACGACTTTTTGCGACGTTCTATTTCTTTATCAAGCATAAAGTCACCTCAATATATAATCAACGCCCTCTATAAAACTAGAACAACGAACAATTCTATCTAAATCCTTTATATCTATATTATTACTAAGATGATCAGACACAATAATACCACTACATTTTGATTCGAAACAAATCGCGCAATCCCTCAATCTATCGCCAACAGCAAAACTTCTGTCCAAGTCAATTCTGTACTTTCTAACAGCCGACCAAAACAAACCTGTTTGAGGTTTACGACAATTGCACACTAACGAATATTTACTAACGACTCCATTTGGATGGTGCGGACAGCAGAATATGTCTGTTATCACTACATTGTTATCTAGAAACATTGCTGCCAGATGGTTATTGAACAGCTTCAACTCATCTTCTGTAAATATCCCCCTTGCAATACCGGATTGATTCGAAATAACAATCAACAAAAAACCAGCCTCCTGTAAAAGCCGAAGCCCTTCTATTACTCCAGGAAGAATTTTAATCTCATCAGGATTGAATGAATATTTTTTATCTACTATCAACGTACCATCACGATCCAAGAAAACCGCTTTGTTTGTCTTCTGAATCTTATCACTATCCTCACTTCGTTTTTGAGTCATTATCCAAAGTCTCCAAATCATAGATGCGGTTTACCATCTTAGTTGTTGAATATCCGTCTAAATACTCAACCAAAACAACTTCTCCACCATACGACTGAACAAAATCTGCCCCCACTATGAACTTGCCACTATAATCTTTTCCTTTAACAAGCACATCTGGATGTAATAGCTGTATCAACCGTAATGGTGTATCATCATCAAAAGGTATTACATAGTCAACAAATTCCAGTGACTTAAGCACTTCCATTCTATCATTCAAACTTTTTATCGGTCTATTATTTCCCTTTAAGCGCCTTACAGAATCATCTGTATTCACCCCCACTACTAAAACATCCCCATGTTCTGCCGCCTGTCTAAGTGAATGTATATGTCCATAATGGAGAATATCAAAACATCCATTTGTAAACACAACTCTCTCGTTTTCTAAATATCTAGCCAATGGAATAACATCACTCCAATCAACTTGTTTACATATACTGAATTTAATATCGTAAACGGATATCGGAGCCACTCCCCATTCTCTAACACTTATTCCTGCAGCAATATTTGCAAGTTTTGCAGATTCAATTATTGACAATCCTGATAATTTACCAACTGCCAAATAAGCAAAAGCTGTATCCCCTGCACCTGATACATCGTTACAGGTTGTTTTTATACCTGGAATGTACTCGATTCCTTGCGATATTTCAACGCACAGCATCCCCTCTGCACCCAAAGTAACGACAATATTGTCATTACGATTTTCTTCACAAAGATAAGCCGCCCTTTTACCAATCACTTCAATAGAACTCTCTCCTAGCCCTTTAACCATACTTAAAAATTCTTTTTTGTTTGGTTTTATCAAATTACATCCACAATACTTACTGACATCTGAAGCTTTTGAATCCGCCCACACAGGAATATCAAATGCGTGAGCTATCATAACTATTGAGCTTATAATGTCTTGCGATAGACATCCCTTTTGATAATCTGACAACAAAATAAGATCGTACTTATTAATATTATCTTTCACAAACTGCAACAGCGTCTTCTTTGTTTCTGCTTGAATATCATATACATCTTCATAGTCTGACCTAAATATTTGTATACAATTTTCTGAACGATATCTAAATTTTGTCGTTGTTTTTCTTCCTCGTTCAGAAATCAGCTCAAATTTATTACAATCACACTGTTTTAATAGTTGAATTAGCCTTTCTCCCAGATAGTCATCGCCTATAATCGAACAAAAGTCAACCTTTTGCCCCGCCTTCACCAAGTTGCTTACAACATTTCCAGCTCCTCCTAATCCGAAAGATATATGTTTTATGTCAAAGATAGGAATAGGTGCTTCAGCGGAGAAGCGTTGTTGAGTACCTTGAATATAGCAATCGATAATAGCATCTCCAACAACCAGAACAGACCCACCTTTAATTTCACTTAGCATTGAAAGAACATCGTTCCCAAACATTTACATCCGTTCCTCCTGTGTTAGATAATACTGTATACCTGTATAATTGCAAATAATACTATCAGCGGCGTATTTTATACTACTATTGATTTCTTCTTTCTCGCATTGCCGCTTCGGTGTTTTTATAATCACAGTTTTTTCAGTCCGGTTCTGTTGCAAACTTGGCCAATCGATAATTTCAATAATAAGTCCGAGTTCTCTCAGCTCATCAATTACTTGCATAACACATTCCGTACATTCCATTGTTGGTACATCATAATCTGCATCTTTTGTGTGTAGCTTAGATTCATTATCGTATTCCAAAGGAAAAAAACGCAACACCCCACCAGTTTTTAAATTCAGAAGAGCTTTATATATAAACATACGTATTGCATCGGAATTAGGTGCATATAACGGAAGAGAATACAATGCCCACACTTCGTCATAGAAATCCATCTCAGTATCTATAAGAAAATAATCCCCCTTGATGTTTTTTATTCTACCCACCTCATTACTTGTTGGAGGATCTAAATCAATGTTTGTTACATCCATAACAGTATCGCACAAAAAACTCTCTTGTATTACCGACATGCCACCGCCAATAATCAATATCTTAGTATCAGGTGTGTTAATTCGCTCGTATTCTTTTTCAGATACTTGGAGTCGCTTTAAATATTCGCCCAAGTCTCTATTTCTTTTTTGATTATATAAAAACAGGTCCATAATATAGCATCCCCCCGTATTCTTCCTGATTATCCGAACAAAATTGTTGGAATTGAGTCCATAAATCATATGTATCATACATAGCATAAATCGTACGATTGATTAATCGAAACCATACCAAGTCCATAATTCTCTTTTTATTTAAGCAAGCACTCGACAGAAAGCTATATTCCCGAATAACTTTCTCAGTAAAGTTTCTCCCATGATGTATATAGAGAGCAACAAAGTCAAATTCTCTTTCTCCCAAACCACCATTACACCAATCGAAAATCCCTTTTAAATGACCACTATCATTAACTGTAAAATTAGAACCATAAAAATCCCCATGAATCAATACGGTTTCCTTCGCAAAATCTGCAAGTATTCTTTGATAGTTGTCAATAATTAGTGCTTCGTATTTCTCATTATTTATTATTTTTCTAAGAAATAGAGATAAATCTTCCGTATTTCCACTTAATGTTGGTACATTTCTCACTCCATTCGACACCTTACATGAATGTATTTGATGTAAGAATCGCGCACAATCCCTGGGTAGTTCTTCCACCTCATCAGGATGGCTGACTAGATATTCGCTTCCCAGTTCGCCCTCGAGTTTATTGTACATCGAATAAGATTGATGAAAATTTAATTCGATTTGTGGTAATTCAAAAGCAACCTCATCTCTGATACTGTCACATATTATTTTTTCATAAACAAAATCTTCAAAATATTGCTTTGAAAACTTGTAAATATAGTCATCAACTTGAAAGCATATAGCACTCCAACCCTCTCCAATATACGAAATTTTACTATTGGGATACTTCTCTATTAAATACTTCCCAATACAACATACATCTATCACTGTTCAACTTCCCACGTATAAAGTCTTATTGCATCCACTGGATTAAATTTCCTCTTATAACGATTTAACCCTTCTGTTTCTGACCCACCAATATTCATTTTATTAATACCTCTATGTCTCACGCATCTGCATGCTTCAACAATATTATACTCCGCGAGTCCAGGGATTTTTCGGTCCGCTGACATAGCAAATGCATTTGCTACTGTTCCTCGCTCCTCCCATATACAATAGGCTGATGGAACATCATTATAATATATGATTTGACCATTAAGGCAAAATCTATCATCTTTCATAAGCGTCAAGAGTTTTTGGGTTGGTTGCAACAAATCGTCAATACTATAATCATAGTACGGAAATTCTTCCGCCCAGTGCTTGACCATACTTGTTATAATGGGGTAGTCATCATCTATTTTTATAGCTTTGGATTTACAAGAGTCTAATAAAAGCTGATTTAGACGTTGACGGATTTGAGCATAGCCTTTTCCTTTTAATTGAACAACTCCATCAACATCTAGAATATAGACAGGATATTTCCAATCCAGCAAATTTTCTTCTATCAACAATTGAGAATTGTGGTTCGCAACTTTCTCACCCAATCGCGAGATACGTACTCGTCTTATCTTCGCATTTTTCAACAAAATATCTTTAGCTAATCGCTCACTACAGTCATACTGGTATGTAGTATTGGTTTCGTCAAATAAATGAAATATTAAAACACAATCGTCTGTATTAGGATGAAGGGCCGCAATAATGTAATTCTCTTGAAACTTATAGATTTGTCCTCCTTTTCGGCATGTCATAAGATAATAAACCGGAGAACAGGCATAGGTATCCCTCAAAATAAGATTTTGACATACCGAAATTATATTTTCCTCATTCAACTCCATTTGATCCATTGGCTCATCCTCATATTCTCAATCAAACAATGTTTTGTACAATTTTTCTTCATTCAATATCCATTCCGAAGGAAACATTTCATCAATAATACCCTTAATATCAGAATACTCAAATCTTCCCTGATATCCAATTGATTTGTACAAGATAGCTTGAATATGGTTTTTTCCTCTAATCATAAAATGCTCATCAAGCATTCCTAATCTAGGTTGCAACATCATAATTTCCTTAAGGCAATGGTCTGGGACATTTAATTGAACATTAAAATGATCCCCAACCGAAATTGTGGTATCACCGAGACTTATTTTCAGTTTTGGGTCACTATAATTTGGCTGATAAATATGCCATCTATACCCTTGAAGTTTCTCTTTAACAGCAAAGTCAATAGTTTCTTTCATGTTGGATATTGTATCTTCTGGAAATCCAAGCATAAAACAACCTTGTATCCCAATGCCGTTCTCTTTCAAAATATCCAACCCTTGTCTTGTCTGAGAACTAACAATATTTTTATTGTGTCCTTGTAAAACATTGTTATCCAGTGTTTCAATACCAACAATCATGGACTTACATCCTGTTTCAGCTAATCTTTTAACCTTGTCAGGCCAAGAAATAATCTCGCTTATACGCGCATATATTGCATAAGAAACCTTTTTTTTCAGAAAGTTCTCCGTAATTTCCCAGAAATCGGGATAACTCATCAGAACAGAATCTTCCACAATTATCATGTCGTTTGTTTCAATAGAATCCAGAAAGTCTTTCAATTCCGTTGTGTCGCTACATTTATCATATATTTTTCCTTCAAAGCAAAAATCACACGAATACGGACAACCAACATGATACTGAACAGATTTGTAATCGGGGTAATGTTGACTATTAAAACTAGACCATTTAGGAATTACAGACGCAGGAAATTTCCCCTCGACAATTGCGCTCATTGCTCCTGTATACTCATTTCCTACGACAACATGATCTATTCCCATCTGTAACAGACTGCTAATCGAGACTTTATAAACCTTCGTGTATAGATTCATCAAAGCCCCACCCACTATTAGTTTTGCAGTATATTTGTGCTTAATTGCCACCACCAACGACCTAATCCTCGGAAAAACGGGATACGGCTTTAATTCATTTCCAGTACCCGATGTGATATAAACCATATCTGCATCAGCTGCTAATTCAAGAGCTTCCTCAACAAATTCTCTTTCTTTTCTCAAAAAGAAGTCGAAATCATTATATTCGCAATCTGGTCTGAGAAAATCTATTGTTGACACCTTGTATCCGCATTGTTCTAACCCTGCCGCAATCTTGCACAATGGAATATTTTTTGGAATGGTTCCCGGATTATAAATTGGATCAATCAGTAAAACGTTTTTCATTATTCACCCTCACAAAACAACTCAACAAGTCCAACAAATGCCTCTGCCATTTTGGGAAGAACCATGTCAAACCACACATCCTTATCTGACAGTCCTTTTTGATCGCCTTCAGAATTATAAATTTCATCCGACAAAACGGATATTGATGCCACAGGGGTTTTTCGATCAATTCCAAATGCGTATAAAGCGGATGTTTCCATGTCTGTAGATATCGCACCATCACTCACTCTTGACAAAACAGCCTCATCAGTTTCTTTCCAACGTCCGTCTGTTGACCAAACAACACCATTATTAACAGTATTTCCTCGTTTTCTAAGTTTCTCGGAAATACTAATCACAAAATCAATATCAGCAAGCGCTGGAGACTCTTCTTTGATATAGAAGCTGCTTGTTCCTTCATCCTTAATGGCCGCATATGCTACTACATAGTCTCCTAACCTCACATTAGGAACTAGCGCCCCGGTTGTTCCGATTCTTATAACTTTTTTCACTCCACTTGAGATGTAGCGTTCTGCTAAATCCACAGCCATCGATGCACCCTGCGAAACAGCAAATGCAATTCTTGTTCCGTCTATTTCCAAATAAAACCAATCATAGTCCAAGTGATAAGAAGAAATAATCTCAAAGTCATAATCTAACGCCAATATAGTCTCAAGCACCGGCTTACTCTCAAGAATAATGCCATAATCAGCAACGTTATCAAATCCAATTCCTTTTTGAATTACTTGATGTTTCTTCATGATAATTCCCCCGTATTTATAGTAATAATGGTACCATATTGAAATGATTGTTTGTTCTTTTCATGGCCAAAAGGGGCATTTTTAATTATTGGAAAATCATATTCATTGCATGCCTCTAAAATCATTTCATCTAAATTTGGAACGCAATCATAGTACTCTTTCTCGACGCAATTGGCCAATTCGCCGATAACCATTGCTACTGTTTGCCTAAAAACTCCTCTTAATCTTAACGAATGAAGTAGCATATTGATTCTATTAGGCTCCTCATCTATAGCTTCCCACAACAAAACAATATTCTGATTTTTGGGAAAAAATTCTCCGCCCGCTAGATGTTCGATGGCATTCAACCACCCACCAACCATTATTCCTGTACCTTTGCCTGGCTTTAAAACAATTGACTTTTTTAAATCAAGACACGAAATCTCGTGATTCACTACATTCCAAAAACACGAAATATTTTTCTTCTTTACATCTAAATCAGATTCTCCAAATCCATTAATTATGTCCATACCATGTACAACTGGTATATTTGTTTTGGTGTACAGTGCTAACAACAAGTGAGTAATATCACTAAAGCCACAAAACGGTTTTGGATTCGCTCTTATCAAATCATAATCCAACAAATCTATTAGTTCTTCTGCTCTGCACCCACCATCGGTTGCAATAATCATATCAACTGCCGAATCACCAAACATGCTATTAATATCATCCGCACGCTCTTTAGCGGTTCCAGTAGTGTTATAGTATCGTCTATTCACAGTTTTTCCATACTTGATAGTATACTTATTTTGTGTTAAATACTGTATTCCACGTTCGTACTCTTCATTTTTTTCAATAAAGAAACTAGGTGCTACTATGCCAATCGTTTGAATACTTCTTTGCATTAGATTTTCATGCACTTATTTTCACCCCTTTGTTTAAATACATATGAATCAAAATCACACAGGAACATCTTACTTACAACAAAAAATTCATCAAGTTCCCGCTAGATAATTTTTTCCGTACGCTGTCATTTAAGTCGTATAGAATACCTTCCACCTCAATCCCTAATAATGTCAACAGTTCAGATGTTGAAGGAATAGACCTAAAAGAGTGCCAAATATACGCTCCATGCCATTTTGGAGTTTCCTTTTTCAATCTGGCAATACGTCTCTGACGTGATAATCCTATTACAGATGCTAATTCTTCTTGTGTCAAATCTGCCTTGATTCTTAAAATGATCAGTTCTTTTTGCAGTTTTGCTATCAATGCATCTCTTGATACATCCTCACTACGTTCCCTCATTCTCAGACTCCTTTCATGGCGTAGATAAACCCATTTATCACAAAATATTATATATGATGTCGGACTTTTTTGTCAATATATCAAAAATCTACATCACCAAAAGATTATCTTAGCGTTTCTGCCCTATTTTTATATGTATCGATAAAAATCACCCGGAACTGACCTAAAAAGTCGGCTCCGGGTTTCGTTTTGTGTCCATATTTCTTTACTCTTCCACTTCCATCTGAAGACCAGATTTCAGTTCCACCACAATCTTCTCATCGAAAATAGTGATCCTTTCTACCAGCCTTCTGGCGATGGCTTCGCTGTACTCCGTAACGGCTGCGGGCATTTCTTCCAGGAAGGCAATTATGTCGTTTATTCGTGCCTGCAGGTCAGTTCGCTCTGCTGCCTCTGCAAGGATGTCCTGACAGTCTCCCCGAAGGTCATCAATCTGATCTGCCAGTTCTTCCACTAATTCGTGATTGCCGGAGTTGTCGACCATCTGCTGCTGAAGCTCTGCAAGCTGTTCATCGATTGCCGCAATCCTTACTTTCAGGTCATCAAAGACCGTTTCCTGGATGTTTGTTTTCAGAAGAGAAATGACGGCGTTCCTTCTTGCGTAGGCATCGTTGACCGCTGTGACGATTGCCCCTTGGAGAACTTCTTCTTTTACCGTCCTTGCCGGACAGTCAAAGTCCATCTTTCCCTTGAGAACTCTGCTGACGCATCGCCAGACTGTGGATTTGCAGCCTCGGTTGTTCCATTTCACTCGGCGGTAAATGTCTCCGCAGTGTCCGCAGAACACCATGCCGGAAAGAGCGTACTTACTGCTGTAATTGCTCTTCTGGCCTGCGGAGTGCGTACCTATGAGCTGCTGCACTTCAAACACGAAGATTTTCACCGCACGGAATCCGGTGCTTATCTGATCGGCGGCTGCAAGACCGAGGCCGGACGCAACCGCATCATTCCCATTCTCGACTTTGGCATTCCGGTTTTTGAACATGCGTATGCCACCTCTGTGGAAAATGGTCCGCTCTTTCCCAATGGAAAAGGCGGTTTCTGGAACGAAAAGAACTGGCGTAACCGCAAGTTCTATCCTTTCCTGGAGGAAATCGGCATCCAGCCGAATCCTTACGATGAAAATGGTAAGCGCAAACCGGAGTTTGCCGGGAAGCTTGCCACCTATACGCCCTACACCACCCGCCATACCTACGCCAGCCTTTGTGACCGCGCAGGCGTCAACAAGGATATCCTGAAACGCGCTGTCGGGCACACGCCCAAATCCAAAACGTTAGATGAAGTCTATCTCCATCCGAAAGCGACCCAGATGATCGAAGCCTTTGATAAGGCCAATCAGCTGGTCAATGATGAAGTTCTGACCACAACGAAGGCATAACAACTTCAAAGAGAAAAGCTGCCAATCCGTGAGAATCTTTCTCTCATGGATGGCAGCTTTCTTTTTTGCACAATCTGTGTCAGGTCTCATCGCTTCAATCTTATTTAAAATTCAGCGGTGGAACTTTCTCCATCAAATCCTCCACGTTGCAATTCAGCGCACGCGCAAGGCAAAGCAGCGTTTCTGCTTGTGCTTTGTTGATGTCCTTCTGTCGCTGTTCGTACTGC
>ERZ1026850.158-NODE-158-length-44049-cov-6.048325_pt1 | contig 44049 bp, 43 predicted proteins | sample MGYA00380155_ERZ1026850 | MGnify/ENA primary metagenome ERZ1026850 (study PRJEB33269, sample SAMEA4719791) | human gut metagenome | biome: human-associated habitat; feature: organic feature; material: feces | place: Cameroon | collected 2013-10 ... | reverse complement strand
GACAAAATAGTGATATGATGTTAGATTAAATGCAGTGGTTGTGCTACGGAAACTTGAGATGCCCGTGGCCGGTGGAGATCCATGCGTGGGCTCCACTTTTTTAATTTAATAATGACAACAGAAAGGAGAATTTTTATAGCCAAAACTTTTCTTACTTATGAGCAGCAATTACAATTTCTGGAAACACAAAAAAATCTGATTATTTCTGACCACACCTATGCCGAAAAAATTCTGGAAGAATTAAGTTATTACTCTCTCGTCAGCGGATATAAATCACCATTTAAGCATGTCTCCTCCAACAAATATCTCCCCGGTGTTACATTTGAAGAATTAGTTGCCTTTTATTATTTTGATGAAGAACTTCGTACTCTTTTTCTAAAATATCTGCTTCATGTAGAACGTCATATCAAATCCATGTTTTCTTATTTTTTCTGTCAAAAATACGGAGAAAACCAAGCCGCCTATCTCAACATTCAAAATTACAATTTTAACAAAAAAACGCAATTTCAAATCCATCGGCTTATCCAGACTCTCCATAAATCCATCGCTCTTCCCAGCCAATATCGATACATAAACCACTATTCCGCCACATACCATAATGTTCCCTTATGGGTTACCTCAAATGTATTAACCTTTGGTCAAATCTCAAAAATGTATCAGTATGCCACAACAGATATCCGAAGTCAAATCAGTAAAACATTCAATGGCATATCCGAAAAACAACTTCATCAATTCATTACCATAGCGGCAAGATGCCGAAATGTTTGTGCACACGGGGAACGTCTTTATTCCTTTCAGATAAATGAAAGCATACCGGACACCTTGCTACATCAGAAACTTCAAATCAAGAAAAAGAAGAACAACTATATCTGCGGTAAAAAAGATTTATTTGCCGTTGTAATCACCTTAAAATATCTTATCAGTCACGAAGATTTCAAAAATCTAAAAGCAAATCTCAGTAAACTTATCAATAACGTACTTTCGCAATGCCCCCATCTTACAAAAAATAAACTGCTTTCCGAAATGGGGTTCCCCGAAAACTGGGAGAACATATCCCGTTACCGAAAAATCTAAATCCTTATCCCAGTACGCCTGTCATCCGGTACACCGGCATGGCATTGCAGAAAATCATCAGTAAAAGTGCCAGCACCACAAACATCATAATTCCCATAAAAAGGATATTCTTTCTGCGTTCTCCTGCTTTCCGGTAAAACGGCAGCTTCTGAAATCCGTAACAGAGATAATACATAATAGGAATGACTGCCGGCATCAGATACCGTCCCTGTGCCTGATAATCCACAGTGTATGCATATTTCAACAGTAAAATCAAAGGCATCAGAATACAAAAAACCATGTTTATATGGAAGAAAGACGTGTGAAATCTGTCCGTACCTGCCTTTCTTTCCACATTGAATGTTTTTTTCAGAAAAACTGTTTTGGGAGAAGCAGGTGTTTTTTCCGACTTTTCCCCGGGGATAAAGAGCCCCACAAAAGCTGCACCGAAAAGAAGAAGATAGCCTGCATACATAATTTTATACATGTAAATGGTCCCGGAGCCGTAATTTCCCAGAAAGCTGATAATTACCTTGGGGACAAAGCTGGTGTGAGTCAGCATGTAACCAAGGGAATAACCGCTGCTTTGGAAGGTATCCCGGGCAATTCCGTAGGACCGGATAAACGCCTCCTTGGTACGCAATCCGATAAAATCCCCGTCATACAGCATGTAGTTTCTCACAAAGGACCAGCCGGAGAGAAGAATAACGGCGAGGGCAACCGGGCAACCTTTTTTCAGGAAATTTTTCCAGTCAAAGGTCCATTTTTCTTTTCTTTTAAGAAAATAAGCCGTAAACAGCAGGAAACTGCTGACTAAAAATCCATACGCATTGTAATACGACAGGATACACAGAACCATGCCTGCCGTTAACAGCACACAGCTTTTTACCGAAAAGGCATCTTCATATCCACACAGGAGTCCGTAAATCATCAGGGCGGTGGATAACATGCAGATGGAATCAGGGTTCACATAGGTATGCATAAACAGGCTCTGCGGTAAAAAAGTCACCAGAAAGCAGAACAGCCACCGGATTTTATCGTCCGCAAATACCTTCCGCCCGATTAATAACACCAGATATGCCATGAACAGTCCGCTGACTACATTTACCATTCTCGCCGCATACAAAAGTGCCAGCGGAGAATGGGTAAACAGGCTGACTCCCTTCATGACCGCCCCCTGTATCATATAGGGGAGAAGGGTATAAAAACCGTATGTCCATCTGCAGTCCCCGCTGAAAAGCTCATCTTCAAAGCCGGTAGGCAGACTGCCGTACTCTTCTATGTAAAGAGGCACCTTATAGCGGGAATGCTCGTCGGGCGGATTGCCGAACAGAGGCGGTGTATCAAAGTGCGGCTGGTGCAGGGCAATGGTAATAGCCGCTGCCAGATATAGGGCAAAATAGAAAAAAATAAGTCTGTTTTCTTGTTTTGATTTCATAAAAGGTGTTCCCCTCCTCTGTTTTCATGATATTGACCAATTCAGTACCGTTTTCGTCAGTTATCCACCGTGCTCAATGGGAAAACTGGAAATACTGTCGTATTTTTAGTGAATTTCTTAAAGAAATCCCCCATTTCCACATAGTTATCCACATATACACGCGTGTCAGTTTTGGTTTGATAGGTCCGTCAGATTGCATTTTCAGAGCCATTCATCCCAAAATCTTTCAATGCGCTCCGATATGGAGTCCTTCGTTACCTCTTCATAGGATGTCCATTCTCTGGGGAACAATCTCCGGTAGGAAATCTGCCGGAACCGTTCATCCAAAAGGACAATAATACCCACATCCTCTTCCGTGCGGATAACCCTGCCTGCCGCCTGCAATACCTTATTCATGCCCGGAAAGCGATAGGCATAATCAAACCCGTTTTCTTCCCGTTCATCAAAATAGGCTTTCAGCAGCTCTCTTTCATTACAAACCTGCGGAATGCCGGTGCCTACCACAATGACGCCAATCAGGCTGTCGTGCTTTAAGTCTATTCCTTCGGAAAAGATACCGCCCATGACGCAGAAACCCAGCAGGATTTTGTCCGTTTCGGCGGACAGTTCCGCCGGAAATGCCGCATTTCCCGGATTTTCCTCTTCCTCCACTTCCACATCCATCATGATACCGGAGAAGTCAACGGACTGAGAATCCCCTGTTTTTGCGGAAAACCGCTGTAAAAACTGCTCCCGCTCTTCTTCGTTCATAAATTCTTCCTGAAGAATGCATTCTATCTCACTGTCCTCTTCTTCGAGGAAATATTTTACGAAGCAGTCATACACTTCCATCATAAAAGCCCTGGACGGAAAGAATACCATATAATTTCCATGCCTGTTTTTGATAATCTCATATAAATAACGAGCGATATTCATGTATTCCGTTTCATTTCTGCGGCTGTATTTACTGGTTACATCTCTTCCGATATAAATAGCTCTCTTCTCCGGGTCGAATATGGAGCTGGCATACACCTCGTAATCCTCTTTGGTACCGCCCAGCAGATTTTTGTAATACTGGATAGGCAGGAAGGTAGCCGAGAACAATATGGTGCTTCTTGCCCTTTCCATACATTCTCCCAATGCCTTAGCCGGGTTGACGCAGAACAGTTTCAATCTGAACATCCCGTCATAAGGCGGTGTTTCCATCATTTCAGAGTATATGACATAATTGTCGTCCAACAGCTCATAAATACCGAGAAAATGGGATATCTGAAAATAAAAATCCAGAATATCTGCCCTGACCGGGTTGTCATCCGTCTCTTCCAGGTACTTATTCATAGTGTCAAACAAGCGTGTCAGTACCTGTATAAAGGGGTCTATGCCGGAAAGCACCTCGCATTTTTCACAGTCCTTCTTCAAAATGAGAAGCTCTTTATTGCATCTCTCCAGATCTCTCTCTAACTTTCTTGCAAAATCCCTTATTCTGCCAAAGGTTCCGGACGGCATGGAAGAAACCGGAACCAGAAGTCCCGCTTCTGCCGCAACAATTTTTTTCTTCAGTGTCAGGAAGTCTTCCTTGATAAGTTCAGCGCTGTACATCTCCCTGCCTCTGTCCAACAGGTTATGCGCCTCGTCCACCAGAAAGATATAATTGCCATTGTTATTTTCCGCAAAAAATCTCCGCAGATATACGTGCGGGTCAAACGCATAATTGTAATCACAGATAATCCCGTCCGCGAACAGACTCATATCCAGGCAAAATTCAAACGGACATACCTTATGCTTTCTTGCATACTGCTCTATCACTTCTCTGGTAAAGCTTGTTTCATGTGTCAGTAAATCATAAACCGCTGCATTTATCCTGTCATAATGTCCTTTTGCATAGGGACAGGCATCCGGATTGCATTCCGTTTCTTCCTGAAAGCATATTTTTTCTTTGGCGGTCAGTATGACACTCTTAAATGCCAGCCCCCTGTCCCGCAGAAGACTGTAGGTATTTTCTGCCACAGTCCGGGTAATGGTCTTTGCCGTCAGATAAAAAATTTTGTCCCCCATTCCCTTTCCCATAGCCTTTAGGGCTGGGAAAACCGTGGACAGCGTTTTGCCGACACCGGTAGGTGCCTCGATAAATAACTTCTTCTTATGATAAATTGTCCGGTACACCTGGGCTGCCAGTTCTTTCTGTCCTTCCCGGTAGGTGTAGGGGAATTCTAACTTTTCCAGAGAGTCCTGACGTATCTGTTTCCATTCATATTCATAGTCCGCCCAAATCCGGTACTCGCATAAAAGCTCCAGAAACCAGTCCCTCAGCTCCTGTATGGTATAATCTTCAAAAAAATAACGGATTTCTTCGGTTTCCACATTGCAGTATGTCATGCGCACACGCATTTCTTCCTGCTTTTCTTTCATGCCGTAAATGGCAGCATACACCTTTGCCTGTGCCAGATGCACCCCGTTGGGACCTTTTAATTTGGCTATATCCTTATAAGTGGTTTTGATTTCATCAATAACGGTAACACCGCTTTCATCCGTAAAAATACCGTCCGCCCTGCCTTCAACCACAATCCGGTATTTCTCCGTATCATAAAGATAGCGCAGGGAAACCTCCGGCAGATAACCTGCCCCCATTCTGCTTTGCAGAAGCCGGTGCAGTCTTGCACCTTCCAGCATGGCATTATCCGCTCCACCCGATTTTCTGTTGTCTATATCTCCGCTTCGTAACAGAAATTCCACAAGATTTCTGACGGATATCTGTATCTCCATAAGAGCAGTCCTTTCCCCGGAAGTAAAAACTCCCTGCTTAGATAGTATACCATCTAAAACAGGGAGTCAATTTTGTTGTTTCTATTTTGCGGTCCTATGCTCCATTAGCAGGCAATCGCCAGATTCGTCAAGAGCTTTTCTAATTCTTCATCATAACCATCATAGTGAACGGTCAGAACTTTTGTAAAGTCCAGTCCGTATACGCCAAGAAATGATTTGGCATCTACTACATATCTATTATAAGAAATGTCAATGTCAAAATCACATTTAGACGTAACTGCTACAAAATGCTTCACTTCATCCGGTGTCAATTTGATTCTACGTTCCATATAACAACAGCCTTCCTTTCCAAAAAACCTCGTGTTCCTTGATTTCTCCTGTATTATACACAGTATTTTTTAAAAGTAAAGACCCTTTTTCCACAAAGTATGTCTTTTTTTTCGTACATCGTTCATCCTAATTTCTGTCTTGAAACTCCGTCATATAAAGTCGGAAATGCAATGGAAGCATATTCCTTTGTAATTTCAGATTTCTTCTCTCTTCAATACTTATATTATGACAAAAAGTCCGGAACAGTTCCTGATAACAGGCTTCCGTTTCCGACCATCCGGCTTCCGTCACTTCCGCCCTCCCTGTGGGTGTCATCAGAAACCATGGCCTATATGCCGGATGGAGGGCATACAGATTCCTTCCCTCATCCCGTAAAACAAAATTTTCTCCGGGCAGTCTGTCGGCAAAATGCTCCGCGAGCTCCGGCAGAATAGCATTTTTAGGCGAAATCACCCCGTACAGAACGCCTCCCTGCAGTTCCGTAAAACGTGTAAAGCCTCTCAAGTGCAGATATTCATTGCCGGCGTTTCTGGCAAGCTCCATGGTGATACGCACATTATCGTTGGACAAATGTTCTAAAATACTGTGCCTGTACTGTCCTTTCAGTCCCCACGCTATAGTGTGGAAAACCGCATCCGCCTTTCTTTTATTCGGAGAAGAAAGCGCATAGCAGATTGTCCGGTAATCCTCTTCGGAAAATTTCTTTTTTAAGGTACGCATGACCTTCTCTGCTTTCTCTTCTTTAGGCTTCACATATTCATAAGTCGAAAACAGGGATGGCTGTGCCACCTCCCCTATGGTAAGGTGTATGTTGTCAAGGGACTGTCTTTTTTCGTATGCCTCATAAATACCCGTAAAAATCCCTTCCATGCTGTCTTCACATATAAAAAAAGTTTCCTCTGCTGTCATCTTTTCTCCTCTATATCTGTCCCAGCAATACCTTTCCACTGTCTGCCACGGTAGGATTTACCGTATACCGGTTGTCATCAAACAGGGATAACTGCCGGTAAGTCATACCGTCCTGTGAAAACTGCAGTTTGTCCCTGCTGTCCCGTGTAAGGTTTCGCACGATTGCATCTTCCTCCACCTTTACCGGGTACATCATACGCCCCTTACAGGTAATAAAATACAGGGCTCTTTTGAGCACTACTCCCATTTTTTTCAGGGAATCAAAATCCAGTACCGCCGTGCGTCTGGCTTTCACAATTCTCTGGGCGCTTTTCACACCTATTCCCGGAATACGCAAAAGCTCCTCGTAAGAAACCTTGTTGATTTCCATGGGAAACAGATCCAGATGCCGGATTGCCCAGTCCTCCTTCGGGTCTAACATCACGTTGAAAAACGGCCGTGATTCGCTGAGCAGCTCCTCCGCCCTAAACCCGTAGAACCGTAGAAGCCAGTCTGCCTGATAAAGCCTGTGTTCCCTTAAAAGCGGCGGTCCGCCCGGAAGGCTCGGCAATGCTTTGTCCTCATTTACCTTTACAAAAGCAGAATAAAAAACTCTCTTTAATCCGAAACCATCGTAGAGGCTCTCCGCCACCCGCATAATCTGATAATCGCTTTCCGGCGTGGCACCGATAATCATCTGCGTGGACTGCCCACCGCTGACAAAAACGGGCGCCTTCTTATATAAGGTAAGTTCATTTTTATTGCTTTCAATGCCGTTCTGGATAAGCCGCATGGGTGTCAGGATTTTCTTCCGGTTTTTGGACGGAGCCAGGTTTTTAAGCCCATCCGCGGTGGGAAGCTCCAAATTTACACTCATACGGTCTGCTAAAAAGCCCGTCATCCGGATGAGCCGCGGGTCGGCTCCCGGAATCGCCTTCACATGAATATATCCACCGAAATGGTACTTTCTGCGCAGCAGATAAAGAGTCTGGTAAAGCTGCTCCATGGTATAGTCCGGGTTATGCAGGATACCGGAGCTTAAAAATAAGCCTTCTATATAATTTCTGCGATAAAACTGAATGGTCAGCTCACAGACCTCCTCCGGGGTAAAGCTTGCCCTTCTGATGTCGTTGGAGCGGCGGTTCAGACAGTATTTACAATCATATACACATTCATTGGAAAGCAGAATCTTCAAAAGGGAAATACATCTGCCGTCCGAGCTGAAGCTGTGACAGATGCCTCCCGCCGCACAGTTTCCCATATGCTTTCCGTCGCCCTTTCTCTCCACGCCGCTGGATGTGCAGGCTACATCATATTTCGCGGCATCGCTTAAAACTGCCAGCTTGTCCATCAGGCTCATATTGCGGTCTGCCAGATATTCCATTTCTGTGTCCATGCCTTTCTGCTTGCAAAATCAGAACAAATGTTCTATAATCAGAATATCACATCCTCTGCAAAAAATCAACAGAAAAATAGAACAAATGTTCTTCTTGCAAAGTGAATGAAAAAGCAGTTAAATAGAATAGTTAGAGTATTATTTTATGTTTAACATAGAAAGGAACAGAAAATCCGTATGAGCAAGATGATTTTACCGAAGGGGTATAAATCAGAGCTGAATCTGTATGATACCCAGATTGCTATCAAGACCGTAAAAGATTTTTTCCAGACGCTGCTTGCCGAAAGACTTCATCTTTTACGTGTATCCGCACCTTTATTTGTTGACCCCTCTTCCGGTCTGAACGACAACTTAAACGGTGTAGAGCGACCTGTTACATTTGATATATCCGGTCAGGATGGCCGTGAAGCCGAAATTGTACACTCTCTTGCAAAATGGAAACGTTACGCACTGAAAAAGTACGGCTTCCATGTAGGAGAAGGTCTTTATACCGATATGAGCGCCATCCGCCGCGACGAAGAAGTGGACAATATCCATTCCATTTATGTAGACCAGTGGGACTGGGAAAAAATTATTGAAAAGGAAGACCGTACCCTGGATACCCTGAAGGATACCGTCCGCAGTGTATACAAGGTTCTCCGTAAGACCGAGAAATACATGTCCATTCATTATGACTACATAGAAGAAATTCTTCCTCATGATATTTTCTTTATCACCACAAAGGAACTGGAAGAAATGTTCCCGGACAACACACCGAAGGAAAGAGAATACTACATCACCAAAGCAAAGGGTGCTGTCTGCATCATGCAGATCGGTGACCTTTTAGAGTCAGGTGAGCGTCACGACGGACGTGCGCCGGACTATGATGACTGGTCCTTAAATGCAGACATCGTGGTTTATTATCCGGTGCTTGATATTGCTTTAGAGCTTTCCTCCATGGGTATCCGCGTTGACAAGGATGCGCTTCTCTCCCAGCTTGAAAAAGCGAACTGCTTAGACCGGGCTGAGCTTCCTTTCCAGAGAGCCATTATTAATGAAGAACTGCCTTACACCATCGGCGGCGGTATCGGTCAGTCCCGTATCTGTATGTTCTTCTTAAGAAAAGCCCACATCGGCGAAGTACAGTGCTCTTTGTGGCCGGATGACATGATGGCAGAGGCGGAAAAGGCAAATCTGCAGTTACTGTAATTTTGTGAACCTTAAGCCTGCATAGTGCAGGGTTCTTAACAAACGGAAAATAAAAAACAAAGGACATGCGGCGAAATTTCCTGCATGTCCTTTTTCTGTTGTTTTGTATTCAGGCACTTCTTCAATGGTCTTTTGCAACAATGTACTCTATGCCTTCACCGGATGCCAGAATATCCAACAGCCTGAATACCGGTCCGGTAGGGTGTGTCCTGCCACATTCCCATGCTTCTACGGTCTTTTTGGATACTCCCATATAGGAAGCAAATACACTCTGTGTCATTCCGGCTTTCATTCGTATTTCTCTGATTTCCTTATTGCTGTATTCATTGACCGGTAAAATCATATATGTTTTTGTCTTTGCTTTGCCGGTTCCCTTTTCATATGAAATTGCTTCCTCAAGTCCTTCTCTTAAATCATCAAACAGTGAACTCATAGAAATCATCTCCTATTCTTTGCGGCTTCTTCCTTTAAAGCTTTAACCAATTTTTTCAGCACATTCTTTTCCTCATCGGAAAGATTTTCCTGTTCCTTTTTCTCAAAGGCAGTAATCAGGTATATCACCTCGTATTCGGCAAAATCTGTATAGCACACGCGAATACTTCCGCTCTTTCCTCTGTCTTTTAACGGAAAACGTACCTTACGAATTCCCCCGGTACCTTCCATCACCGGTCCGGACTCAGGGTCCTTCAGCAGCATTACCTGCAACATCCGCAATTCTTCTTCCCCTAAACCGATTTCTCTCCATCTTCTGGAAAATAATGGTACTTCAATAAAGGTTCTTGTCATTCCCCTATTACCTTTCTCCTGTGTATATTTTTATAATATACCCTATTTTGTAGGGTGTCAATCTTTTATATTCCCCATTAAAATCTCCTTTAATTCGTCCACACTGTGTGCCAGAAAGTCCGGTTTTTCGGCAAGTAGCTCTTCTTCGGAACCGTACCCGTATGTGACGCCCACACTGATCACGTCTTCCGCCTTCGCCCCTATGATATCAAACTTCCGGTCGCCCACCATATAGGTGCATTTTCTTTTTGCCGCATCCTGTGCGACTTCCTCTTTTCCGTTGGCATCCTGCTCAGTCTTTCCTTTTGCCGCATCAAGCAAAGCAGTTCCTTCTGTTTTTTCTGCCATCTCCGCATCCTTTTCGTACAGCCTCTTAAGCGCCTCCGCCACCACTTCTTTTTTGTCCGTGCGTCTGCCGTCCAGTTCGCTGCCCACTACGGCATCAAAATAGCTGTCGATGGAAAAATGGGCAAGAATTCTTTTCACAAAAACCTCCGGCTTGCTGGATGCAACGGAAAGAAGCATTCCCTCTTTTTTTAAGGAAGAAAGCAGCTTGGGGATACCCTCGTAAACCTCGTTTTCAAAAATACCCACATCCTTAAAACGCTCCCGGTATTTTTCCACCGCCTGCTCTGCCTTTTCGTCCGAAAAGCCGTAAAATTCCATGAAACTCTGCTTTAAGGGTGGTCCGATAAACGGCGTCAGCTTCTGCAGATCCGGCTCCTCTATGCCTGCTGCCGCAAGCGCATACTGTACGCAGGTAGTGATGCCCACCATGGGGTCCGTCAAAGTTCCGTCCAGATCAAACAATACATATTTTTTCATATTCCGTTCCTTTCTTCTTGCAGTCGGTTTACTTTTATAAATAGTACAATCGCCTTACTCTTATAAATAATCATTGACAAATTTCTGCAAAACCCTTATAGTTTTCTTCGTAAAACAGAAACATTGCTAGGGGCGCATTTCGCTGAGATTGTATCTTCGGATACTAACCCTCACTACTTGAACCGGATAATACCGGCGTAAGGAAGCAACGAGACATCTTTTCCGATGCTCATTACTTTGTGTCCCTCTTTGTCAACCAAGGAGGTTTTTTTATGTCTAAAAACAAAACAAAAATTCTTGTGGAAGGCGCTGTTATGGTGGCACTGGCTACCGTATTAAGCTACGTTCGTGTTTACCGTCTTCCCTGGGGCGGCTCCATTACCCTGCTGTCCATGCTTCCTATCGTGCTTTTCTCCATCAGAAGAGGATTGGGAGCAGGTCTTACCGTATCCTTCGTATTCTCTTTAGTGCAGTTTACCCAGGGTATCGTTGACGGTCTCTTCGGCTGGGGGCTTACGCCCGGCATGCTCATTGCCTGCATTCTGCTTGACTATATCGTAGCATTCACGGTGCTCGGTCTTGCCGGAATTTTCCGTAAAAAAGGTCTTGCAGGCTGGATAGGCGGTATTACACTTGCTATTGTTCTCCGCTTTGCATGCCACTTCCTGTCCGGCGTAATCATATGGAAGAGCTTCGGCGAGCTGTGGAATGGTTTCTCCACGGACAATACCTTCCTTTACAGCTTTTTGTATAACGGAAGCTACATGCTCCCCGAATTAATCTTCACCCTGATTGGCGCTATCGCCCTCTTAAAGGTACCGCAGACCAAGCGTTATCTGATTACCACCGAAGACTAATCCGGTGCTATGTGCCCTGCCCCTTTTTAAGGTGCAGGACAACTTAAAACAGCAAAAGTCATTCCCTATAGTTGCACTTCACAGCCTAAATAAAACGAATAGAGGATACACTCCTTCATCCTCTTTCCCGTTAGGTTGTGGAGTGCTTTTTCATAGTAATCTATCTGTGTCTGATACCGTTTAACCAATTCTTCGCCGTTTGCCACCACATCCGTTTTATAGTCTAAAAGCACAATGCCGTCCTCTTCCTCAAAATACGCATCCACAATACCCTGAATAAGAACCGTTTCGCCTTCCTTGGTTTCCACACCGTACACAAATGGCTGCTCTCTGAAAAGCTTTCCGTTTTCCTGGGCTTTCCGCATTCTGCCCGCTAACGGCGACTGTAAAAAGTGCAGGATTTTATCCACTCTTATGGCTTCTTCGTATTCGGCGGACAATCTTCCTTCCTGCAGGAAATCCTGCATAACCGCTTTCACATCCTGCCAGTTCGCATAATTTTTTGTAAAATCCACCAGCTCCATAAGCCGGTGCATGGCGCTTCCCCTTGTGGTTCCGGAGATTTTTTCTTTTTCCCGCATAAAGTCCGGCACGTAGGGAACCACTTCCTTTTCCGGGAAAAGCTCCGCAGTTTCTTCCTTTTCCTCCAAGGCTGCCATTTTCAGTTCGGAAACCGTTGTCTTGGTATACAGATTTTGCAGATTCTCGTAAGGATAAACAAACGAAAACCGCTCCGTCAGCTTTTTGAGAGCCTCCGCATCCGCTGTCCTGTCCGTAAGCAGTCTGCGTTTCCGGCTCTCCCTGTCCACTTCCTCTTTGATGGCACAAAGCCCTAAATCCTCCATAGTCACTACCTTTATGTTGGAAAATACCGGTAACAAGAACTGTAAAAAACTGGCTGCTGACGTCAGCTCCGCATAGGATAAAGGCGGTCTGCCGTCGCCTTTGCCGGCTGTCTCTGCCCGGCTGTCTTCCCCAAGCTGCACCTTTTCTTCCGTCTTTTCCGTGCAGGCGGTCAAAATCAGCTTCTCCCTGGCACGGGTCATGGCAACGTACAATACACGCAGCTCCTCTGCTAGATTATCTAATTTCATTTTGGTTGCCAGAATATTTTTCCGCAGGGTCTTATTTTTGACACGGCTCTCCGTGTTCACATAATCCACACCAAGGCCCAAATCCATGTCCATAATGATGGGGCTTGCCGCATCCTGCATGTTGAATTTCTTGGACAGACCTGCCACTATCGCCACCGGGAATTCCAGACCCTTGCTCTTATGAATACTCATAATCCGCACCACGTCCGCATTTTCATCCAGAGTAACCGCTTCTCCGTAGTCCACGTCGTATTTCTCCAGCTGTTCCACATAACGGATAAAGTGGAACAGGCCGTAATAGCTGTTCTTTTCATAAGCCGCCGCTTTGGTAAGCAGCATTTCCGCATTGGCAAGCCGCTTCTCCCCGGCGGGCAGCGCCGATACATAGGAGAGGTAATCGTGCTCCTCAAAAAGGGTCTGCAAAAGCTCCAAAATGGTCATATAGGTCGCATATTCCCGGTATCTGTCGATTTTTGCAAGAAATCCTGCATATTTTTCTTCCGCATGGCGCCGTAAATTTTCATACAGCGGCTCATCCTTTTCCTCCACGCTGCGAAGAACCGCCACCTCTTCCTCCGTAAAGCCTCCAAACACGGATTTCATTACGCCGTACAGGGGAATATCCTGCAGCGGGTTGTCCAATACCTTTAAGAATAACAGCACATCCTGAATTTCTTTGGATGCAAAATAGCCTGTTTTTCCTTCAATATAGGCAGGAATACCCTGGGATGCCAGCGTGTCCTTGAAGGGTTCGTCCCAGCCGCTGTTGGTACGGAGCAGAACGACAATATCCTTGTAACGGACAGGCCGCAGCGCTCCGGTTTCTTTATCCGTTACCTGAAAACCGGCAAGCAGCTCTTTGATTTTGGCTGCAATAAGAAGCGCCTCCGTCTGTCTGGCATCCAGCTCCGCTTCTTTTTCCGGCTTTTCTATCAGGAGCAGCTCGCTCTCACAGCCGGGATTTTCCGGGTATACGGCTCCGGCATAAAGCGCCGCTTCTTCATCGTATACAATGCCTCCCAGCTCTTTTTGCATGATTTTGGAAAAAACATCGTTTACCGTATCAATGACTTCGTTCCGGCTGCGGAAATTTTTGTGCAAATCGATTTTCCGGTTTTCCCCGTCCGTCAGGGAATAGGTGTCGTATTTCTCTAAGAAAAGCTCCGGTCTTGCCAGCCGGAATTTGTAAATGCTCTGCTTCACGTCGCCTACCATAAAGCGGTTCTTTTTGCCGTCTTCTTCCCTTGCCACCGCCTTTAGGAGATATTCCTGCACTAAATTGGAGTCCTGGTATTCGTCAATCAGCACCTCTTCAAAATAATCCCGGTATTCCAGCGCCGTTTTCGTGGGCATCATATTGCCCTCTGCGTCCTCTTCCACCAGTATCTGCAGGGCATAATGCTCCATATCCGAGAAATCCAGCAGCTTTTTGTCCGTCTTTTTGGCTTTCAGCCGCTCCATGAATTCCAGGCTTAAGTCCACCAGCGACTCCACTGCCTCTGCCGCCGTTTTTGCCTGGCGGAATACGGTTTCAAAGGGCAGGTTAAAATAGGAGGTCTGCATTTTTTTGACCATGTTTTTTATCTTGTCATGCAGGTTCTTTACCTGCTCTCTTTTTTCTGTGGAAACGGAGTCGTCTTTTTTTCCCGGAAATTTTCCCGGTGTAAAAGCCGGAAGCAGTTCGGAAAGACGCACTAAGTTTTCGGCACGGGCTATCTTTTCGATTGCCTCCCTCTCCTGCTCCAGCACCTCGCCGTACATGTAGGGGCCGTCCGGTTCCTCACAGATGCTCTCCGCCCGTTTCAGTTCCTCTGCGACACCGGCAAGCAGCTTCTGTAAATGTCCGAACAGAAACGCCCCGGCATCCGATGCGGCAATATCCTCCACCGTTTCGTATACATAATCTTTTTTCCGTTCCCGGAGCCATTTTTCGGGGAACGGATAGCTTAACGCATACCTGTAGAGCTGCAGAATGTGCGACTCCAGCACACTTTCCCTGCCGCTCGGGCAAAAATATTCGATGGTGTGGAAAAACCGTTCTTCCCCAGAGGCAAAATGCTCTTCCAGCATTTCCTTCATCACGTCCTGGGACAGCAGCTCCACTTCCCCTTCATCCGCAATCCGGAAGGCAGGATCCAGACCGATGTCCTCAAAATTGTTGCGCAGCACAAACAGACAGAAGCTGTCAATCGTGGTAATCTGGGCGTTGTGGATAATCGCCGCCTGCCTCTGCAGATGCTCGTTTCCGCCGTCCTCATTGAGCCTCTTTAAGATTGCCTGGCTGATACGCTCCCGCATCTCGGCCGCCGCCGCCTTGGTAAAGGTCACCACCAGCAGTCTGTCGATATCCACCGGATTTTCTTCCCGGCATACCATTTTCACAATACGCTCCGAAAGCACCGCCGTCTTGCCGCTTCCGGCTGCCGCTGACACCAATATGTTGCAGTCATGCAAATCGATTGCCTGCTGCTGTTCCGGTGTAAATTTTACTGCCATTCTTTCTCCCTGCCTTTTTCTGTCTTTTTCCTGCATCATATGCAGTTGTGCTGCTATTCTGCATATGTGCTGCCTGTACACTTGCCGTTGCGCAGCTTACTCCTGTTCTTCATCCAGCTCTTTCCGGATATGCTCCATGGCGGTATCCTTGTCCATGTCCGGCAGCACCCGGTAGGAATAGCCGTCCATGCCGGTATCAAAGCCGCACACGCCCTTGTAGGGGCAGTAGGTACAGGCGCTTTCCTTGTCCTTTTTGTAAGGGTTGCAGGACACCTTTCCTTCTAAGATTTCCCTGCCCAGCTTTTTGACTTTGCCGGTTACAAACCGGGAAATCTCTTCCATTTCCGCCTCATCCATCACATCCGAGCGGGAAGACAGCGTTCCGTCTTTCTTAAATTCCACCGGAATGACATCGGACTTTCCGCTTTTTTCGTCAATGAGCCTGTCAATAACCGCCTCGTCCTTGTTGATGACGCCGTTTGCCCTGAGATTTTCCCGGATTTTCTGATTGATTTCTTCTTCCGTGAGCTCCGTCTCCGTTTCCAGACAGTCGTCCGCCACATGGTAGTAAAGCATGGCAGCGGGCACCACTTCTTTTCCGGGGTGCTTCTTTTTTTCCTGCTCCACGGCGGCATTCATGTATAACACAAGCTGAAGCTGAAGACCATAATAAAGCGCCGCAATGTCAAACTTTTTGTTGCCGGATTTGTAATCCACGATTTTAACAAAGATTTTTCCTTCCGATTCCACGGTGTCCACACGGTCAATCCTGCCGAGCAGCTTCATTTTTTCCTCTTCGGAAAGGGAAATGTTCACGCTGTCCAGATCCGATACCGCCGAGAAGGACATTTCATAGCTCTCCGGCTTAAAAGAACCTTTTCGCAGCTGATACTGCAGCGTGTCCACCGTCCGCAGAAGAATGCGCTCCATACGCTCCACGGCATAGGCGTTTCGCGCCGTAGCATACAGAATGGTGTCGCCGTACTCCGCCGCACACAGGCTCATGACCTCTTTTACGGTTTTTTCCGCAAATTCCTTCGGGAAGTCAAACCAGGTATAATCGCTGCCCTCCAGCGCATGGGAAAATCCCTCCAGCACACTGTGGAACACATTTCCCATATCCACTGCTTCAAAGCCGAATTCCTGACGCTCCTGCAGTTTCAATCCATATTGCAGAAAATGCCTGTATGCACATGCCGCATAGGTTTCCACCCGGCTGACGCTGTTCATCAGGATACTGCCGTACAAAGCCTTTGCCACCGCACGGGAAAGCCCGTCCTCCCGGTAATGGTAAAATGCAGCGTCCATAAGCTTTTTCACCACCGACGCATAGTCCGCATTCTGCCGGTAAGCCTCGTAAAGGGTATCCGTCTGTTCTGCCAGACTCTTTTGTCCCCCGCCTTCTCCTTCGGCAAAAATACCGTCCTCCACCGCAAGGTCGCCCCTCTCCGCATAGTCCCGCAGGGACTGCGCTAAATAAGGAAGCCCTTCTCTCGGAGAATAAATCTGCTCATACACAGGCGCCAGCTCCGGCAGCTTCACCTTCAGTGCGGGGAACAAATCCTTCACCACATCCACCAGATAGGACGGGCGCAGGGTCTTTCCTTCCCCGTTTAATTTACAGTAGGAAAGATACAGCCTTTCGGACGGCTTTGTCATATTCAAGTACAGATAAAGCCGCTGGATATACATCTGCTGCCTGGGTGTGGGCGCCAGCTCGATTTCCGACTCCCGTAAAAATTCCCGGTCAATATCGGAGATAATACCGCCGCTGCCATTGTTGCCCGGAATATTTCCGTCATTGATGCCCACGAAAAACAGCACCTTTACCTCTTTTAAGCGGGTTCGTTCCATGTCGCCGACCAGCACCCTGTCCACATTCTGGGGAATGCTGCCCACTTCAATTTCGCCAAAGCCTGCCTCTAAAATTTCCTTGAATTCGGGCAGGGTCATGCTCTCGCCCTCCAAAAGCTCCATCATCTGTTCCAAAAGCTGCATGGTAAGCCGGTAAACCTGCGCATATTCCCGCTCCCGGACCGCATCCTTCTGCCGGGCAAATTTTTCTTCGTAAGCCGCCGTTTTTTCCGCCGCTTTGTTCTTTACAAGGAAGTCGTACAATGCCTTCACATAGTCTTCCGTCTTGTCGGAATGCAGCATAAGAAGGGGCGAAAGCTCTTCCGCCAGTCTTTCCCGGAGCGCGTCCATTTCCCATAAGAGGTCCACGTTTTCCTTCATTTTGGCAGTTTTATGGGTAAACTGCCTCGTCCACGCACGTTTCCCCCGGATGCCCGTCTGAATACAATAATTCTCTAATTTGTCCACTTCTTCCCGGGTAAAATCCGCCAGTCCGCTCCGAAGATACCGGAATACACTTTCATAGGAAAAATCATAGATGAGAATTTCCAGCGCACTCTTTATGTATTCGGTCAGAGGGTTTAGGACAATGCCCCTGGTCCGGTCGATAAAACAGGGAATGTTAAGCAGCGTAAACTGTGTTTTTATCTGCTCCGCATAACCTGCCAGATCGCCCGCTACCACCGCAATATCCCGGTACGCATACCCTTTTTCCCGGATGAGTTTTTCAATGAGAATGGACATCTGCCGCACTTCTTCCCGGATGGTGGAGGCGGCAGACAATACGATTTCCTCTCCCGCAAGGTCCCCCTCGTATTTTTCGGTGGGATATCGGAACAGGGATTTTTCCAGATGCGCAAGGGGCGCATTTTCCCGAAACCGGGGATAGCTGCCGTCCTTTCCCATATACAGGTCTTCGCCCCGGGGAATGCCCGCGTCCTTAGCAATACGGCAGACATCCGCAATGGTCTTTTTGCTCAGATGAAACAGCTTCTGCTCCCCGTCCGGGGTAAAAGGGTCTTCCCGCACATCCAGTGTCATGGTGAGCCAGACTTCTTCCGTACAAAGTAACAGCTCACGGATGACCTTATACTGGATGGGTGTAAAGCCGGTAAAACCGTCGAACACCACCACACTGTCCTTCACGATTTTGGACTTGTGAATGGCTTCACACAGCACATCCAGTGTTTCCTCCGTGGTGATGAATTTATCCCGGATAAACTGCATAAAACCGTCGTACAGCACCTGTAAATCTTTCAGCTTATAGTACAGGGCGCCCTTTTTCTTTGCATATTCCATCAGCCGGGAAACATCCTTTACCGATACGCCGTACTGCATGAATTCGGATATGGCGCTTTTGATTTCGTGGATGTAACCCTGCTTCTGTAAATAGGTGCCGAGATAGGAAAGCTCGCCCTGGCACTGTCCCGCCACCTTCCGCAAAATCAGGCTCTTTCCCGTGTCGTCCAGCACCGGCAGATTTTTTCTGCCCACCTCCTCAAACACCCTGTGGGAGAGTCTGCCAAAGCTTAATACATCGATATTTAAAATACCCCGGCTTTCGTTGTCGGGGTGCACAATCAGTTCCTTCTGGGTCTGCATGGTAAACTGGTCCGGCACCACAATCAAGAAATTCCGTTCCGGTTCTTTTTTTGCTCTTTTTAAGATTTCACTGTAAATCCGCATGCTCTTTCCCGAGCCGGAACTACCAAGTACAAAACGTAAGCTCATGCCGTCATCCTTCCCAAATCCTATTTTTTCAGGGTAAACCGCCACAGGTAATCGGCGGCTTCTTCCGCATAATCAATGCCAATCCGCTTGCCCTTTTCAATCTGTGCTTCTTCTACTTCTATGCCCTCTGTCAGGAAAAAATCCTCGCTTTCCGCCATGTCCACATCATTGTCCTTCTTCGTAATGTCCATGGCGATGCAAAGCTTGCCCGGTCCGTCCGCCAGATGCTTCCGTACGGAAGAGGGAAGCTGCGCGCCCTTATCCCGCCCAGGCTGGTCTTTTGCGCTCTTGTACGGAATGCATGCGCTCTGCGCGTCTGCATGCTCCGGCACTTTTTTCCTGTGTGACAGCTTCTCTGCCCGGAGTTTTTCCATGATTTCCCGGGATTCTTCGTCCGCCGGTTCCACCGCACGGATGAGAGCCGCCTGCGGAATTTCCGCTTCCCCCGCCGTAATATTCATACAGTTATACATGCCGTATATGAAATACACATAGGAAGTTCCGCCTATGTGAAACATGGGCTCCGTGCGTTCCGTCCGGCGTCCCATGTAGGTGTGGGAGCCTTTGTCCTCCACGCCCATATAGGCTTCCGTTTCGGTAATAATGCCCCTTACGGTTCCGTAAGGAGTCCGGTGCACCATGATTTTTCCAAGCAGTGCCTGTGACAAAACAAGGGCATCCGTCATAAAAAATTCTCTTGGCAATCTTTTCTTTTCCGGCATCTTCCCATTCCGCTCCTTTATCGGATATCTAATTCCACAGGGCAATGGTCGGAGCCCATGACCGTCGTATGGATGGATGCTCCTTCCAGCCTGTCCTCCAGAGCTTTGGACACTACAAAATAGTCAATACGCCAGCCTGCGTTCTTCTCTCTGGACTTGAACATGTAGGACCACCAGGAATAGATGCCCTCCGCATCCGGATAAAAATAACGGAAGGTGTCGATGTAGCCGCTCTCAAGCACCTTATCAAAGCAGCCCCTCTCTTCGTCCGTAAAACCGGCATTGTGACGGTTTGTCTTAGGATTTTTCAAATCGATTTCCTTGTGGGCAACGTTTAAGTCGCCGCAGAAAATAACCGGCTTCTTTTCATTCAGCCCGTTGATATAGGCTAAAAATGCCGCTTCCCATTCCATACGGTAGGATAGCCTCGTAAGCTCCCTCTGGGAGTTGGGCGTGTAAACCGTCACCACATAAAAATCCGCAAATTCCGCCGTAATCACACGTCCCTCTTTGTCATGCTCCGGGATGCCTATGCCGTAGGTAACGCTCAGAGGCTCCTGTTTGGTAAAAAGCGCCGTACCGGAATAGCCCTTTTTTTCCGCATAATTCCAGTACTGGTGATACCCCTCAAGCGGCAGGTCAATCTGTCCCGCCTGGAGCTTGGATTCCTGAATACAGAAAACATCTGCATCCGCTTCCTTAAAAAAGTCCATAAATCCTTTATCCACACAGGCACGAAGTCCGTTTACATTCCATGAAATCAGTTTCATATTGCTTCCTCTTTTCTACTGTTTCTTTCCTTAATTTTTATTTTCACTTTTCTCTTTATTTTACCATGCGGGGAAAACGGGGGCAAGCTATTTACATTTCCTTTCTCCGTGCTATATAATAAGGGCATTCCTGACATACTAAGAAAAACAACGGGCAAGGAGAATCCTTATGTGCGACATGAACAATCTGAAAAAAAAGAAATTGTTTTTATTTGATATAGACGGCACCATTGCGGTGGGAAACACCTTGTTTGACGGCAGTGCCGAACTGATTTCCTACATTAAGTCCATCGGCGGCGCCGCCTGTTTTATCACCAACAACTCCACCAAAAGCAATGACGATTATGTAAAAAAATTTGCAGAATGCTTTGGGCTTGTCACGGAGGAAAAACAGTTTGCCACGGCAGGCTATGTCACCACCCTTTTTATGCAGGAGCATTTTAGCGGCAAAAAAATCTATGTGCTGGGAACCGCTTCCTATATTAAGGAGCTCCGAAGCAAAGGACTTCTTGTTACGGAACAGGCGGAGTCGGACATTGCCTGCATACTGGTCGCCTACGACAGCGAGCTCACCTATGAAAAGCTCATCAAAACCTGTGAGGTACTGACCACTCGGAACGTGCCGTTTTACGCCACAAACCCTGACTTATGCTGCCCCATTGACTTTGGCTTTATTCCCGACTGCGGCTCCATCTGCAACATGCTCACCTCTTCCACCGGAAAGAAACCGGTCTATTTAGGAAAGCCCGCTCCCGAAATGGTGGAGCTTTGTCAGAAAACCTACGGCTTCTCCAAGGAAGAAACCATTGTGGTGGGCGACCGTCTTTACACGGATATTTTATGCGGTATCAATGCCGGTGTGGACACCTGTGTGGTATATACAGGAGAAGCCACTCCCGAAGAAGTGGCCTCATCCTCTTATAAACCGACCTATGCCTTTGAAAACATCAGAGCCTTTTACGAAGCGCTTGCCGGTTAACAGCAGCCTTTACAAAATGCCTGCCAATTAACAAGCAACCTTTACAAAATGCCTGCCGGTTATCGCCTTCTTTTACAGTACCTCCCGGTACAGGCGCATCACATTTTTGCAGAATATTTTATCAATCTGTCTTTCGGTAAATCCGTTCTTTTTTAAGGCGGCAAACAATCTGTCCATGCAGTCTGCTCCCGGCAGTTCTGCATGGGTATCGATGCCGTCAAAATCACTGCCCAATCCCACGAAATCTTCTCCGCCGATTTTAACCATATGGGAAGCATGCCGCACAATATCGGCAATGGTTCCCGGATTTTTCACACCGGCTCTGCAGGGCGAAAGAAAGTCTGCGCAGAAATTCAAACCCGCCACACCGCCTTTTACCGCCAGCGCCCGTATCATATCGTCCGTCAGATTTCTGGTGCAGGGGCAGAGTGCTCTCGCATTGCTGTGGCTTGCCACAAAGGGCTTCTTGGTCATCTGCAGTACATCGAAAAATCCCGCATCCGACATATGGGAAACATCCACAATCATTCCCATTTCTTCCATGCACTCCACAAATTCCCTGCCTTTTTTCGTCAGGCCATGCTCCGTGTCGGGTGTATTTAAGTATTTCTGCAGGGCATAATTCTGTTCTTCCGGGGTTAAGTGCGGCTCCTCCGCCCGGATGCTGTTTCGCAGTTCGGCATACAGATTGGGGTGCCCCAGTTCATTTTTGTAATTCCACGAAAGCGTCATCATGCGGACTCCCTGCTTATAAAGCTCCCGCAGGCGCTCCGTCTGTCCGCCGCATACACCGCCTTCCTCCACGGTAAGCATAGCGGACATTTTTCCGTCCGCCAGATTTTTCTCTATATCCGCATAGGAATATACCGGCGCGATAATATCCTGATTTTTCTGAAATTCTTCTTCGTAGAGCGCCCGCAGCTTTTGTACTTCCTGCCAGGCATCCTTCACTTTTCCCAGGTTCACAAACAGGGCAAAATTCTGCAGTACATAGCCGCTCTTCTGCATCTTCCTAAGATCCACATGACAGGTGTTCTGTCTGAGATTTGGCTGCGTATCTGCCGTAGCTTCCCCCCCGGACTGTCCGCCTGCCGGTGCTTCTGTGGTGTCTTCTGTGACAGATGCCTGTTCTCTTCTCTGCTTAAGTAACTCCGATATGGTATCGCAATGCATATCCGCTATCCGCATATATTTACCTTCCTTATGATAAAATTGGGGGGAGTGACGACACCATACGGATTGCTCTGGGCTTTGCCCTCCCGCAATCCTGCCCGGAATTCGCATATCGGGGCGCTTACGCACCCCTTTTATGCGAATTCCTGGGCGTGGTGTCCTTTAATAGAATTCTATGGCGTGGTCCATTAAAAATTGCTTCCAGATATCGATATAGGCTGCTTTTAAGTGTACGCCGTCAAAGGTATCTTCCTTTATCAGTCCGCCCGTATCATCGCAGACAAGGGGATTTACATCCAGATAGAATATCTTTTTGTTGTCCGCTAACTTGGCAATTTCCGCATTTCTCGCATCTATTCCGGGATTGTTGATATAGTCGCCCTTATTGGAGCGCTCTGTGCTCACCCGCATGATAGCCTGCAGATAGATAATGGCATCCGGCTGCAGCTCCTGCAGATGCGCCACCACTTCCTTATATTTTTCCATAAAGGTGTCCACCGTGCCGGTACCCATTTCGTTAATACCGATCATGAAATAAATTTTTTTGAACTGATGCTCGCTTAGCGCCTCTTCCACCGTAATCTTATTCTTCTGTCCGGGCACGGAAACAATGGGCGCCGAAAAGACCTTGTAAACCGTAAGTCCCGTAGAGGCATAAAAGGTGGTGTTGGAAAGCCCCGCATAATCGTACAGCCCCACGGTACGGGAGTCGCCGATAAATACCGCATCATCAAAATAGGACTCATCCACCGTCTGATAGCGCCAGTGTACCGTGCCGTCGCCGCCGGAAACACTTCCCGTAAGGACACCGTCGCCGCCGGAAATGCTGTCTCCTCCGGATACACTGTCCCCGCCCGAAATCGAAGCATTGCCACCGGGCGCATCCCCTCCGGAAACCGCAGCATTCCCTTCCGAGGCACTGCCGGAGCCGTCGCCACCTGAAACCATGCCGGGATTACCTCCGGGATTTTCCGTCTCCGGATGCAGGAAACCGCCAATGGCGTCCCTGATGTCCTGCCGTTCATAATACACAATTCCGGTCAGCACCAATATGAAAATAAAAACGGTATATTTTAAATTCTTAAAAGCCTTCACTTTTTTTACGTCCTTACTAAAATCTCAGATACATAAAGGGATTGTTGCCTGCGGAATAAATCCGGTCCACACACATCCAGAACAAAATTGCCAGGATTACCATACCGAAAAAATTGTTTTTGAATCGTTCAAAAAGCTTTTTCGGAAGCGGGGTACAAAGCAGTACTCCCACCAAAAGATACAGACCATAGTTCTGAAGAGCCTGCAAAAAATCCCCTGCTTTTACGTTAACGCCGGCGACAAATCCAAACAATCTGCCGAAATAGGTCCGTAAATCTCCCAAATCGGGGATTGCAAAGCAGACCCATGTCAGAGGCACCACAAAAAGTACATACAGATGTCCGAAGACCTTGCTTCTTGACAGAACGCCACCCATATCCATGATACGCTCCAGCATGATAAACAGGCAGAGTCCCAGTCCCCAGAAAAAGAAATGGGCGCCCGCTCCGTGCCAGAAAGATGTGAGCAGCCAGACAATCAGCAGGTTCCGCAGTGTCACGGCAAGTCCTCTCCTGCTGCCACCAAGCGGAATGTAAATGTATTTTTGGAACCATCTTCCCAGTGTCATATGCCAGCGTCGGTAAAACTCCCGTATGCTTTTAGCCATATAAGGCATGTTGAAATTCTGCGGCAGCTTAAAGCCAAGCATGCGTCCCAGTCCGACTGCCATTAAGGAATAGCCGTAAAAGTCAAAATACAGCTGCATGGAATAAGAAAAAGCACCCAGCCATACAAGCGGCGTACTGATGCTCACAAAACCCGTCGTCTGCAGCTCATGCCACAGAATTGCCAGTCTGTCCGCTACTAAAATTTTCATGCCAAGACCGTACACAAAGGTCTTCAGTCCGCTGTCCAAATCCTTTAAGGTGACCCTTCTGCCATGCAGTGCGCCGGAAATTTCACTGTAATACACTATCGGTCCCGAAGAAATCTGGGGAAACATGGCCGCATACGTGGCAAATGAAATCAGGGATTTTTCCGCCGGGATTTCCCTCCTGTACACATCGATCAGATAGGATAAAATCTGGAAGGTGTAAAAGCTGATACCGAGAGGAAGCGTAATCTCCCCGCCCATCCATTTCTGCATAAAAGGCGACAGCTTAAAGAAAGCAAGTATCCCCACATCGACAAAAAGCGTCATCAAAAAGACAGCCCGCCGGTCCCCCTGCACTTTGATACGGTCAATCATCTTTGCCGAATAAAAATTCAACAGGACGGACATTACCAGAAGCAGGACATACCAGGGCTCTCCGCATGTGTAGAAAACAAGGCTGCCCGCAAGCAATACAAAGTTCTTTGCTTTTGCCGGTGTAAGATAATACCCCAGCATGAAAAAAGGTAAAAAATAAAGTAAAAAATGTATACTGTTAAATGCCAAAACCAATCACACCACACTCTGTTATTCTAAATAGCAAACCGATGCAGAACCATCTGCTCCGGCTTGAATCTTTGAAGTTTATTATAAAGAATTTTTCATTAATTATTCCTCTTCTTAGATTGTATAGTTTCCCCATACTTTTCACAATAGCAAAATTCTTAGAAATTTGTAACTTTTTTGCACAGAATATGTTAATAATTACACCAATCCGTACAAAAATATTTCCTATATTTTTCATTGCCTTATTTACTATTATCCCCTACAATAAAAATAAGAAAGGCAGGATTTAAAAATATGAAAGAAAAGCTCTATATGATTCCCCTGAACGATGCGGTAAATGCCGATGATGAGTGTCCATTCTGCCACATTGAACGCCAGATTGAACAGGATCTGATGGATTTCGTCTTAGGCTCCGGCTCTTCCTACATGGAAAGCGATGTGCGTGACATGACGGACCGCGCCGGCTTCTGCCGCACCCATTTCCGGAAAATGTTCCAGTACGGCAATACGCTCGGCAACGGCTGGATTTTAAAAACCCACTACCGCCGCATGATCGAGGAATTCAGCAGACAGGTACAGGCCTACAGCCCGGAAAAATCCTCTTTCAAATCCATGTTCAAAAAGGAAAGCACCGAAAATCCGGTTTCCGCCTGGATAAAGGAAAAGGAAGCCTCCTGTTACATATGCAATTATTTTAAGGAGCATTACGACCGGTATCTGGACACCTTTTTTATCATGTACCAGAAGGATGAGGATTTCCGCAGGCGCATTGAAAACGGAAAGGGGTTCTGTATCCCCCACTTCGGCGATTTGTGCGAAGCCATGAACACCAAGCTTCCCGACAAGGAGAAGGAAAGCTTTTACCGTATGCTCTGTGATTTGGAAAAGAAGAATTTAGACCGTCTTTACGAGGATGTGTCCTGGCTTATCGAAAAATTTGACTACCGCAACCAGGATGCGGACTGGAAAAATTCCAGGGATGCCGTGCAGCGCGGCATGCAGAAATTAAAGGGTGGCTACCCCGCCGACCCCGTTTATAAAATGAACAAATAAATTTATTCTTCCGGCGGCATAAGGGCATTGCGGAAATTGTTTATATAGGAAATCACTTCTTCGTGCAGCATGTCCGCCTGAAATGCGTCTTTGCCAAACTGCTCGTTCATAATGCCGTCCATGGTGAAAAGAAGCATCTGCAGCAGTTTTTTCGCATCCGTGCCCGCCGGAAGTCCCTCTGCGTTCACATCCGCCAGTATTTTTTCATATGCCTCATCTAATTTTTCCTTCATGTCTTCCGTTTCCAGAAGCGCTTCCTTAACATTTTCGGTGCGGCTTTTCTGTAAAAAAGCCAGAAGGTATGGATATCCCTTAAGCACCTGCCATCTTGCCTGTTCCACCTGCTTTGCCATATCAAAGGCATTCTTGCTGCCGCCGACCTTTGCCGCAGACAGCTCTAATAGGAAAAAGCGCACACTGTACTGATACATAAACGCATAGGTGCCTAACTTACTTCCAAAATAATGGAATAAAAGCCCCTTGCTGATGGAGGCCTCCCTTACGATATCGTCCGTGCTGGCATGCGCATAGCCGCCCTCCGCAAATACCTTCAGCGAGGCATTTATCATTCTGTCCTGTTTTTCTTTTTTTAAATCAAAAAATTTTTCGTTCATAAGTAAAATTCCATTCTGTGCAAATATTCCGTTCTGTGTAAACATTTCATTCCGGATAAATATTTCGTTCCGGATAAGTAAAATTGACCCTGCCGGTCATCTAAAATATAGCACACCCGCACGTTCTCTGCAAGGTAGCAATTTTTTTGTTGTTGTGCTATGATGTGAATGGAGTTCTGAATAGTTATGACTGACAGTAATGCAGCTGTATGCGGGCTTTCCGTGCATGCAGCTACGGTAAATATCAATGGAGGACAACATGTACAGACTGCTTATTATCGAAGATGATTTAGGAATAGCCTCTGCGGTGGAAAAGCAGGCATTAAGCTGGGATTTTTCCGTAAAATGCGTGGAAAATTTCCACGACGTCATGAAGGAATTTGCCGGCTTTGCACCCCATCTGGTGCTGCTTGATTTAGCGCTTCCTTTCTATAACGGCTATCACTGGTGCAGCGAAATACGCAAGGTTTCCAAGGTGCCCGTCATCATTTTATCCTCCGCCTCCGACAACATGAATATAGTCATGGCAATGAACATGGGTGCGGACGATTTTATTGCCAAGCCCTTTGACGGCAATGTTCTCATGGCAAAAATCCAGGCGCTGCTGCGGCGCACCTACGACTTCACCGCCGCCGTTCCGCTTTTAGAGCACCGGGGCGCTCTTTTTAATAAGGAAGACGGCTCCCTTACCTACGAGGGGCAAAAAATTTCCCTTACAAAAAACGAAGCCCGCATCCTTTCCGCTCTTTTGGAAAACAAGGGCAAAACCGTCAGCCGAGAAAAGCTGATGGAACGGCTCTGGGAAACGGACAGCTTCGTGGACGAAAACACCCTGACCGTCAATGTGAACCGCCTCCGCAGGAAATTAAATGAAGCGGGACTGACCGATTTTATCACCACCCGTTTCGGAGAAGGATATCTGATTTCCGTGTAACCACAGAAAGGATGAAGCTTATGAAATTATTTCTGCATTATCTTTCTTCCCATAAAAAATCCATCGCATTTTTCCTTCTGACCGGCATTTTGTTTTCGGTATCCTTTGCCCTGTATCATCTGCCCGTCATGGCGGCGCTTTATCCTTTTCTTTTGTGTCTCACAGTGGGGCTTGTGCTGCTTGTCATCGACTTTACCGGCTTTAAGAAAAAGCACGACCTTCTTTCGTATCTCGAACAGCATACCGCTTCCTTAATACAGGCGCTCCCGCAGACGGACGGCATTCTGGAAGAAGATTACCAGGCTCTCCTACGCATACTGCAAAAGGAATTTCAGGATGCGGAAACCGCATCGGAGACCCGCTATCAGGACATGATTGCCTACTACACCCTGTGGGCACACCAGATTAAAACGCCCATTGCCGCCATGAAGCTGACGCTGCAATATGAGGACTCCCACCTTGCCCGCCAGATTTCCGGCGACCTGTTCCGCATTGAACAGTACGTGGAAATGGTCATGATGTTTCTGCGTCTCGGCTCCTCTTCCACCGATTATGTCATCCGGGAATATGAGCTTACTCCCATATTAAACCAGACCATCAAAAAATTTGCCGGCGAATTTATCCTGCGCAAGCTCACCATCCATTACGAGCCCGTGGAGGCAACGGTGCTGACCGACGAAAAATGGCTTTCCTTCGTCATTGAGCAGCTCTTGTCCAATGCCTTAAAATACACCCGCAAAGGCGGCATTACCATCCGTTATGATGTGGAAAAACATACCCTGCATATAGAGGACACTGGCATCGGCATTGCTCCGGAAGACCTTCCCCGCATTTTTGAGAACGGTTATACCGGCTACAACGGCAGACGTGACAAGAAGGCAAGCGGTCTCGGTCTTTACCTTTGCAAAACCATCTGTGATAAGTTAAATCATACCCTTTCCATCACCTCCACGCCCGACATGGGCACCGAGGTTTCCCTTACTTTTCCGGTAAAACTTACAGAAATGTAAGATTTGCCCGCCGGATTGTAAGCCGATTACATGGTATGGGTTCCTTTTTTTTCTTATACTGAAACCAGATTAAATAAGTAAACAAAAGGAGGAGCTCTCACATGAGTATCTTAGAAGTGAAAGGTGTTAAAAAAGTATACACAACCCGCTTTGGCAACAACAAAGTCGAAGCCTTAAAGAATGTCAATTTTCAGGTAGAAAAGGGCGAGTACGTCGCCATTATGGGCGAATCCGGTTCCGGTAAAACCACCCTTTTGAATATTCTGGCTGCCCTCGACCGCCCCACCGGCGGTTCCGTTTTTCTGGACGGCCGCAATCTTTCCGATATCAGGGAGTCCGACATGGCTGCTTTCCGCAGAGATGAACTGGGCTTCGTTTTTCAGGATTTCAACCTTCTTGACACATTCCCCGTGGAGGACAATATTTATCTTCCTCTGGTACTTGCCGGCAAAAGCTACAACGAAATGAAGGTGCGTCTGGCACCCATCGCCGAAAAGTTAGGAATTACGTCCCTCTTAAAAAAATATCCCTATGAAATATCCGGCGGACAGAAACAGCGTGTTGCCGTTGCCCGCGCCCTGATTACCGGTCCCAAGCTTATTTTGGCCGACGAACCCACCGGTGCGCTGGACTCCAAGGCAACCGACGAACTGCTGTCTTTGTTTAACGAAGTCAACGCCACCGGTCAGACCATTCTGATGGTTACCCACTCCGTAAAGGCTGCCAGCCATGCGGGCAGAGTTTTGTTTATCAAGGACGGCGAAGTGTTCCACCAGATTTACCGCGGTCAGGACAGCTTCTCCGCCCAGTACCAGAAAATTTCCGATACGCTGACTCTCCTTCAGCAGACAGGCGGTGAGCGGGCATGAGAATCGGATTTTATATGAAACTTGCCGCCAACGGCATGAAAAAGAACGGGAAATTTTACATTCCCTATCTTTTAACCTGTATCTGCACGATTGCCATGTGCTACATCGTATCGGCGCTGTCCGTATCCCCAACACTGGCTGCCATGCGCGGCGGCGAAATGCTGATAAGCCTGCTGAAATTAGGCGTATGGGTTATCATTATCTTTTCCGTACTGCTGTTAAGCTACACTAACAGTTTTCTTCGAAAAAAACGGACCCGGGAATTCGGACTTTACAACATCCTCGGCATGGATAAACGGAACATCGGTCTTATTTTATTTTTTGAAACCATGATAATGGCTTTTCTGTCCCTGTTTTTCGGTCTGCTTGCGGGTATTCTCCTCTTAAAGCTTGCGGAGCTGCTTCTTGTGAATATGCTGCATGCTGACGTCACGTATACGCTGATCGTATCCTGGTCCAGCATCCGCTATACCGTTATTCTGTTTCTCCTTATTTTTTTGCTGAACCTGCTGCGCAATCTTTTCCGGATTACCGTGTCAAGACCGGTGGAACTGCTTCATAGCGAGTCCTTCGGGGAGAAGCCGCCCCGCGCCAATTTCCTGATAGGACTTTTGGGCGTCCTTATTTTAGGCGGCGCCTACTATCTTGCCGTCAGCATTGAAGACCCGATTTCCGCTACGGTCTGGTTTTTCGTAGCCGTCTGCATGGTCATCATCGGAACCTATCTTTTGTTTATTTCCGGTTCCGTGGTCTTTTTGAAGCTGCTTCAGAAAAACAAACGCTACTACTATAAACCCAACCATTTTATTTCTGTTTCATCCATGGCCTTCCGCATGAAACGAAACGGCGCCGGGCTGGCTTCCATCTGCATCCTGGCAACCATGGTTCTGGTTATGATTGCTTCTTCCTCCTGCCTGTTTTTTGGCGAAGAGGACAGCTTAAAGGAAAGGCATTCCAGGGACTTCAGCATTACGGTGCAGGAGCGTCTGTCTTATGGCACTGTGGCTCCCGAAATCACGGCATCTATTGCTAAAAAGGCGGAGGATGTCATGCTGCTTCACAATGCCCAGGCTTCGGATTTACTCACCTATTCCTACCTGAATATATCCTGTGTCTTAGATGGCAGCGCTTTGCCTTCCGATTTTGAAGAAGGCTACCTGCGGACGCAGAACAACTTTTCCGGTATCTGCCAGCTGTATTTCTTTTCCCTTGACGACTACAACCGGATGATGGATACGGACTACACACTGAATACCTATGAAATGTTTTTATACAAAAAGGGCGGCAGGAATTATGCGTATCAGGAGCTGACACTGCCCGGACAAACAACCTATCACCTGAAGGCTGCCCTGAAAAGCTTTTTTGATGTGGAAGATACCAATTCCTATATCGGCAGCACCTATTTTATCGTTGTCCCCGATCTTGAAGCCGTACGCAGCCTGCTGCCCGAAGATTACTCTACTTTTCTTTGGTATTACGGATTCCGAACACCCCTTTCCGCAGAGGAACAGGATATCATGATACACGATATGGAGGTGGATTTATCCGGAATATTTACGGAGAATTCCCTGAATGCCATGCTCCGTGTGGAGTCCGTGGAAGATGACAGAACGGACTTTTTAGCAGCCTACGGCGGTCTGTTCTTCTTAGGCATTCTGCTTAGTGTGGCATTTATTTTAGCAGCCGTTTTAATTATTTATTTCAAGCAGATTTCCGAAGGCTACGAGGACAAATCCCGCTTCGCCATCATGCAGAAGGTGGGACTTACCGACAGGGAAATCCGGCGCAGCATCAATTCCCAGCTTTTGACGGTCTTTTTCCTGCCGCTTTTATTTGCCGGTCTGCACCTGTGCTTTGCCTTCCCGCTGATTAAAAAAATCCTGTTGTTGTTCGGCTTCTTAAACAACAGGCTGTTTATTCTGACCACTTTAATAAGCTTTGCGGCGTTTGCGGTTTTCTACACCGTTATTTACCGCATGACCTCCAATGCTTATTATGACATCGTAAGAGGTCCCAGGGAAAACCGATAGGCGCCGGACGGGGAAACCGATGCCTCAGGCAGCGCAGACGGACAGGGCAGCGCCGGGAGGCAAACCATTCGTCGGCTGAGAGGCGGATCGGCTGAGGTCTCGCAAAAATTCAATTTTGATGAATTTTTTATGGCGTTTTCCATGCTTTTCCACTATAATGAAAATGACGGTTGAAAATCAATCATCTGGTTATGCGTTGTCATTTGATGGAGATTGTCACTTGATAAGGATTATCATTTGAGGGAATTTGTCATTTGATAAATGTTATTAAAAATTAGGAAAAGGATTGGAGAATACTATGGAAATCGTATGTTTAGACTTAGAAGGTGTACTGGTACCCGAAATTTGGATTGCTTTTGCGGAAGAAACCGGCATTCCCGAACTGAAAAGAACCACCCGCGACGAGCCGGATTATGACAAGCTGATGAAATACCGCATCGGTATCTTAAAGGAGCACGGACTCGGCTTAAAGGAAATCCAGGACACCATTGCCAAAATTGAGCCCCTGGAAGGCGCCAAGGAATTTTTAGACAGTCTGCGGGAAATGACACAGGTTATCATTATCAGCGATACCTTCTCCCAGTTTGCGGGCCCTCTTATGAAGAAGCTCGGCTATCCTACCATCTTCTGCAACTCCCTTGTGGTCGCAGACAACGGCGAAATCACCGACTTCAAGATGCGTTGTGAGAAATCCAAATACACCACGGTAAAGGCTCTGCAGTCCATCGGCTACGATACCATTGCCAGCGGTGACAGCCACAACGACCTCGGCATGATTCAGGCCAGCAAGGCCGGCTTCTTATTCAAGTCCACCGAAGCCATCAAGGCAGAATATCCTGACATTCCGGCCTATGAAACCTATGATGAGCTGCTTGCCGCTATTAAAGAAGTAATTGGAAAATAAGAAGAGGAACCACCCTATATGTAAGGTCTCTTAACCCTCTGAATACACACAGCCGGTACCCAACTGAAGTTGGATACCGGCTGTTTTCTTTAAAGTACATAGCATATTTCTTGGGATTTGCTGCTCTTATAAATCCACCTCATTGGGGCAGGACGTATAGTCGTAAATCTGCATCCCCAGTTCTTCCATCTCTGCCATGTTTTTCTGGGTGTCGAACTGTTCACCCTGGATAAGCCACTCCGGTGCATCAAAAAAAGCAGCCTTTGCCTTAGTTTTCTCGTAGAATTCCCGGCACATGGTATGGTTTCCATGGTGGGACACCTGCACATAGTCCACTTGCAGCTCCGTGTCATAGTTTTGCATCATCTGCTTTCCCAGTGTTTCATCATAGCAGTCTCCCATAAAGAGCATGCTCTTGTCTTCCGACTCCACAGTAAACACCAGGGAGCTGTTATTGGGCATATCCTTGGTGGTTTGTGACATTCCCTTCCGGTAACTGTTCAGGAAATGCAGGGACAAATCCGAAAACTGCAGAACATCCCCTTCCTCCACACTTTCCACATTGGAGGCGCTTTCCGTCAATTCCTCATATTCCTGCAAAACCGCAATGTCATCCCATTCCTGGTCCACACTGTCATATTCTTCATAATCCACGCCATTATCATATACGGCATCTATTTTAATCTCTTTATCCTCGTACAGTTTTACGAAAGCTCCGATGTGGTCCGGATGAGGATGCGTCAAAATCCAGGCATCCACCTCGCCGCCGTTCTCCCGGATGACCTCTTTCACCTGTCCGGCGTTCTGTTCGGAACCGCCGTCAATGATAATCAGTTCTCCCCTGTTACTGCTTAAGGTATAAAAATTTGCCTGCAGTCCCGACTCATCCGCATACTGTGTCACTTTCCATTCAGTATTTTTCGCCTTTCCGCAGCCTGCTGCCAGTAAAACGGCAAGCCCCATTGCCCATAAAATATGTCTCTTTTTCATACTCTTTCCCCTTATACAAAAATGCCCGGTTACTTCTTTCCCCTACTATACACGAAATATCCGGCATATCCCATACCTTTCCGGCAGAATTAAATCTTTATTAACTTCTTGCCTTGGAATTGATAACTCATTTCCTCAAAAAAGAACTTTTCGCCTTGGCAGGCACTTTTCTATTCTGATAACACTTTCGTGCCTACTCGTCTCTTTTTCCATAGGCACTCTTTCTTCTATTCCTCCTTTGCGTGCCTACTCGTTTTCGGATTGTAGGCACTTTTCGCTTCTGATAATACTTTCGTGCCTACTCCTCCCCTTTTCCATAGGCACTCTTTCTTCTATTCCTCCTTTGCGTGCCTACTCGTTTTTGTTTTGTAGGCACTTTTTGTTTCTGATAACACTTTTGTGCCTACTATCCGTATACAGAGAATGCCGGTACGCATCTTCGCATACCGGCATTTCTTTTGTAAGTCAATTATGAACCAGACCAGCGTCTGTCTTTTTTATGTCTTAGTAATTGTAATCAATTCCTAAGCTGTCCAGGAAATCATAGACATCCCTGTAGTTCATGTTGATATAAACTCCCAGTGCGGAATTGGCAATCGTCAGCACCAGGAAGATGGAGCAAAGGATAATCCCGGCAATCGCCATTCCCTTGCCGCCCTTTTTCATTCCGACAATACCCAGAATCAGACCTGTTACATTCACCGGAACACCGATAATGGGAATGCAGCAGGCAACAATTCCCACAATGCCGAGGACCAGAGAAGCGATGGATAAACCGTTGTTCTGCTTGGGCGGCTGATTGTTGTAAGGATAATTGTTGTTGGGGTAATTGTAAGGTGCCTGATTGTTATACGGTGCGTTGTAAGCATTGCCACTGCAGTATGCTCCGGCATTATAGCCATTGCTGTAGGCTCCGGTGTTGGATGCATTTCCGTCCTGATAACCGTTTGCTCCGGTATTATAGCCGTTGCTGTAGGCTCCGGTGTTTGCTCCGGCATTCTGATTTCCGTAGCCGTAACCATATCCCTGGGACATGTTATAGGCGTTGCCTGCAGGCTGTCCGTTCTGTGGCTCCTGCGGTCTTGTGTTGTCGTAGGTTTCAAATTCTTCGCTCATGTTTTTCTCCCTCTCAAATGCGTACTATGTAATTATCTTTTCTGGGTGCTGCCGGTGCTTAAAAGTTCTTCCGACTATTGCACGAAAGTCCATGCTTAAAGAAAATTGTAACACATTCCCTGTTCTGCTTCAAGCCGCTTCCCGGTTTTACTTTTCCTTTCTGACCGCAAAATAAAAGGCAAGGAACATCATGGCAATGCCCCAGGACTCTCCGCCTCCCAGTACATGGGTGAAAACAGAATTGCCGGTCACGCCCGTTAATACTGCCGCTGCCACCTTACAGATTACATACAGAACCAGCGGACCGATGACAATAAAAAACTTCGGAACGGGGATTTTTCCCTTTGCTACCATAATAATGAATGCCACGCCGGAAATAATATCGGCGGTTGTCTGCCAGATGGTGCCCACCGCAAACGGCACCAGTGCCGACTGTGTAAAATATGTGGCAATACTGTCTGCCGAAGCGCCTGCTAACAGGGCTGCCCTCACGTTCATCAGCGCCATGCAGCAAATGGAATGAATACCGAAAATACCCACCGACATCATGGTCGTGCCAAAAGAAAATGACTTATACAATCCTGTTCTGTCGCCGTTCTGCCTGTCGAGTACATAAAAGCATGCTGCGCGGGAGGCCAATAGATAACCCACGCAGGCAATAATGCCGATGACAAAAGACGCCTGATAGTACCACAGGGGTACGTTTACAATGTTGGCACTGATAATGCCCGCCAGCACATGGGGTTCCCCGTCCCCCATGTAGGACAGCAGGCAGTCACTGACGCCGCAAAGCAGCATAGCAAAAAAACCGATTAACAGATATGCTTTTCTTTTTGATTTCTGAATATATCCCATAATTTACCTCTTTCTTTTCCCGTGACGAGTATCCGCCACCCCAATATTACACATGTTCAGACTGCTTTCCTTATCAAGTTAGCAACATCTAACCAAATGATAATACGGCATATCTCACAAGTCAAGAATTTACTTGCTTTCCGCTACCTGTTATATTACTATAAAAATAATAACGGGATTAGCCTGGAGGACGGCGAAAGGAGTGGGATTATTATGAGCTTAAAGGAGCAGATTGGATACGGAGAAAATATTATGTGGAGTGGCAAAAAGGCAGTGAAGGTGTCGGTGCTGGAGTCTGTTTTCAATCCCATGCTGCCGTTTGCGTTAATCTGGCTTTTGTTTGACGGAGGCATGATTTTAGCCATGAGCGCCACCGGTTCCTCCGGTCCCGGTTTCATGGGCGCTTTTCTGGGCGTCTTTTTCCTGATACACCTGATGCCGGTTTGGATTTATTTAGGAGGCGTGATTACTTCAGCCCTAAAAGCTAAAAATACCGAGTACCTGATTACCGATAAAGGCATTTATGTGCAGTCCGGCATTTTTACCAGACGTGTGGATATGAAACCTTTTACCGATTTATCCCACGTTTCCATCCGCCAGGGAGTATTTGACCGTATGTGCGGTACCGGCGACATCATCAGCACCTGCGGCCACGGTCACGGAGCCGGCGGCGACATCTGCAACATCACGGATTATGAGCACGTATTCCGCCTGGTAAAACAGCTTCAGGAAGATATTTATTCCGATACCATGTACCCCAACGACATGCGTCCCGCCGAAAACCACGGTTACCGGACACAGTACACTCGGGAACAGGATTGGTAACGGTATTCGCACACAAAAAGCCCGCAGGCATTTTCGCTACGGGCTTTTCTTTTTTGCATTTCTTTTGAACTTTTTTGCGTTTCTTGGGCATTTCTTTTAGGCTTTTCTTTTTGCGTTTATTTTCCTCTTACGATAATCTGTGTCTTCTCCGGGTCTATTTTATCCTTCTCCATAATCAGTTCTTTGATTGCCTCTGCGGAAATCCTGCCGGAGGAAGGGTTCATCACACTGTCAACCTCTCCCGTAATGTCGGCATCCACACTGGAATACTCGAATGCCAGCGTGGTATTGATAAGCTTGCAGTTTTTCATCACCAGATTGTCAATGTAACAAAGTCCCTGCAGGCTTTCAATGGTACAGTTCACAAGTGTCAGGTTCTTCGCATTCCAGCCCAGATATTCTCCGGAAATAAAGGAGTTGTAAACCGTTACGTTTTCACTGTTCCAGAACGCATCCTTGGAAAGAAGGGTAGAATTGCGGATTTCCATGTTTTTTACCCCGTCAAAGGAATAATTGCCGTCCAGATGTAAGTTGTCAATCTTCATGTCCGAACAGTTCATGGCAAAATAGTCCCCTTTTGCGGTTACATCCTTCAGTTCCACCTGCTCGCAGCTCCACAGGGTTTCCGCCGCATTGGCAAAATAAACATTGTCAAGCTTGAGTCCCCTGCACCGTCTGAAGTTCTTGGGCGCCTGAATCAGAGCTTTTTCCACGGAAATATCGTTGGTGTACCAGACACCCGCTCTTGCCATCTCAAACCACTGGCAATCCTTTACGGTAATGTGATTGCAGTACCAGAGCGGATATTTCCACTTAAACATACTGCCCTCCAGCTCGATGTGGCTGCTCTCCTTTAAGGGCGACTCCCCGTCGTCAAAAATAGTATCTGTAATATGCAGATTTTCTGCGTGGAACAAGGCTCTCTCCCCTGTCAGGAACGCCCTGCTCACCTCTTTTGCATTTTCCATTCCAATCCTTACCTTTCTTTATTTATCCTTCTTCTTTTTGATTTCATAAATCAGATAATCTAAATATTCCAATTTTTTCTGTTCCGCATGCACGCATTCCAGCAGACATTTCCGGTAGCAGTTCAATGCCTGAAGCTGCACGTCCTCGTTTTCCATTTCACCTATTCTGCGGATTTCCGTATCCGGACACCCCGTGCACTTTAAGTTTTCAATCATATCCTCCGTCAGTTTCATGACAGTCCCCTTTCCCGGCATCCGAAAGCCTTCTCTGCATTTCAAATTTTTCCTGCATCAGGAAGCCTTTTTTCATGTCCAATTTCCCGGCATCCAAAAGCCCTTCTTGGCATCTCAAAATCTACCTGCATCAGGAAGCCTTTTTTCATGTCCAATTTCCCGACATCCAAAAGTCTTTCTCTGCCCTGACAAATGATTGTATCTCTTTCTGTTAAAAATGTAAAATATCTATAATTCATACTCTGTCATGTATTTTTCTCATTGCAAAGAGTTTGCTTTTATTTTAAAATAAAATTCCGGAAACACTATCGTAAAGAAAATCATAACCGAAATTTTAAGATTTTACAGACACAGAAAGGCACAGGTATCGTTATGGAGCATCGCACCCTACGGTATTTTCTCACCATCGCCCGTGAGGAAAATATGACAAACGCCGCCAACATTCTGCACGTTTCCCAGTCCGCCCTTTCCCGGCAGATGGCGGATTTGGAGGCAGAACTCGGCAGGAAACTTTTTATCCGCACCAACCGGAAAACCATGCTGACGGAAGACGGCATGCGGCTCCGACAACGCGCGGAAGAAATCGTTTCCCTGGTGGAAAAAACCGAGATGGAATTTAAGGCGTCCGATGAAACCATTTCCGGACAGATTGCCATCGGTGCCGGCGAAACACGCACTTTTTCCCTGATAGCCCGGGCGATGAAGCAGACCCAGAGCCGGTTCCCCCATATTCATTTTACCGTATACAGCGCCAATGCAGTGGATGTAACCGAACGTCTGGAGCACGGCACGCTGGATTTCGGTCTTTTATTCGAACCGGTAAACAAAGAGCATTATCAGTATCTTTCCATGCCCTGCGCCGATACGGTGGGACTCCTTGTTTCCAAAAAAAGTCCCCTTGCCGTTAAAGAAACCATAACGGAAGAGGACCTTCTTTCGGTGCCGCTTATTGTGTCAACCCGGTTCAGCCCGGATACGCTGCTTAGTGCCGTTTCTCCGGCTGTTGCGGAAAAACTCACCATACCTGCCACCTATAATTTAATTTATAATGCCACACTCATGGTCGAGCAGGGCATGGGAGCCGCTCTTGCCATTGAACACCTGGTGCATGTCACACCGGAAAGCCCCTATGCTTTTCTCCCGCTCTCACCGGTCACTACCATGCACACGATTTTTGCCTGGAAAAAATATCAAATCCTCACAAAAGCCGAAGAAATTTTTCTTAAAGAACTCTCTTCCGTGCTGGAAAAAACAAAATCATGGGAAGCAGAAGATAAAAAATAACCGGAACCAGCACATCCCAGACGGTAATGCTATGGTAGGCAAGGAGGGATATTCCTATTTTTGCCGCTAAGATAAACAAAGTAAGAAAAAAACAGGGTTTTATGAATTTCTTAAACTTAAAAATCCGATACTGCAGTTCGGACACCGGCAGGTATTTTAAGAGCTCGCTGACGGATTTTGCCGGACCATTCTGTTCACTGTAAATCGTAAAACGGAAGCACAGCATGCTGATGCCGTAAATATAAAGCATGTATACGGCAAGGCAGCTCCAGAACGCATCTCCATCCATCGCCTTCTGCGGAAACACCGCCATGATAAGAGATACTCCAATCAGTAAATATCCGCAGTACTTGTAAAAAATATTGTTGGCAAACCAGGTCTTTTCTTCCTCAAAAAATCTCTCCAGTGTTTCCTGCTGCTTTACACCCACTTTCATACGTCCGCTCCTTTCTGCTCTTCCTTCCCGTTCTTCCTTTCCGCTCCTTCTCCCCTGTCGTTCTTCCTCCACTCTCATGTGCCTGCTCTCCTGTCCTTTCATACGCCTTGCCCTGCCGCGTCCTCATAGCCCGCAATGGTATCCAGACTCTCCTGAAAAGCCCCCAGGCGTCCCTGCTCCATAACCGCCACATAATCCGTCTGCTTATGGATTTCCGTCATGTTGTGGCTGGTCATAAGCACGCAACAGTCTTCCTCTGCTAACAGCTTCCTCAAGATGTCAAAAAATTCCAGACGGAAAACCGGGTCCATGCCGGCAGTTGCTTCATCCAGCAGAAATAATTTGCTGTGATGGGCAATGGCAAATCCCAACTGAAATTTTATCTTTTCTCCCCGGGACATCATGCGGTAGGTCCGGTTCGCCGGTGCCTGCATCTTTTCCATGACGCGCTTAAACAGGTCCTTATCAAAGTCATCGTACAGAATACCTAAAATCTCTGCATTCTGGTTTCCGGTTCTGTCCTCGAAAAAGATATTGTCCTCGGACACATAGCCGATAATCTGCATCATTTTATCATGGTTTCCCCGCACCGGCTGTCCGTACACGAAAATATCCCCGCTGTAACGGGCATTTTCCTGCAAAATCGTTTGAAACAGCATGGTCTTTCCGGCGCCGTTTTCGCCCACGATAGCATAAATATAGCCGCTTTCCAGCTCTGCACTAATATCTGACAATTGAAATTTTTTCCGTTTTCTGCAAACATTTGCAAGTTTTAATGCAAAATCCATAGAATTTACTCTCCTTCGTACAGGGTCTTTACCATGCTGAGGAAATCCTCACAGCTAAGCCCCGCTGCTTTGGCTTCAAAAATAATTTCCGAAAGCCTTTTTTCCAATGTCATGAGCTGCTTTTCCAAAAGGTAACCCGTATTGTATTCACACACATAAAAGCCCTTGCCCGCCACTGAGCGGATAAGCCCTTCTTTTTCCAGTTCCTCATAGGCACGCTTCGTGGTAATCACACTGACCTGCAAATCCGCTGCCAGCGCACGGATGGACGGCAATGCTTCCCCTGCGGAAAGTGCGCCCGTTACTATGGCATTTTTCAGTTGGGAAACAATCTGTTCATAAATAGCCAGCGTCCCCTGCGGGGAAATGATGATTTTCAGGTTCATATTACATGACCTCCTCAAAGTTCCTCGCTGCACACAGTTCTTTTTTGATATATTGGGAAAAACCAATAAACAGCGGCAATTCTATCAGGAAGAATATGGCATACAAAATAATCTGCACTGTCCGGTGGGGCTCCGGTCCCGAAATAACAACCAACTGCGCCATATTTGTCAGCATAATGGCAATCAGGAGAACCACCAGTTGAAAAGCTGCCTTTCCGTTTATCCCATATATCGGCACTATCGTACTCAGCATAAAATCATTGAGCAGCAGAAATACCAGACTTTCCCAGTGAAAAAATCCCACAGAAAACAGGAGCAGCAATCCCATCAGGAAAATAATCATATGAATTCCCACACGGAAATAATATGTCAGCCTGACAGACCGCGCTCTTTCTCCTTCCGTCTGCGGACAAAGATAACGCATCTTGCGCAGTCTGATGGGGTGTTCCATCACCGATACCATGACAATACAGATTGGCAGAAACATACCGATTGACAGTAAAGCATCCGTCAGTTGAAAATTTTCTCCCGCTATGGAAGCAGACATAGAAAACATCATAACAAATGCTGCATACATGCAGTTCCAGACCGCTTTATTTTCCTTCGCTCCTTCTTTTATTTTTTTCCAGCTCCAATCTGCCATATATTCCCGAAACATGCTTCTTTTCATAATGCCCTTCCTTTCCACCCATGGGTACGAGTGCGTACTGTCTTTTCAGGTGTGTACTGTTTTTTCAGATCCGTACTGTCTTTTCAGGTCCGTACCCTTCTACTTTTTTCTTTCGTACAGGTACATAAACTCCTCAATTGAGGGATAGGTTACGGTAAGTTCCCTGTCGTATTCCCGGAATTTATGATGCCGCACAAGTGCTCTCGTTCCCATCTGCCTCTGCTCGATGCCAAGCACGCTGTCGCCCAGCAGTTTTATTTTATAATTTTCTCCCGCCACAATACGGTATTTTTCCCGGAAGCTTTCCATATCTCCCGCATATAAAATCTGTCCTTCCTGCAGATAAATCAGATAATCCGCCAGTCTGTCCAAATCCTCCGTCATGTGTGTCGCCAGAAGCACCGTATGCTCCCCATCCATGACAAACTCCTGTATCTTTTTCAAAAACGCAGCCCGAAACTGCGGGTCAAAATTGGCAGTGGGCTCATCCAGAAACAAATACTTTGGATGGCACGCCAGTGCAAAGGCAAACTGGCTTTTTAATTTCTGTCCTTTCGACAGCTTTCGGAATTTATCCTTTTTTTCTAATTGAAATTCCTGCAGCAGGTCTTCATACTCTTTCGCATCAAATTTGCTGTAATAGGCTCCGTACAGCATGCCGTTCTCCCAAAGGGAATATGTTCCATCAAACAATTCTTCTACCAGAACCGTGCCGATTTCATCATGAATTTCCTTTTCCTGTTCCGGGTAATGCATGCCGTCTATCTCCAATTTTCCCTGCCTCATCCGGTACAGCCCCAGCAAAAGGTGCATGAGCGTCGTCTTTCCGGCACCGTTTCTTCCCACCAGCCCGCAAATATAGCCGTCCGGAATGGAAAACGAAATATTTTTCATTTGAAAAGAACCCTGATGTCTTCCCACATCTTCCATCACAATCATTTTCGCACCTCCTGCGCATCTCTGCCTATTATTTATACATTATTATATAGTATCTGAGCTTTTTTGTGTATCATCTGTATATATTTATATATACACTTGATGTACAGTTTTGTCAACCAGTTTTAAAATAAAAAGCCGGGACTGTTTAAGTCCCGGGAACTATAGCTTATTCATCTTTTCACTCCAACATCAGTTTGCTCTTATTATGGTTAAAAATGATTCATCCATTGTATTTACCCAGTTCAGGAATGCATACCATTTTTTTGCATAAAGTGAATTTCTACGTATGTAAGTGTAATATCCCATTATAACCGCTATTGCGGAAATGCCCCCAAATACTATGCCCATTACAAATAGGTAACGCATTCTGTCAAATCTGCTCTTGGAAAAAACAGCATGCAGCTGATTACTGTCATCCAATAACAATATCAAGGAACGTTGTCCCGGAAAATCTGAATCAAGATTTATTCCCAGTCCGGTAACATCATAGCGATATGATTCACCCCGGGTATATTGGACAGTTGCGGCGTCTGCTCTTACGCCTGTTTCCCAGTGAGTAGCCTCGTTTGCATCCAGCAGCTCTTTCTCATTTGTTCTGAATATATAATAACTGACCGCAGCAATAATACAACCGACAACTGCGGCAATCAGTATCCATAAAAGAGAGTGTTTTATCAATTTCTTAAGACTCTCTATAACTTCTTTATAGGTTGCATTGTCTAAATGGCTTTTTCCATATTTTAAGGCGTATACTATTCCTTTAATTTTAAGTGCCGTAGCAAATTCCAATCCTTTATTGCTCATATTTTTGCGGATTCCTTCCTAATAAACAACACCGCCATAATGACCGGGAAAATCAGAAATACTCTTATCCGGTATATTAACTGACAGATTTTTCTGAATTGTAATATACGAAACGGAAACCGGCAATCATATTGATGTAAAATTTCAGTAAATTAATCAGAGTTTTTCCGTTTCCGGCAGAAATTCAAAATACCGTACGCCAGCGTCCAAACAAGGAAAAGCAGGCTCATATACCATATTACTGATTTTAGATATATGCACTCATTCACGGTTATCATGGAATAATCCCCTGCAATGTCCACTTTTGTCACAGTAAATCTGCCAAATCCATAGGACACCTTCTCTGTGTATGTTTCATTTTTTTCCGCATCCTTGTTTTTGCCTTCTGCAATTTTCTGCCGTTCTTTTGCCGCCTTTTTATCCGTTTTTCTTTCTCCCTGATAAGTAAGCTTCATCAGTTCATACAAGCTGGAATCCGCTCTGACAAACTCGTTTTTGCTATACAGATTGCCAATATACACATCTTCTGCCTTTATCAATCCCTCTTTACCTGCATTTTCATCAAAGGTAATTTGAGATAAGAGTCGCTCACTTTCATCCATAACCGTAACGGATACCGGGTCCACAATATAATCTTGTATTGTATACGCATCAAGTTTCACCTTGGCAGTCGGGGTGGTTTTTAAGATTTCATAAAGTTCATCCGCTTCTTTTTTTCACAGAGAGCATTCATCCCGATCAGTCCTATGGTATCCTTAATAAGATCCATTTCCCCATTTTTTTCTTTGTAAACAACAGCAAAACTTCCTGATTCTAACAGAGATCCCTGATTTTTATCATTCATAATAATTGCCTGATTCAGTGTAATATTTGTACAGGAAAAATTGCCCGGGATTCCCTGATTAATTTTAACTTCCGAGTTATCCAGTAATGCCCGCTGATATAAATATGCCGATATTTTTTCAGGTGTTTCCGGCATATTTATTGTTTCTTCCGGATGAAGTAATTTCGCCTCCTTTGATGCATATCTGACATCAGGTGAAATTTCATCATATATAACATTTTTTACAAATGCAGAAACGCTTATGTTTGTGAATATAGATAAATCATAATGGGCGTTTCTCTTTTCTGCAGTATTATACCTGTATTTTTTTAAGGTGATGTTTTTTACAATTCTGCATATGTAAGCTGCGAACGGATTTGGATTTTCCGGTGGAATGGTATTCCATAGTACAAGATATGCGTCATTGACACATTCCTCCGCATCCTGTGTATTCTGAAGTATACGTTTCGATATGGACTTGCATAAACTTCCGTATTTATCTGAAACGGCAGTAATAGCCTCATGGGATCTTTTGTTAAATAATTCTATAATCATCTGATCGTCCATGTTCCCCTCCTTCATCTATATACTTCCGTTTTCTTTTTCAAAATTACAGTAAATTATATTTTTTTCTTTCCTGCTTGTAAAACTCTGTTTTTTAATTATTTGTTTTTATAATTTGCCGAAGTTTCCGTTGGGCATGCTCTCTGTCAATACCATGT